>Ga0129308_1002973_pt1 | contig 13167 bp, 15 predicted proteins | sample L827metagenome_FD_94440 | JGI IMG/M metagenome (GOLD analysis project Ga0129308, IMG submission 94440) | Ring-tailed lemur group fecal microbial communities from Wisconsin, USA - L827 metagenome | ecosystem: Host-associated > Mammals > Digestive system > Large intestine > Fecal | place: USA...
CTACTGGATGCCCTTCATCAAGACTCTGTAATACAAAGGAAATAGCTTGTTTATAATTCTTCGATCTTTTTTGATAAATTGGTTTCAACTCAAATCCTTCAGCATTCATTATTTTCGCCAATGTTCTTGCAAACTTATAAAGATAAGGATATCCCATATTTCCTGGTGTCATAGCATCAAACATCATTTCCATAACTTTTAAAAAGTCTGATAATTCATAAGTAGATTTTTGATGATAGTAAGCATACATATTACTAGCTAACACACTTGCACAACCAGCACGTCTAGCCCAAGCATGAGTAAACCATTCTTGATCTCCACCATATCCAATGACCTTGCCATCTTGATAAATAGTAGGAATTTTTAATTCCATGTCAAACACCTCCTTATTGTAATGATTGAATATAACCTTTTAATGAATTATCTCCCAATACACGCACACGTGGTAAATAAGTACGATCAGCACCTTTTTTCACTTTACCATAATGTGTTGTAAATGCACATAGTATTTCTGATTCTTTAACAGCTTTTTTAGCAATATCAGTAACATCACCAAAAGGATAGGCAAAGGCTTCACTGTTTTGAGCCATTTCATGTGATTTTTTTAAATCATCAACGATTTGTTGTTTGGTAAGTGCACTGATAATTCCACCATGCCCAATATTTCCACCACCTTTATGCATATCATAAGAGTGAGATTGAAAACTTATATATTCACTTGCATATTGTTTGACTTTTTCAGTTCCATCTTTTGTTCCTATAACAAATGAGGTAGCAGGAACATGATATTTTTCTAACAATGGAATACCATATTTTAAGAAACCTTTTTGTCCATCATCAAAAGTCAAAATCACACTATTCTTTGGTAAAGATATCTTTCCATCAACATATGCTGCTAATTCTTGATAACTTGGATAATAATAATGATTTTGTATTAAATACTGAAGTTGTTCTTCTAAATCAGTATTAAGTATATAGTTTGTATTTAATTTTTCAGGCATATCATCTTTAGCATAAACATAATGATACATTAACACTGGTATCCCACTTGTATTTTCATCAAAATCTTTACTAGCCACAACATGCACATTTCTTGTTCTCTTGATAGTCAAGTCATCTTGGCTTACTTCATATGTAACTTGATAATCTCCTACATTTGAAGTATCAACATATCCTGTTATATTTATTTGTTTTATTTGTTTTCCCGTCGTTTTATCTATCGCATGACATCCTGATTCGATATAAGGATCCCCTTGCTTGACATATGTATCAACACTACCATTTAAGTTAACAACAATTTTATTCTTATCTACAACTTTCACAATTCTTTGAACACTTTGATTCTTATAGGTATAGGTTAAAACATATTTTCCTTCTTTTTCTGTATTGACCTGCCCATCTTGTTTTGCTTGCTCAATATTCACACCCTCATCTTTATATTCTTCATGTAAAGCAATTGTTATATTCTCATCACCTATCAACTCTAATGTCTGATCAGGTGAAAAACAATAAATACCTATGCCCAAAATAATTACAAACAAAGCAACTAGTAAAATCATACGACTCTTTACTTTCTTTTTCATCATTTATTCCTCCCATAATATCTATAAAGAAAAAAGATAGTTTCCTATCTTAATGAAGATCCATATACTCCAACATATCTAAAAATAGTTCAACATTTTCATTAAATTCTTCATCTATTTCTTTATCAACATATAACGTTCTTAAACAAATTCCCATAATCTTATCAAAAATTTCATTATTTGTTAATGCTGACACATCAAATCTCTCTTTTGTGAAATCGATCATCTTCATATGATCGAATCCATTATAAAGATCAACATAAAATTCTCCAACTGCCATCCCAACAATATGCAAGCGTGCTACTAACATTTCAGCTAAAGTGCTATAATTCTCTCCATATTCTGTTTTATTATAATTCAACTCTAGTGGAATGCTTGTTTCATCATCAAGAAACCTCATTGAAAAAAAGTCACCTTCAAATAATGGCATAACATTTTCAATTGTCATCACGATCTCTCCTTTCCAATATCATTAACAAATATAAATAAGATTTATTTATATTTGAATCAAGCATAACACACCAATATTGAATGTCAATAGTTTTATCTTGATTTCTCTTTTTCATACAATTTTTTCCCTTAAAAGAAAAAACTGTCACAAGACAGTTTTTCTCATATCTGTATTCTCTACGGATATGTAGATATTCATTTAAATAAGTTATTGCATGCTTAAACATGCTATTATGTGTTATCTCATAAGTCAAAATAAGGATACAAGAGGAATTTATGTTGTAGCATGCTGTCACATGCTTACATAAATTACCCCTAAAATTACCCCAATAGTGGAGCTTACTATTTTAAAGTAAGCTCTTTCTATGCATTAAAAAAGATACTTCTTATAAGTATCTCAAAATTATTATACTAACTTTCTATAACATTAACTTATAAATATTTCTTATTATCTTCAACCATTTTTACAGCTTCTTCAATAGCCTTATAGTTACTTAAATCCATTCCTTGATAATCTTCTTGAAATCTAAATAATTCAAGTTGTGAATACATATATTTCTTTCCGTTTTTTATAGCATGTAAAGCGCCCAATTTCGTTAACATTGCAACTGTATTGCGATGTACATTTAACAGCTCACATACTTCCTTTCTTGTCAACATTCTCAAATGTTCTGTCTTAAATTCAATAATAATTTGCATAATTTATTCTCACTCACTTTCATTGATTTATTAATAGTATGTTGAATAAATTTCTTATCTTTAATTTCTGGACAAACATTTTTATATGTAAACTATTATTATTGTTTAGGAAATGGATTTTTAATATTTGAACAACCGGATAAATAATCTAAAGAAACATCATAAAATTTGGCTAATGTGATTAAACATTCAACTGTAATTCGTACTTTATCAGTTTCATAATCCGAATATGTACGTTGAGACACATGAAGCAAATCAGCAATATTTTGTTGGGTCAAATCATTATCTTCTCGTAAACTTTTTATTCTCTCATTAACCTTTTTCACAATATTTCTCCTCGTTCTTTTTTATAAACAAATTATACTAATCAACTGATAGTCAGTTGACATTTAGTGGTATTTCCACTAAAATTAATATGAGGAGGCTTTCATATGAATACATTGAAAAAAAAGGGAAACAAAAGTGTTGCTATAATAGTTTGTTTTTTATTAATTATGGCTTTATCTGCATGTTCTTCTACAACAAATAAAAAAAATGAAAACAATAAAGATACATCAACTGAAATAACAGAAAAACAAGATTTAGTTACAAATAGCATAAATGAACAATCAATTAAAAAAGATATGAATGAAAAACAAGATACCAAAGAAAATGAACAAACAAAAAAATCTTCTATATCTAAATCTAATAGCAACACTAACACAACAAAAACTAGAAGTAATACAACAAAATCAAATGATGATACGACTAAAAATAAAACAACAACACAAAAAAACACTAATGATACAAAATCTAATACAAAAAAAGAAACAAATAACAATAAAATTCATAATCATAAATGGGTGGCAGTATATAAGACTGTACACCATAATGAAGCAGGACATTATGAAATAAAAACTGTACAAAAGGCATATGATGAAGATGTATATGATTATGTAGATGTGTGTAATGGTTGCGGAAAAACGGAATTAGATTTCAAAAGCTGGGATAGTTTCGGAGACCATACATTGTTTGAATGTAAAACAGGTTATCATAATGCAAAAATAAAGATTGGAACAAAGCACCATGATGCAGTAACAAAAAAAGTCTGGGTCGTTGACAAAAAAGCATATGATGAAAAAGTTATTACAGGATATAAATGCTCCTGCGGAGCAACCAAATAAATAACAGACAAAAAGAATATCGCAATGATATTCTTTTTAATTAGCATTCAATAGCTCCTTTTTGTACTTATAAAAAGTTGTTTTTGTAATTTTAGCAAGTCGCCAAGTCTCTTCATTGTTTAAAGTACCACCAAACGCTTTGTTATGCCTTAAAATGATTTCTTTTGCTTGTATAGACTTAATTGTTACTAATTTTGTACCTTTTTTTAAGCCTATCTGTTTGCCATTCAAACGTGCTGTTTGAATGCCTTCACGCGTCCTTTGATGTAAATCGTTGACTTCTTTTTCAGCTTGTTCAAATGCAATGATTATCTGCTCTTTTGCAAGCATTAGCAAGTATTCATTGATAGCCTTAAGAATGATGTCAACATTACTTCCTGTAAGCTGAATTTGACTTTTTAGCGCTGATTTGTATGTTTCAGTATTGATATGTGGCTCTTTGAGAAAGACCAAATTTACACCTCTATAGAATAAATCTTGATACATTTCAAAGCCCTCATCAGCATTTCTGCTCATCCTAGAAACACTATCAAAGATAATTGTGTCATTTTCTTTCACTATTCTAAGTAACTTATCTAATTCTTTTCTGCCTGCTAATTTTGTGGCTGTGAATACTTCTTTGATAATTAATGCTTCTTTATCATAATTATATATATTTCTTATTTGTCTTTCTATACTTTGCTTAGTGGTTGATATTCTCGCATATCCATATATCATATTTTTAGTTCCTTTCATTGATAAGCATAAAACAAACGGTCGTTTCTTTTGATACTTGTTTAATCTATTGATATATCATCTTATTCAACAGTTTTAGTACTTTTTTAGGATACGTTTGTTTTAATACTGCTTATTGCTTCAAGACAATTTAAACATTGCTTTGAAATGCTTATTGTCATTTCTTCAGCATTGATATATCCAATTTCGATTGTTTTTGTATCTAATAAATACATAAGAGTGTTGTCTTGCTTAGAAACATGTTCATTAAAGACTTTCATTTCGTCTATTTTTTGTCCACAGCCAACATAAATTAGCAAAGGGTCGCCAACATAAATAGTTTTACTTATTTCAACACTTATCTTATCATCATCTATCTTATATCTTCCTATTGAATTAAATTCATAAAAGACAATATTATTTGACATTGTTACTTCATTACTAAAAATCACTTTCCTCAATATATCTACATCATTCATAATTTAGCCTCCTTTTCTCTATATCATGTAGTTTTTCACAGTGACGTCCAAGCGCCAATGACTCAAATGGAAAATAGATACTGCCATTAATGCAATACGATTATATCTTGTTGCTCTGTTATTCATGATAGCACGATCATAATTGCTTCCTCTCAAAGTGTATAAACCATTTCCTAGTCTTAACTGATTAAACCATTTTTTGAACTCTATGCTATCTCTTGTCAAATTTGGATGAAAAGCAAGATATCTTTCGCACATTTCTTCAACAAGTATCTTCTTTTCGCTGATACTCATACTTTCATAATAACTGTATGCTTTTCTTGCACTTTCGGCTCTTAAAGCATGTAAATCTATCTTATTTCTCAATTCGGTTGAAGAAAACACAAATTCACTATCTTTGATATCTTTAAATGTGTCTAAAACAATGTTTGTATCGCATGAAAGAATACGTTGTAACTGATATTTTCCGCCTTTTCCTCGCCCAACTTCTATACATAAGTGATTGGACTCATCATATTTTAAATTGCAACCTTTTAATTTTGATAATTCACTTCTGCGCAAACCTGTAACACGTTGGAAATCAATCAATCTCTTGTATTTATCATCATCAAGTTGTAATCTACCAATATAATTTTTTGAAACATCTCGAGAACGCGTTATCGTTTCCGCCATTCGTTTTGGCTTGTCTATTTCTGCCATATTGATGTTCAAAGCCTTGCAAGGCGCATAAAGATATGTATGTATCGTTGAAGCACTTAATTTTCTATCAATAAGAAAATCGCAATACTCTTGAAGAACTTCTCTAGCTCCATATCTTTCAATTTTGGATAGCTTGTTAAAGTCATTTTCTTTACACCATGACGCAAATTTTCTGCATGCTAATTTAACCGTTTTGACTGTTGCATTGTTTTTTGCTGTATTTTGAATACAAGCTTGAGTTAATTGATACTGTAAACTCATAAAATGCCTCCTTCTTTTCTCAATGTTAAACTGCGTCTGTCTTTATTTTAGAACAAGGAACGTAAGACTTGTTGCTTTTTACTGTTCTTAAAACATTTCCTACGCTTGATATAGTTGATTTTGAGACTCTCATATAATCTATATCTAATGTCAATGCCTTAAGTTGCTATACTGGTTATTTAATGTTTTAACATTTCCAAATATCCCTCCTTTTTTATTTCATAAAACATCAAACTTTGTATAAAGTGGTTATTTTCAAGAAAATAACCCTTTACTTTACTCAATATAGCAATCACTCAGCTAATTCAATTCGTCGCCGAATTAGAAAGCTCTGTTCAAACTCATCTATCCCATGTGCCGACTTTTTCAGTCTATGAGAGATGAGTTTGCTCAAATATTATGCGTTAATTTATAGCGAACGCATTACGCATTTGAATGTTCACTAATAGTATGATTGAAGTCGATAAAAAACAAATAAACACATATAAAAAAACTCTCATCAAATGATGAAAGAGATAAGACAAAAGGTCTTAAAGCAAGGAACTTATCATTATTTAAAGTCAATTAAAAATATAAATAAAATCATTGAAAACAATTGCTCTTTTTTTTGTCCAGAAGTTTTGTGTACATATTCTATCTTCCATTCTATTGATAGAAAACAAAAAATGGAGGATAGCTATGTTAAAACAGCAAATAGGAATAGACAAACTTATAATTAATAATCTAAGAATTAAAAGCTTAGATATGAAGAAACTTTCATCATATACAATCAATGTACGATTACAAGAAATAGTAGATATAAGACATATAGAGAATATTAATGATGTAAACAAAGCATATTATCTCAAGATTAAAGATGATTATGATTTTGTCAATATGACATCAGTGATATATCAATATAAAAATAGCACAGCAATTCATACTCAATACTGCATAATTGAATTGAGTGTATCTAATATTATGAGCAACAATCTAAACAATTTATCTGTTCAAAGATATCAAGATTATATCCATCATGATTTAATAGAATATATAAAAGTAAAATATGGAATTATTATAGAAGTTAATGAAGCAAAGATAAAAGAAATTGAAATCAATACATCATTGCTGTTAGAAAAGAAGTTCAAAGAATATAATAGAATTCTTTATATTTTAATATCATTATTAAGCAAGCATTTTAAAAAAATCAATGTCTATTTTAACCCAACAAACAAAGCACTGGATCATGAAACTATTTCACGAGGTAATAAAAGCAAGATAGTAAAGATATATAATAAATCAAAGCAACTCAATGATAAGAACAGTATTCTTTCTAAAGAAGAAAAAGAACTCATCAATAATAGTGATATTATGAGAATTGAGTTCTCATTATTAAATAACAAAGTTATCAAATCAGCTTTTAATACAACTTTATTAAATGATTTAACAGATAATAAGATTAACGATTATTATATTAATGAATTTGATAAAATGTTTGTTAAAAAATATGAAAAATGGAAAACAAACAATAGAAAACAACTTCTTAAGCTCATCAAAAAGCATAAAATTGAAAACCATATCAATTGGCAATATTCATTTCTCAATGAATGTAAATCAATTGAAAACAATAATAACATTGCTATGCTACTAGATATTAATGATTTAAAAGATATTATATATAAATATTATAATCAAGATAGACATGCTAGCAGAATTATGAAGTCATTAATAAAGAAATGTGATAAGAATGACCCCTTTCTTCATGATGATTCAAAAAAGATAGATGAGATATTTAAAAAAGTTCATGAAGCATATCATCAAAAATAAGATAGAAATTCTCTTGTAAAACTTCAATTTCAAGTGGCGCAGATATATTTCTATCTTTTTTACTGATGTATTCAACATTTTTTATTGTTTTGATATTTGTAAAGCATTGTAATATTTCTCTTATAGTAACAATAGCAGAAAAATGAAAGAGTTTGACAGAATAAAGCAAGCAAGAGTACAATAAAAATGTATCCTTAATCTTTAATAAAAAAACCTAAGAAAGGAGTAAAAAGATAAAGATTTATTAGGGATTGTTAAAGAAAAAAGTTTGTCCAGAAAAAACACATTTATTTTTTTCAATACATACTACTTATTGAGATAACACAGTCAAATATAAGAAAGTGAGGATACAAAAATGAAGAACAACATTAAAGAACGAAAAAACAGACAAGGAAAAACTGTATACGATGTACAATTTATGTACAAAAGACAAAGAATTAAGAAAAATGGTTTTAGCACAAAAGGAGAAGCAAATAGATTTATTAGAGAAATTAAAAATGATATAGATAATGTAGGTAAATCATCTTTAGTATGTAACAAAACATTTTTAGAGGTATATCAAGAATGGTTTAAATACATTGAAAGAAAATTTAGTCTCAATACAATTTATTCTTATAACAGTGCTTCTAAAAAACTAACGGAGAAAATCAAATATTCAAAAATTAGAGATTTAAATTTAGCAGAACTACAAACATTCATAAATATGATTTCAAATCAGTATGGAAAAGGGACATGTAAAAATGTATTGAAAATTCTCAATGGAACTTTTAAATATGCTATGAAAAATCATTATATTTCTTATAATCCAATGCAAGATGTCGAATTAATAATGAATAATAACGAAACCAACATAGCAAAGAAAAACAAAATTGTATCTCATGAAGATTTTATGAAGATATGTGATGAATTTTTAAAAAGAGATACATTTAATAACCAATCAATGTGTATTGCTTTGTTAATAGGCTATTACACTGGTGCAAGAGTAACAGAGGTCCTTGCTCTCAGTAAAAATGATATTGATTTTAATAATAACACTATCACTTTTAACAAAAGACTTGAGCATAGAGCAAAAGAAAGGAAATCTTTTCCAACTAAAATGAAAACAGAGGCTTCATATGCTACTTTATCATTAGCAGAGCCACTGAAAGCAATATTATTAGAATGGTTTGTAATCAATCCATATGAAAATATTTGTGTTTATGAAAATGGAAATTACATTGAGTATGGTTGGTTTCAAAAGAAAATACAAAGAGTATCAAAAAAATTAGAAATTGATTTTACATTTCATACATTACGACATACTCTTGCAACAAACTTGGCACAAAATGGAATTCATCCAACAGTTGCACAAAAGATATTAAGACATAAAAGTATTAAAACAACTATTGATATTTATACTCATATAAACTTAAATGACCAATCAAGAGCTTTTGAAACTATATTTTGTTCTAAAATTTCAAATACAGATTACCCCGAAATTACCCCTATTTTGAATTAAATAGGTAAAAACTAAGGAACTTATTGTTGTAAAAAACAAAAAAACAATGATGAATACAGCAAAAAGAAAAAACCGCCTTACGACAGTTTTTCTCATATCTGTATTCTCTACGGGAAAACGAATACTATTATAGATATTTGGGACGGGTATATCATAGCACAATTATTTAATAAAAGTTTTCAAATTATGAAAATTATCTTCTCTTAAAATAAACTTCTATTGTAAAATAAACATCCTCTTCATTTCTTCCTTCAATAATATATCTATCTTCATTTTCTCCTAAGTACAATTCTACAAATTGCATTGGTCTGATTTCTTTTTTATAGTTAATTGATATTTCATAAGCGAAACATTTTTCATGTATATCATAATCAATAACATCAAAAGCCCATTGAATATACCTTGTGTTATTCATGTGTTGATTTGTATCAACATCACTATAAAGGACTTGTCTTTTCATAACAAAATGTAGTGGTATATCTAATTGTATTGTTTTTGGTGTTTCCAAATGAATATCATGATGAATTTCAGGAACATGAATACCTATTCTTTGTGGTGATACAATGCGTCTTTTTTGAATATCAATAAGTGTCCAAACTGATGAACATCTGCCTATATTCTGTCCATCTTTCTTGATAAAATAATACCTCGGAAAAGCAACAAATGATCCTTTAGCTACCATGGTTGATAATTCAATTGTATCTCCTACCATAATTGGCTGATCTAAAGTTAATGTTTGTTTAGCAACAACCCAACCATAATGATTGAACATTGTTTCATCCCACATTCCTAATTGAACAGCATTCTTTGTAGCGATTGTCGTAAAGCGATTAAACAAATGAGAGAGCTGATATTGTCCCATATAATCCACATCGCATATTTCTATAACTTTGATTTCAGATGTTACGATATCTTCCATAAATTCACTTCCTTAGAGCGTATTATATACCAAAATCCTTGTTTATCCTAGTTTATTTTTCAATATATTTTCATTTTTAACTATACGAAACTTAAAAATATCTGTATAATAATATTTATATGAAAGGATGTTTTTAAATATGGATCAAGCTAGTGAAATCTTTTTAACTGTATTTACTTTAGTGTTAATAGTAGCTACTCTATGGTTTTCATATACTATCATCAATATTTTTGTCACAATATTTCGTAGTAAAAAAATAGATAATTCTTTAAAGTTTTGTTTTAACAGTTTAGGAAAAGTTTTTTATACTGTTATGGCTATTCTTTATGTTGGATGTACCATTGGAGGACTCATCGCAATTGTTTATGGACTATTAAACGATAATTCTACAATTTGGAGAAATGGTTTAAATGCACTGGCATTTATGTCTGTTGCTTTTGGATATTCGATTTCTTCTATTGTTTTGGTAGGAAGAAAAAATATGATGGTTGGAAGAATGATGATAGATTATAGAAAGTTAAAAAAAGTAAACTACTCTTACACAAATAAAATGTCATTTGTTTATGCACAACATGAATATAACTTTTCTACACGTTTTGTAGATTTAACAACTTTAAGAAAGAAGATTTCAAAGTAAAAGAGCTCACAGAGCTCTTTTTAATTATCTAAATCAAATTGACTATAATACAAATGATGATAGAAACCATGCTTTTTCAATAATTCCTGATGATTACCTTGTTCAATAATATGCCCTTGATCCATGACAATAATCATATCAGCTTTTTGTATAGTTGATAATCTATGTGCAACAATAAATGTTGTTCTTCCTTGCATCATCACATCAAAAGCATCTTGAATTTGTTTTTCTGTTCTGGTATCAATAGATGAAGTTGCTTCATCCAATATCAGCATTGGAGGTTTCACTAACATAATACGAGCAATACATAATAATTGTTTTTGTCCTTGTGATAAATTTCCGCCATCCTCACTAACAACAGTCTCGTAACCATCTTTTAATTGAATAATAAATTTATGAGCATGAGCACTTTTGGCAGCAGCAATAATTTCTTCATCAGTTGCCTCTTTTTTTCCATAGGCTATATTTTCTTTAATTGTTCCATGAAATAACCATGTGTCTTGTAAAACCATACCATAAAGACTTCTCAAATAATCTCTTGTCATATTTCTTGTATCGATTCCATCGATTGAAATACTTCCTTGTTTAGGATCATAAAAACGCATTAATAAATTGATCAATGTTGTTTTTCCACATCCTGTTGGTCCTACAATTGCTATGGTTTGTCCACTTTTGACACTTAAAGAGAAATTTTCTATTAATTTTTGATCTTCCTGATATGAGAAATAGATATTTTGAATTTCAATATTTCCTTGAGGGTGTTCAATGATTTGTGGATGCTTTGTTTCTTGAATAATATCTTGATCTAATAAGTCAAAAACTCTTGCTGCACAAGCAATCGCTGTTTGTAATTCTGTAAAGACATTAGATATCTCATTAAATGGTTTTGTATATTGATTAGCGTAAGTGAGAAAACTTGATAAAGCTCCTACACTAAACTGTCCTGAAACAACTTGCAATGCTCCAAAAATACATACAGAAGCATAAACAATATTATTGACAACTCTTGTGCTTGGATTAACCAAAGCACCTAAAAACTGTGATTTTACACCACTTACATGCACTCTTTGATTGATTTCTTTAAATTTTTCTATATTCTCACTTTCATATCCAAAAGCCTTAACGATCTTTTGATGTCCAATCATTTCTTCAACATAACCACCTAGTTCACCTCTTAAAGCTAATTGTTCTTGAAAGTATTTATAAGTCTTACTTGCAATAATAGAAGCTACAACCAATGATAAAGGTGTCAATATAACAACAATTGTTGCTATAGGAACACTGATATACATCATAAAACCTATTGTTCCTATAATCGTCATCACACCACTAAATAAATTCGTAAACCCTTGTAACAATCCATCTCCAATTAAATCAATATCATTAATCATTCTACTCATTAAATCCCCATGAGATGTTTTATCTACAAAACTTAAATGTAATGATGAATACTGTTCAAATAAACGATTCCTTAAATCTCTGGTTATATAATAAGTTAATTGATTAGACATTCTCACCAATAACCATTGAAATAAAGAAGCAAATAGAACACTTAACAAAATATAGAATATTCTTATTTTTAATAATTCAAAATCAACTTGATGAACACCAATCAATAAATCAACACCTTGTCCAATCAATATGGGTGTTAATAATGTAAAAACAATATTTAATGCAGAAAAGAATAATGCTAAATATAAATATTTTAAATATGGTTTACAAAATGTTAATAATCTTTTCAATGTCTTTATGTTCATGCTTGTTCCTCCCCTGATAATTGAGAGTGAGCAATTTCTTGATAAATGTCACAATGTTCTAATAAATATTGATGATTTCCTATTCCTACAATTTCACCATGTGATAAAACAATAATTTGATCAGCATGCATGATTGAAGAAACTCTTTGAGAAACAATAAAAATTGTAGAATCTATGGTCTTTAATGACTTTCTCAAGGCTGCATCAGTTGCAAAATCCAAGGCACTGGCACTATCATCTAAAATCAAGATTTCAGGTTTTTTCACCAGAGCTCTTGCTATTGTTAATCTTTGTCTTTGTCCACCAGATAAATTCTGTCCATCTTGGACAATCATGGTATCTAAACCATCTTCCATTTTTTCAACAAATGAAGATGCTTGTGCTAATTTTAGGGCTTGCCATATATCCTCATCAGTTGCATCTTTCTTTCCCCATTGCATATTTTCTCTCAAAGTTCCTTTAAACAAAACTGCTTTTTGTGGAACAATGCCCATCATATCTC
>Ga0129308_1002974_pt1 | contig 13166 bp, 9 predicted proteins | sample L827metagenome_FD_94440 | JGI IMG/M metagenome (GOLD analysis project Ga0129308, IMG submission 94440) | Ring-tailed lemur group fecal microbial communities from Wisconsin, USA - L827 metagenome | ecosystem: Host-associated > Mammals > Digestive system > Large intestine > Fecal | place: USA...
ACCGAACCCGGAAGTTAAGCCGGCCAGCGCCGATGGTACTGCAGGGGCGACCCTGTGGGAGACTAGGGCGCCGCCGGCCCCCGGGGCGCGTTGCGCGGGCTCGGGGCGGGGAGGCGCGAACATAGGCACCTGGGAAGAGGGTCCCTTCGGGGTCCCTTTTTCGTTTACGCCTTATCGAGCCTTTTCTGTCAGGGGTTTCGAAAAGGACCTTTATGGCTACATCAATCGTTTGATATTGAAGTTCAGTCTTGTGAACACTTGGTGATTTGACTGTTACGGCTGTTTTAAACGCTTTACACATATCCTTCGCAGAGTCTACACTTCCCGTGTCTTTATGACGGCTGTCAGGAGCCCCAAAAAGAGGGTGGCCACAGTTACAAAAGAAGAGGTGTTTTCTATGGCTGAGAAGCGTACTGTTGTCGTAGACGAGCGCAAGGACGGCCTTGCAATTCAGGACTTGATTCTGATTGCAGTTCTGATTGCCGCAGGTGCGGTGCTGAAGCTCACAGTTTCGAGCTTTCTCACGTTTGCGGGCATGAAGCCCAATTTCATGATTGCCATGTATTGCATCGCAATCATTCTCACTCGACCCAATCTTATTCAATCTGCATGCATTGGTTTGCTTGTAGGACTTGTTTCGCAAATCCCGCTGCTTAATGCTACCCCGCTGGTGAATTTTGCCTCCGAGCTGGTTGGCGCTGTCGTTTGCTGCTTGCTCGTGACCATCTTTTCGCGCGTTGCTTCTCGCAACTCGCTTATTCAGAATGTGGCGTTTCCTGCAGTCATCACGTTTGTGTCTACCATTTTCTCTGGGTACACCTTTGCCATGATCGTAGGCGTTACCGTGAGCGGCCTTGAGCCTATGGCAGTCTTCGGCGTCTATGCCGTTATGGTTCTTGGTACTGCTGCCATGAACTGTGTTGTTGCCGCCATTCTCGTCCCGGTTCTCCGCAAGGTTCTGAAGAAGTAGTCTCCACTTCTTTTGGTATTGCCTTTAGTGACTGGTCCTTTGTTTTGGGACTGAAGCCCGATGGGTTTCAGTCCCTTATCTGGCGCAGCCCCTTACCTGGAGACATCATGATTGATATTCAAGACTTGGCATTTTGCTATAAGGGCTCAGATGTCCCTGCGATACATGACATCACGCTTCAGATCCCAGACGGCAGCTTTGTGGGGGTCACAGGAGCGGCAGGATCGGGCAAGACTACGTTTACCTGTGCTCTCAATGGCATCGTCCCTCATTGCTATGAAGGCGATTTTTACGGTGCGGTGTGTGTCTGCGGCCTCGACACGGTGCAGACGCGGTTGACAGACATTTCCAGGCTTGTCGGCAGCGTCTGTCAAGACGTGGACAGTCAGATGGTCTCATCTGTTGTGGAAGACGAGATGCTCTATGGGCTTGAGAATTTTTCTGTTCCGAGGGAAGAGATTCCCTCTCGGGTGCAGGAAGCCTTGGCTGATATGGGCATCGAGGATTTGAAGGACAGGACCATCGCAAGTCTGTCTGGTGGGCAGAAGCAAAAAGTAGCCATTGCCTCGATTCTTGCCATGCGACCTCAGGTGTTTGTTCTTGATGAGCCTACGGCTGAGCTCGATCCTGCCAGCTCACGAAACGTCTTTGAGCTGCTCCGACACGCCGCTGCCAAGTATGCCTCGACCGTTATTGTCGTTGAGCAGAAGATCGCCCTTCTGAGTGAGTTTTGCGACATGCTTCTCATCATGGAGGGAGGCACCGTGAAGTTCCAAGGCACGCCGAGCGATGTCCTCGCGCACTCGGATGAGTTACTTGAGATGGGGGTCAACGTGCCTCGTTCAACCACGCTCGTGAATGCGCTCAAGGCCAAGGGGTTATTCAACGGCCCAGCTGTGAGCACTGTTCCCCAGGCTGTCGAGGCATGCGAGGGGGCATTGCGATGATTGAGTTTCAGCATGTGACCGCAGGGTACGGTGACGGCTCCGCCGTTGTGCGCGATGTTTCTTTTCGTATTGAGAAAGGGGAGTTTGTCTCCTTTGTTGGAACGAACGGTGCTGGTAAATCGACAACAATGCGTCTGTGCAACGGTCTTCTCAAGCCGACGACGGGTGCAGTGCTCCTTGATGGAACTCCGACAACCGAGCTGAAAACAAGCCAGATTGCACGTAGGGCGGGATTTCTCTTCCAGAACCCTGACCGTCAGATTTGCAACGCAACCGTGCGTGACGAGCTCCTCTTTAATTTCAAGGTGCAAGGGGCCGACATGGGCCAAGCCCAGCGGAGGGTCGATGACATCATCGAACGTTTTGGGTTCGATCCTCTTGCCGACCCCTTTTTGTTGAACAGAGGCACGCGTCAACTCCTGGCATTGGCTTCCGTTGTTGTATGTGGGCCGGAGGTGCTCTTGCTCGACGAGCCTACCACGGGTCTGGACTACCGTGAGTGCCTCAAGGTCATGGACTATGTCCGTGAGCTCAACGAGAAGTGCGGCACGACGGTCGTCATGGTATGCCATGACATGGAGGTCGTGGCAGATTATGCCAAGCGACTTATTGTGATGACTGCCGGACACGTTGTGGTTGATGGGCCGACGTTTGAGGTTCTGCGTGATCGAGAAAGCCTGGAGCGAGCCGATGTCATACCTCCCCAGGTGGTGGAGATATCCACGAGGCTTGTCGAACGCAATTCGTCCCTGGCACTAAGCCCTGTCGCATGCGCGAATACGCTCGATGAGCTGACCGGCGCGCTTGTTGGGCTTGCGGATTCAAAAGAGAGGGTGATGTGAGATGAAGGGCTTCCTGGAGTACGTGCCCGGCGATAGCTTTCTTCATACCATGAACCCTGTGGTAAAGCTCCTTTGTGCCTTCGTTATCGCAATCGCATGCTTTGTCACGACGAGCCCGCTCGTGTTGGCGTGTGTGCTGGTGCTCGACGTGGTTTTGGCTCAACAGTGCCGCTTGATGGAGCAAGCATGGGGGCTTGCAAAAGCCGTTGCCGGCTTCTCGATCATCTTGGCGCTCATTGCCCTTCTCTTCACGCCGCAGGGCGATCTGCTCGTTGCATTGCCGTGGGGCTACATTGGCACTCAGAGCGTCTTTAATGCCTGCATGGTGGTATTGCGCTTGGTTGCCTGCGCGGTTCCGCTCTTTCTGGTGTTCTACGTGACGAAGCTTACAGATCTGTCCAACGCGCTCGTTGAGAACCTCGGCATACCGTACAAGTACGCCTTCGTGTTCATGTCGTGCGTGCGGTTCATTCCCGTGTTCATGAACGACATGGCGGCAATCATGGAAGCTCAGACTGCGCGTGGCGTTGAGTTTGATGGTGGGCTTGTCAAGCGCGTGAGGCTCATGGTTCCGCTGTGTGTTCCGCTTTTGGTGAGCTCGGTGCGCAAAACCAACTCCTCTGCCATCGCTGCTGAAGTGAGGGGCTTTTACCTGCGTGGACGCGATTCGGCGTTCAAGCACTATGCTGTCGGTGGCTTTGATTGGGCAAGTATTGCATTCTGCGTCGTGCTTTTGGTTCTTGCAATTGTTCAGAGGGTAATGCTCTAGAGACGTGCTATACTAACTGGACTGATTTGCCTTCGTAGCTCAGGGGATAGAGCACCGCTCTCCTAAAGCGGGTGTCGGCCGTTCGAATCGGCCCGGGGGCACCAGGAAAATACCAGGCCAGGGGGTAGAACCTCCTGGCCTGTTTTTGTTTAGGCCGGCTGTTCTCTTCTCGTGCCGCAGCTATGTCTCAAACTTTCATCTCCGCAATGAAAAAGCCCCGCTGCAGCTTTGGCTGCAACGGGGCTGAGACGTTCCTGGCTTGGCTGGGCGTGGGTTTATTCCGTTTCGCTGCCCGTGTCGTCGTAGGACACGTCGCCATAGACATAGAGTGTGATGGTCGTGCTGGCATCCACTGTGGTGTTCGCGGGGCTCATAGAGTATACCTGACCCACCAGGTCGGCCGAGGGGGCGGGGTCGCCGGTGACCACGCTGTAGCTCAGGCCGAGCGAGGTGAGCGTGTCCTCAACAGAGCCGAGGTCTCCGGTGTAGGAGCCAATGGTGACGCTCGGCGTGGGCGGCGTGTAGGTGCCGTAGTAGTAAAGATTGACCGTGGAGCCCTTAGCCACCGAGGTGTTGTGGGGGTCGGTGCCGGCGCACTTTCCACTCTGATCGGCATTTTCGGGTGTCTGCGGAATGAGGACGACCGTGAGGCCGAGGTTCTCAAGAGTGCTCTTTACCGAGTTGTAGTCCTGGCCCACGTAGCTGTCGATCTGCACGGCGTTGGGGTCCTTGCCCTGGCTGATGTAGAGCACAACGGTATCGCCCTGCTTGACTGTCGCACCCGCGCCCGGATCGGTCCAGATGACGAGGCCCTCGGCGAGGTCGTCGCTGTAGGTGCGCTGCTCCTCATAGGAAATCTTGGCTTCCTGGAGAACGGCCTCAACATCGGCGTAGTTCCAGCCATAGTAGTTGTCGAGTGTGAACGTCTGACTGCCCTTGCTCAGGCCGTACGTGACCGTGGAGCCCTTGGCGATCGACTTGTTGGCAGGGCTGAAGGTCACAATCGTGCCTTCGGCGTAGTCGTTGCTGTATGCGTCGAGCGTTGCGTCGTGGCTCAGCTTGAGGCCTGCGGCGCTAATCAGCGTATTGGCTTCCTCGGGGGTCTTGCCGCGAATGTCGTCGAAGGTCACGAGGTCGGTGCCGCCGCTGATGACGAGGTTGACGGCGGTTCCGGCGTCGACCTCGGTGTCTGCGGCAACGGACTGCGAGATGACCTTGCCCTTGGAGACGGTGCTGGACATTTCCGTCGTGATGAGGCCGAGCTTGAGGCCGTTGCTCTCAAGCTTGTTCTTCGCCTCGGCCTGCGTGAGGTTCTGTACGTTGGGAACGCTCTTCTTCTCGACCTTCGTGGTGATGGTCGCATTGTCGCCGGGCGTGCCGGGGTTGTTTGTCGAGCAGCTGTTGAGGGCAACGACGGCCACGGCGATCAGCACGATGAGAACGATGACGACGGCGGCAATGGCGATGCCGGTGGACTTGCTTGTGTTCTCGGCGCGCTCGAGACGCCTGTCCTCGCGCTGCATGGCGGCACGGCGATCGTTGGGAGTGGCGGTGCGCTCCATGCGCGCTGTGCGGGAGGGACCCTGCTGCATGACCGTCATATTGGGGTTCGAGCGCATGACGTTGGTCTGGCTCGCCGTGGGAAGGGTGCGCGTCGCAGCCGGGCCGTAACCGGGAATGTTGACCGGATTGCCCTGGATGAACGAGTTGAGCGCGTGGCGCAGCTCGTCGGCGGTCTGGAAACGCTGGGCAGGGTCCTTGCGCAGCAGGCACATGATGATGGCCTCGAGCGCGGGGTCGAGGTTGGGGTTGATGCTGCGCGGGGGTACGGGCTGCTCGTTGACCTGCTTGAGAGCCACGCTCACGGCGTCGTCGCCCTCAAAGGGAAGGCGGCCGGTGGCAGCCTCATACATTACGACGCCCAGCGAGTACAGGTCGCTCGTGGGGCCGAGGTCCTTGCCTTGGGCCTGCTCGGGGGAGACGTAGTGAGCGGTGCCGAGCACGGAGTTGGTCTGGGTGAGATGGGAGTTCTTGGCGCGTGCGATGCCGAAGTCCATGACCTTGGCGTCGCCGTTGGGCAGAATCATGATGTTCTGCGGCTTGATGTCGCGGTGAATGATCTCATGGGAGTGTGCGACTGCCAGGGCGGAGCATACCTGGGCGCCGATCTGGGCGACCTTCTTGGGTGCCAGCGCGCCATGGGAGCGGATGCCGCTCTTGAGGTCGGTGCCGCGCAGGTACTCCATGACGATGAAGTAGGTGCCCGTCGCCTCGTCGCGGCCCCAGTCATAGACCTGCACGATGTAGGGGTTCTGAAGTGCCGCCGCGGCGCGTGCCTCCTGACGGAAGCGCTGTGCGAACGCAGGGTCACTGGCGTACTGGGGCAGCATGACCTTGATGGCCACCTGACGGTCGAGTGTGGAGTCGACGCCTCGGTACACCGTGGCCATGCCACCGGTGCCCACCTGCGACTGCACTATGTATCTGTTTCCAAAGACTGTTCCGTTAGCGATGCCGGACATTCTCAGCGCTCCCATCCATCAAGGTGTTCGACATTCATAATATCTAGTTTCCGCCCAAAGTTTCGACAGCCACCTGAAGCACATCACCTGCAAGCGCAGTGGCGGTGTGCTCGGCATCGTTCTCGATGACGATGGCGATGGCCGCGACCGGGTTCTCATAAGGCGCAAAGCCGATGAACCAGGCGTTGGGGTTGGAGTTGCCCGTCTCGGCCGTGCCTGTTTTGCCGGCGACGTCCACGCCGGCGATAGAGGCGGCCGTGCCGGTACCCTCTTCCACGGTGGAAAGCATGGCGCTGCCCACAAGCGAAGCAGTGTTTGCGCTGCAGGCCTGGCCGAGGGTGCGAGGCCTGGTCGACTTGAGCACCGCGCCCGTTGAGTCGGTGGTCGCCTTGACCACATGCGGCTCCATGAGGATACCGCCGTTTGCAATCGCGCAGGCCGTGAGGGCATTCTGCACAATGGTGGTCTGCGGGCCGGCGGGGCTTGCGTGCTCGCCCACCGGTTGGCCCGCTCCTGCCCAGGCCGTTTCCCACTGCGTCATCTCGGAGGGCTCGGGCATGAGGGAGGCCTCGCAGGCGAAGTCGGCTCCCAGCTTGATGCCATAGCCGAACGCCTTGGCCTGGCTTACGAGGGCCTGTGCTCCTAGAAGGTCGGCAACCTGGGCGAACGCCGTGTTGCTCGAGTAGGCGAAGGCTTCCCTGAGCGTGATGTCGCCGAGCTCCTCGTCGTTGTGGTTTGTGACCACGCCGCCGCCGATCTCAAGGCTTGCCGGAGCCGACACGACGGTGTCGAGTGACATGGCGCCGGTGTCGAGCGCGCCCGTCAGCGTGATGGTCTTGAACGTGGAGCCGGGCGTGTAGAGCGCCTGGGTCGTGCGATCGAAGAGGGGTGCGTTGGCGGCATCGGACGAGCCGCCCAACAGGTCGGAAAGCTGGTCGTTGGAGTAGGTGGGTGCAGACGCCTGTGCGAGAATCGCGCCTGTGGAGGGGTCCATGACGACGACGCCTCCCACGCGGCCCTGCAGCACCTCTTCGGCGGCGGACTGAATGCGCGAGTTGATGGTGAGCACCACGTCGCCGCCCGCCTTTGTCACGCCGAGGAACGAGTCGAACAGGTCCTGCCAGGTCGTATAGCTCTGCGAGCCGGCAAGAACGTCGTCGTAGACGGACTCGATGCCCGTGGAGCCGTAAACCGCGCTTGCATAGCCCACCGTGTGCGAGGCGAGCGTTCCCTGCGGGTAGGTACGCACGTAGGTGCCGTTGTCCTGCAGGACGCTCTCGGCCAGGGTGACTCCGTCACTTGTGAGGATGCTGCCGCGGCGCACCTTGGACGCCTTGGTCGAGACGTGGTTGTTCGACGGGAGCATACGGATCTCGTCGGCCTTGAAGATCTGCAGGTACGCCAGGCGCGCGATGAGGGTGGCGTCAAGTGCGCAGAAGAATCCCGTGAGAACGGTGAGGCGGCGAGAAAGCGCGATGCGTCCAAGCACGCCCGACTCGGGAGTCTCCAGGTGCGTGCCAAAGACCTTGCCGGAGACGCCGGCGCCCTCGACCTCGGCCTGCTCGCCCGTGCCCTCATGGCCGCAGCGCAAAAGGAAGCCGACGGCGATGAAGCTTGCAAGCAGGGATGTGCCGCCCTGGCTCATGAAGGGCAGCGTGACGCCCGTGAGCGGGATGAGGCCCATGACACCGCCCGCGATGAGGAACGCCTGCAAGGCGATGGAGGTGGTGAGACCCACCGCCATGAAGGCGGCGAGGTCGGAGCGTGCGCGGGCTGCCGTGAGCAGGCCGCGCACGGCAAGCAGGACGAACAGGAGGATGACGGCGGCCGCGCCCAGAAGGCCCATCTCCTCGGCGATGGCGGAGAAGATGAAGTCGCTCTCCACGACGGGAATCATCGTGGCCATTCCCTGACCGATGCCTGTGCCCATGAGGTTGCCGTCGGCAATGGAATAGAGCGACTGGGCAATCTGCCAGCTAGAGCCCGTGGGGTCGCAGAACGGGTCGAGCCAGATCTGCACGCGGGTGCGCACGTGGGCGAAGAACTTGTACGAGAGCACGGCGCCAATGCCGAGCAGGCCCGCGCTCACGATGGGGTAGAACCAGCGTCCCGTTGCCGTGTAGAGCATGACGACGAACACGCCGAAGAAAAGCACGGCGCTTCCCAGGTCGCGCTCCCACACGACGATTGCCAGGCTCACGAGCCACACGACGAGCATAGGCAGCAGCATGCGCAGGCGCGGGATGGCCAGAGGCCCCACGTGATGGACTGCCACGCTCATGAGCTCGCGGTTCTCCGACAAGAAGCTGGCAAGGAAGATGACGATGAGGATCTTGGCAAGCTCGCCGGGCTGGAAGCTCACAACGCCGGGAATCTCGATCCACAGCTTGGAGCCGTAGTGCTCGGTGCCGATGAAGATGGGCAGGACCAGAAGGATCAGGCCCACGGCACCCAGGCTGTACTTGTAGCGGGCAAGCGACTCGAGGTTGCGCACCCCAAAAAGCACGCCGATCATGGCGGCTATGGAGATGAACAGCCATATGACCTGCTTGATGGCAAGGTCGGGCGCGAGGCGCGTTACAAACGTGATGCCTATGCCTGCCAGCACAAAGACGATGGGCAAGATGGCGGCGTCGGCGTTGGGCGCCGTGATGCGCACGGCGATGTGCGCCACGACAAACGCCACGGCAAGGCCGATGGGCACGACGAGCGTGCTGAGTCCGAGCTGGTCGCCGGCCTGCAACACGTAGAGCGCGTACAGTATGAAGATGGGTATGGCTCCCGTTATGAGCAGGAGCAGCTCGGTGGTGCGTCGTTGCGACATGGGCCTCACGCGCCTTCAGGCGAGGCGGGCTGGTCTTGCTCGGTGCTGCCTGCCTGGGTGCCTTCTGTCTTGGGTGCCTTGGCTTGCTTGCCGTTCTGCTCCTCGCTGGCATGCTCGATCTGGGAGCGGTAGTCCTCGATGACGTCGCGTGCCTCCTGCTCGCTGCCAAAAGTCATGCCCGCCTCGAGCCGCTTGCTCACCGAGTCGCTGAGCTTGGAGGTCTCCACGGTTGTGACCTCGATGGTCTCATCGAGACCAAGGCTCGAGGGAAGGCCGGCAACGCCGCGGTGCAGCGTCACATATCCGTTGTAGTCGGTGAGGTACCAGGAGTTTTGCGCTGTGACCACCAGAACGGCAAACACGATGGCCGCGATGGCGATCGCAATGGCGCTCGCCAGGCCCAAGTTGCGCAGGCGGGCCTTGAACGCCTTGTCTGCCACGCCGTCGTTTTTGACGTCGATGACGATGCACGTGACGTTGTCGCTGCCGCCTTCGGCAAGCGCGGCGTCAACGAGGGCGTCGGCGCAGGTCTGCGGAGTGGCACATGACATGAGCGTCTCTTCGATCACGCCGTCGGTCACCATCGAGGAGAGGCCGTCGCTGCACAGAAGCACCCTGTCTCCCTTGGAGACGTCGATGCTGAAGTGGTCGGCGTGCATCTTGGGGTCGTTGCCCAAGGCACGCGTGATGACGGAGCGGTTGGGGTGGATGCGCGCCTCTTCGGGCGTGATCTGCCCGGCGGCCACGAGCTCCTCAACGTAAGAGTGGTCGTGGGTCACGCGCATGAGCTTGCCCTTGTGCAGCAGGTAGCAGCGAGAATCGCCCACATGGGCCACGGCCATGGTCGAGCCGTCGATGACGACGGCGGTGCAGGTGGTGCCCATGCCGGGCCTTCCGGTGCCCTTCGAGGGGCCTTCGATGACGGCTTGGTTGGCAGCCTCGATGGCGGCGGCCAGGGCGGAGTCGTCGGCCGTGGAGGGTGCCGTCTCGGCAAGGCGCGACACGGCGATGGTGCTCGCCACCTCGCCCGCCTCGTGGCCGCCCATGCCGTCGGCTACGGCGAAGAGCGGGAAGTGCACGACGAAGGAGTCCTCGTTGTGCTCGCGCACGAGGCCCACGTCGGAGCGCGAGCCCCAGGCAAGCGTGCCCGTGCGCTTTGCGGTGCCCGAGATGCGGTCGCTGGCAGGCTTGGGTTGGGCGGGCTGCTCCTGAACGGGGGCGAAGGGCATGGTCTGCCCCGCATCGCCGGAGTTCATGAGGGCGGCGAGCTCGATCTTGTCGATCTCGACCGTTGCCTGCGGGTCAACTGCCTGAGCGGCGGCCTGCGATGTATCGGTCTCGCCCGCGCTTGCGTTGGCCGCCCCGGTTTGTTCGTGCGGGTCGTCCTCGGGGTCGTCATCCAGGTTGAGGGGGGCGGCGTTCGGGTCGATGTGGGGGTCCTCCACGCTCTGGGCGCCCTCGTCGTCGATGAGGTTCGCCATGGCCGCGCTCGCGTCGGCGGCTGCGTCCTCGGGCTCCTCTTTGGCCTGTTGGGTGTCAGCGGCAGGGCAGGCAGGAGCGCTTGTTTCGCCCGCCTCCGCAGTTTCGCTGACAATATTGGTATCTGCCTGGGACGTTGCGTCGATGTGCTCGACGTTTTCGTCCTTCAGGGCATCTTCTTCACTCATCATTGGCGCGTCACCCTCATCGAAACGTCGCCTATCTGCACCATGTCGCCGTCGTGCAGTACGACGGTGCCGGCGATCGGGCGGTTATTGACGCTTGTACCGTTCATGCTGCCCAGGTCTTCCACGACGAGCGCCGGCCCCTGGATGGAGAAGCGCGCGTGCTTGCCGCTGACATAGATGCCGGGCAGGACGATGTCGGCGCCGGGGGAGCGGCCCACGATGACCGGCCCCAAGATGTCGACATGCGTGCCGCGAATGCCCAAGGGGGCGTCGACGACGTCGACCGACCAGACGGCGGCATCGCTCTTCTGCCCTTTGACCAGGCCGACGCCCGTCTTCATGATGCAGAAGAGGAAGATGAAGAGCGCGACGACAAGCAGCACGCGCCCGATGAAGAGAACCACGGCAGGCATGGCTAGACTTCCTCAAACGTGAGCGTCACGAGGCCCATCGTGATCGCGTCGCCGTTGGCGAGGTCCTGCTCGCTGACGCGCATGCCGTTGACGCGCGTGCCGTTGGTGCTGCCGAGGTCGGCGATGCGCCAGCCGGCGGCGTTGCGGGTGAGCTCGGCGTGGCGGCGGCTGACGTTGGAGTCGCCCAGCACGAGGTCGGCGTGGGCCTCATCGCGGCCGATGACGGTGCTGTCGCAGGCGATGCGCCAGGTCTTGCCGCTTGCCTTGTCGGTGAGCTGGCAGGCAACGGGCGCGGGGCGGCTGGCGGCGGGCACGGGCGCGGGTGCGGGTGCGGGCGCGGCCCCGGGCATGGCGACGGGCTCGGGCACCGCCTGGCGCGGAGCGGCCATGCCTGCTGCGGGCTGGTTTGCGCCAGGCAGGGGCTGGACGGGAGGCAGCGGGGCTGCCATGGGGTCGGGCATGTCGGGCATCGGTGCCGCTGCGGCCTGGCGCTGCTGGCCGGCGCGGCCCTGCGGTATCATGCCCCCCGACTTCGCGCGTCCGCGCAGGTAGTCGCTCTCCTCGGCGCGCACCTGCTCAAGCACGTCGGGGGAGACGATCTCGGCGATGACCTCCATCTTGCCGGGCTTGATGTCGCCCACGGGGATGAAGCGCACCGTGGGGTTTGCCGTGAGGGCCAGGCCGGCGTTTTGGGCCTCGTGCGCCAGGAAGTCGACGAGCTCGTCGGTGACCTGCTGGTAGAGCGGGCCGATGAGGGCGTCGTCGGAGGGGCTGACGAGGATGGTGTAGAGCGTGGGGGCAACCTGCCTGCCGTCGAGCTTGGCCGAGCAGCTCTTCATCTCACGCACCGCGGTCTTCGCGAGTTTCTTGAACGGGAAGGGAGCCATGGTGTTGCCGCGCTCAAAGATCTGATGCATGCGGCCTTCGAAAATGTCAAAAAGGTTCATTGGGGCACCTTTCCTTTACGGGACGTTCGTTGCCGGGGCGTCGGTGCGCTCGAGGTCGGACTCGAGGTGCGCCGAGCTGCCAAAGGCAAGGATAAGCAATGCGACAAGTATAGTAGACCCGAGGACGCAGGCCAGCTCCCCCTGGGGGAGGCTTGTCCATACACCCTCATTTTCCATACGGGCACAACCCAGTTGAACTGCCAGGATGATGAAAGTTGCAAGCAGTGTGGAGAGGTAGCAGCGCACCTTCGTGCCGTCGTGTCCGATGGCCGACTGGGCCGCGCAGGCCAAGGTCCAGGCTCCAGCCGTGAGGAGGAAGGCGATGCCAGGCGGGTTCTGTGCCAGTGCCGCCAGACATGCCTGCGCAAGACTGCCCAGGGCCGCGCTGGCCGCGGCGGGGCCGGGCGGCAGAAGGTAGCCGCAAACGAGGGGTGCGATGGGCACGGGCATGGTCGGCGACAGGCACGACAGGAACGTGCCCGCGGTCTTGAGCGGTTGGGTTCGGCCGACCCACACCCACCAGAGAATCGCCGCGACCAGCAGCGCCGCGCCAAGCGGGATGTGGCCGGCGGCTATGCAGGCAAGCGCCGTGCATACGGGTGCCGCGAAGCTTCCTATCTGGGGGGCGAGAAGGCCCAACGCTGCGGTGACGAAGAATGCCGCGATGCACGCCTGCGTGCCCGTCTGCCCGGTTGCGGCCCAGAGCGCCAAGGTGACGATTGCGGCGGGGCAGAGCGCTCCTGTCAGACGGAGCACGAGCCGTGCCGTGCGCGCACCTGACGTGCCAAGAATGCCTGAATCGGGATCGAACGACCTGGTGGGGGCTGCCATGGGAGGAACTTCGTCGTCGGGGGCGGCCTCGGCCGGCTGAGAGTCGTCGAGCACGTCGCGCACGAGCCCGGCCAGGCTGCGGCGGCCTTGGCGGGGCCTTCCGAGTGCCGGCAGGATCTGTGCGGCGAACTCTGCGGCGCTGGGGGTGCGCGCGTCGGGGTCGGGCTCGAGGGCGTTGAGCAGGGCGTCGGCCGCGCGCACGTCGATGGAGTCGCTCAGCGCGCAGGGGTCGGGGGCACCTGCCAGCACGAGCTCTCGGCTGCGGGCGAGCGTGTCGGCGTTGAAGGGGGAGAAGCCGCACAGGGCCTCATACATCACGGCGGCAAAGGCAAACACGTCGGTGCGCACGTCCACCTCACCGCCTTCTGCCTGCTCGGGGGGCATGTATCCGACTGTGCCGCCGCGCGCGCCGGAGTAGCCGGTCATGCTCGAAA
>Ga0129308_1002977_pt1 | contig 13156 bp, 9 predicted proteins | sample L827metagenome_FD_94440 | JGI IMG/M metagenome (GOLD analysis project Ga0129308, IMG submission 94440) | Ring-tailed lemur group fecal microbial communities from Wisconsin, USA - L827 metagenome | ecosystem: Host-associated > Mammals > Digestive system > Large intestine > Fecal | place: USA...
GTGTTTTGGGTGCTGGTGGGGCTGCACGGCGTGCTCACGCTGCCTGGCATCGCCGGCATGATCCTCTCCGTAGGTATGGCAGTGGACGCAAACGTCATCATCTTCTCCAGAGTCAAGGAAGAAGTGGCGGACGGAAAGAGCATCCGCGTGGCGGTGGATTCGGGCTTCAAGAGAGCCATGTCAACGGTGGTGGACTCTCAGGTCACGACCATTATCGCGGCGGTCATCCTGTATCAGCTGGGCACCGGTCCGGTGAGAGGCTTCGCCATGACTCTGATGATCGGTATTTTTGCAAGTCTTCTGACCGCTGTTGTGGTAACACAGCTGTATCTGAGCCTCCTTGCTGACAGCAAACTTGCGACGAAGAAATTCTTCGGGATAAAGGAGGTAAAATAAAATGCTGAATGTGAATACAAATATTCCTTTTATTAAATACAGAAAGTATTTTTACCTGATCTCCATCGCTCTGATCATCATCGGGATCGGCGTGGGATTGATCCGGGGCTTTAATTTCGGTATCGATTTTACAGGCGGCACCAAGATCCAGTTTAATATGGGACAGCAGGTAGAACTGGACGACGTGAAGGCCGTTCTGAAAGACAACGACATACAGGCCGATGTGATCTATGCGGGAGAGAATCACGAAAAGGTGATCATCAAGACGACTGCGGCGCTGGATAACGACGCCAGAAACGCGTTCTACGCTTCCATGGAAAAAAAGTTTGATCCCAAGCTGCCCGAGGGGGATGTCTTTGTGGAATCCTCCAATCTGATCGGACCTTCCGTAGGCGAGATGCTGAAGAGCAACGCCATCAAGGCGGTCCTTCTGGCGGCAGTGGCCATGCTGATCTACATCGCCATCCGTTTCGAATGGAAATTCGGCGTTGCGGCTATTCTGGACCTGCTGCACGACGTGCTTCTGCTGATGGCCTTTTATGGACTTTTCCACGTGCAGATCAACAGTCCCTTTATCGCGGGCATGCTGATCGTTGTGGGATACTCCATCAACGACACGATCGTAGTTTTCGACCGTATCCGTGAAAATCTGAAGTTCATGAAGAAAAACAAGATGGACGAGCTGATCGACAAGAGCATCAATCAGACCATCGGCCGTTCGATCATGACGTCGGTGACCACCATCATAGCCATCGTCCCTCTGTTCGTTCTGGGCGGAGACAGTATCCGCGAGTTTACGCTGCCGCTGCTGGTAGGCGTGACGGCGGGAACCGTTTCTTCCATTACGATGGCAAGTCCGATCTATTACGATTTGTGCAATCTGCTGAATAAGCCGAAATATAAGGGCAAGTAGAGACAAAAAGACTGAAGGAAAAGGTAGTTCTGTTATGATGGAGCAATTTTTAGAATATCTGCTTTCCGTAAACCCTAACTACGATATAGAACTGGTCGAGCGGGCGTACAAGAAAGCGGAACAAATGCATGAGGGACAGCTTCGAAAATCGGGGGAACCGTATCTGATCCATCCGGTGGAGGTGGCGAAGATCCTGGCGGATCTGGGCATGGACGAAAACACCATCGTCGCAGGCCTGCTTCATGATGCCGTTGAAGATACTCCATACACACAGGAAGACCTGAGAAACGATTTTGGGGAGGAGGTCGCGCTTCTGGTGGACGGCGTGACCAAACTGGGTTCGCTGGTCTATGAGAGCAAGGAGGAGCGTCAGGCGGAAAATCTGCGCAAGATGTTTCTCGCCATGTCCAAGGATATCCGTGTGCTCATCATCAAGCTGTCGGACCGCCTCCACAATCTGCGGACCATCAACTATATGACAGAGTCCAAGATCCGGGAGAAGTGCAACGAAACTCTGGAGATCTACGCGCCTCTGGCAAGCCGTCTCGGAATGTACGCCATGAAGTTCGAGATGGAAGACATCGCTTTGAAAATGCTGGACCCGGACGCGTACTACGAGCTGGTAAAGGCCGTGAAGAGCAAAAAACAGCAGCGTGAAGAGGTCATCAACCGCGTGATCACGGAGATCCGTGAGAATCTGGACCGCCTGGGGATCCCCTACGATATCATGGGACGTTCCAAGCACTTCTACAGCATTTACAGAAAGATGAAGTACCAGCACAAACAGCTGGACGAGATATTTGACCTGACGGCAGTCCGCGTGATCGTGGACTCCGTCAAGGACTGTTACGCGGTGCTGGGCGTGGTACATACCATGTGGAAGCCGCTGCCCGGCCGTTTCAAGGACTATATCGCCATGCCCAAGCCAAACCGGTATCAGTCGCTGCACACTACGGTCATCGGCGACAACGGCGATCCCTTTGAGATCCAGATCCGCACATGGGAAATGCACCGGGTGGCGGAGTTCGGTATCGCGGCTCACTGGAAATACAAAGAAGGGAAGACGGACGGAAAGAATGCCGACGGCGAGGAAGTAAAGCTGGCCTGGCTGCGCCAGACGCTGGAATGGCAGAAGGATTTCAACGATCCCAAAGAGTTCATGGAAACGCTGAAGGTGGATCTGTTTTCCAACCAGGTATTCGTCTTTACGCCTAAGGGCGACGTCATCGAGCTTCCCGCAGGTTCCACGCCGCTTGATTTTGCTTTCAAGATCCATTCCGCGGTGGGCGCCAAGTGCATCGGCGCAAAGGTGAACGGAAAGATGGTCCCCATCGACTACACGCTGCAGAACGGGCAGATCGTGGATATCGTCACCTCGGCCAACAGCAAAGGACCCAGCATCGACTGGCTGAAGATCGCCAAGACCAACACGGCCCGGACCAAGATCCGCGCCTGGCTGAAGCGGGAAAACAAGTCGGAAAACGCCGACAAGGGCAAGGAAATGCTGGAAAAGTATGCCCGGCGCAAAGGATACGATCTGCAGCAGGTCCTGAAAAATCAGTACGTCCTGCGGGCGGCCAAGACGCTGAACTACGCCACGGCGGAAGACCTGTACACCGCCATCAGCTACGGCGGCGTGATCCTCAACAAGGTCATGATCATGCTGGTGGGTTACTTCCACGAAGAAAAGCAGGCGGAGCTCAAACGCAGGGAAAAAGAGGCGGCGAAGCAGGAACACAAGAAGAAAAAACGCAGCGAAAATACCACCGGCGTTACGGTGGAGGGGATGGACAATATGCTGGTCCGATTCTCCAAGTGCTGCAATCCCGTTCCGGGGGACGAGATCGTCGGGTTTATCACCAAAGGCAGAGGGATCTCTGTTCACCGCAAAGACTGTATCAATATCCTGTCTCTGCCGGAATCGGAACGACAGCGTTTTATCGATGTGAATTGGGATCACGAAAAAGAAAATCTCTCCTTTGACGCAGATATCATCATTCTGGCCGAGGACAGAAAAGGGCTCTTTTCCGATCTTTCCAGAGTGTGCGAGGACATGGACGTGCACATCAACGGCGTGAACGCCAAGAGCGCCAGAGACAAAGTGGTCAACATCACCATGACGCTGTCCATTTCCAATACAGGGCAGATGGAACGCGTTCTGCGGCAGCTGCGCACCATTCCGGGCGTGGCCGACGTGTACCGGTCGATCATGTGATCGTGCAGCCCGTGCAGACCTGCAGCCTGCTGCCGAACGGAGACCGGAGCCCCCGGACTTTACGGCTGCGTTAACTTATCGGAGAAACAGGGAGGTTTGTTTGAGAGCAGTAGTACAGAGAGTGAACCGGTCCGCAGTGACCGTGGAGGGAAGCGTTACGGGCGCCATCGAGAAGGGGCTCATGGTCCTGCTGGGCGTTTCCGAGGACGACACCGATCAGGACGCCGCTTATATGGCGGATAAGATCACCGGTCTTCGCATCTTTGAAGACGATGAGGAAAAAATGAATCTTTCCGTAATGGACGTAGGAGGAGATATCTTAGCGGTATCTCAGTTTACGCTTTTTGGAGACTGCAGAAAAGGCAAGCGGCCCAGCTTTGTGAAAGCGGCGCGTCCGGAGCCTGCAAACCGGCTTTACAGGGCCTTCGTGGAGGCCTGTAAGGCAAAAGGCGTGCGTGTGGAGGAAGGCGTCTTCCAGACACACATGATCGTTGAAATCGAAAACGACGGTCCGGTGACCGTTTTAATAGACAGTAAAAAAGAATTTTAGAGAGGTAAGACCCTATGCGCAGTATAAAAGTAGAATTATATCCCAGCGGAAGCCTGCAGGTAAACAGTTATCTGGTTTACGACGAGGAGAGCAGGAAGGCATTTGTAGTAGATCCGGGCGGCGTAAACGCCGGGCTGCTCCAGAAGGTGAAGGAGCGGGAACTCAATGTGGAATATTTTATTCTCACCCACGGGCACGGAGATCATATGGGCGGAATTCCCGGCTACATGGAATCTTTTCCGCAGGCCCGGCTGGTGGCGGCGAAAGCGGAGGAAGAGCTGCTCGCCGATCCTTATATGAACGCCTCCAGGGAGATCGTGGGCAGGGAGATGAAACTGACTGCGGACGTCTGGGTGGAGGACGGTGAGACCCTTGAGGCGGCCGGCGCCGAGCTGACGTTTTTGATGACGCCGGGCCACACGCCGGGCGGCATGTGCATCCTCATGGGAGACATTCTGTTCAGCGGCGACACGCTGTTCTGCCAGTCCATCGGCCGCACAGACTTTCCGGGCGGTTCCTTTGACGCGCTGAAGACCGCGGTGCACGAAAAGCTGTTCGTGCTGCCCGATGAGACGAGAGTTCTGCCGGGACATATGGGTCCCACCACCATCGGACAGGAAAAGAGGTCAAATCCCTTTGTATAACTTTTATCTGAGAGACGATAAACTTAAATATGAACTGAACGAGCTGATCAAAATGTTTTTGAAACCATCGGAATACCAGGTGCTGGATCCGGAGAACCCCTTGGAACCTGGGGCCTTTTCCGTTTCAGGGGCAGGCGCGGCGGCTGATATGGCAGCTGAGGGGGATGATCTGCCGGACATGGTCTTTCGCATGCCCCCGAATGTGACGGAAAAGAATGAAGCCAAGCGCCGGCTTTACGACTGGCTGGCCCAGAGGACGGGAGATCGTCCGGACTGGGGAACGCTGACCGGAGTGCGTCCGGCCAAGCTGGCCGGAGATTACCTGAACTGGGGAGCAGATTTTGAGGAGCTGCGCCGTATCTTATCGGAGACGTACTACCTGAGTCAGGAGAAGATCGATCTGGTGTCGGAGGTGTGCCGCGTTCAGCGGGAGACCGTGGGTCCGGCGCCGGAACGCTCTGCAGGCGTGTACATCGGCATTCCATTTTGTCCCACCCGCTGTCTTTACTGCTCTTTTACCTCCAATCAGGCGCCGCCGGAAAAGATCAGCGGCTATCTGGAAGCGCTGCACCATGAGATCTCCTACACGGCAGATCTCATGAAGCGGAGAGATATGCGGCCGGAGTCCATATACATCGGAGGGGGCACGCCTACCACTCTGTCTCCGCAGCAGCTTTCCGAACTGCTGGATCACGTAAACCGATCCTTTGACATGAGCGGAGTCCGTGAATTTACGGTGGAGGCCGGAAGGCCGGATACCATCACCCGGGAGAAGCTCCTGGCCATACGGGACAGCGGGGCGCGGCGGATCAGCATCAATCCCCAGACTATGAAGGGCTCGACTCTGGAGCTCATCGGCCGTTCTCACAGCCCGGAGCAGATCGTCGAGGCTTTTTCGCTGGCTAAAGACGTGGGGATCCCCATCATCAACGCGGATCTGATCACCGGACTTCCGGGAGAGGATACGGAGGATTTCCGGCGCAGTCTTGACACGATCATCGGGCTTTCGCCGGAGAATATCACAGTCCATACGCTGGCCGTCAAGAGGGCCTCAAAGCTCATTGAGCTGGACGCAGATTACCATTACAATCAGGGACCGGTGGTGCGTGAAATGCTCGCCGTCAGCCGTGAGATGATGGACAGGCACGGCTATCGCCCCTATTACATGTACCGGCAGAAGCACATGGCTGGAAATTTTGAGAATGTAGGTTATGCCAGACCGGGCACGGAGAGCATCTATAATGTGAGGATCATGGATGAGAACCAGAGCATTGTGGCGCTGGGAGCGGGCGGCATCAGCAAAATGTATTTTGGGCGGGAAAACAGGCTGGAGCGGATACCCAACGTATCCAATTATGAAATATACATGGAACGGATCGAAGAAATGCTTGAGAGAAAGGAAAAGGGTTTTATATGATTACGAACATCCCAAGGGGGACGAAAGACGTACTGCCGTCCCAGATCAATAAATGGCGCTATGTGGAAAACACCTTTCGCAGTCTCTGCGCCAGATACGGATTCGGAGAGATCCGCACGCCGGTCTTTGAGCACACGGAACTGTTTGCCAGAGGCGTGGGGGATACCACGGACATCGTGGAAAAGCAGATGTATTCTTTCAAGGATTACGGCCAGCGGGATATTACGCTGAAACCGGAAGGCACGTCTCCGGTGGTCCGCTCCTTTGTGGAAAACAAGCTGTTCGCAGACGTCATGCCTGCAAAGTATTATTATATCACTCCCTGTTTCCGCTACGAAAAGCCCCAGTCGGGCCGGCTGCGGGAATTTCATCAGTGCGGCATCGAGGTCTTCGGAGCGAAGGATATGATGGCGGACGCGGAGGTGATCGCGCTGGCTAAGGATTTCCTGGAGCTGCTGGGCATCCGGGATCTGGAGCTTCGGATCAACAGCATCGGCTGTCCGGACTGCCGGGCGAAGTACAGAGAGGCGCTGCAGGACTTTCTGCGTCCCAGCTACGATCAGTTCTGCGATACGTGCAAGGGCCGGTTCGAGAGAAACCCCATGCGCATTCTGGACTGTAAATCGCCGGTCTGTCAGGAGCTTGCCCAGGGGGCGCCGCACATGCTGGACTATCTGTGCGAAGACTGCGCGGCGGCCTTTGAAGATCTGAAAGCGAATCTGACTGCAATGGAACTGGATTTTACCGTGGATCCCGGCATCGTGAGAGGACTGGATTACTACACGAAAACGGCTTTCGAATTCGTCTCCAATACCATCGGAGCCCAGGGCACCGTGTGCGGCGGCGGACGGTACGACCACCTGATCGAGGAGGTGGGAGGACCCTCCACGCCTGGCGTGGGATTTGGTCTGGGGATCGAGCGTCTGCTTCTGGTGATGGAGTCAAATTGCATCGAGATCCCGGCCGAAGAACCGGCGGACGTGCTGGTGGCCGTGATGGGCGATCGGGCCAGGGCCTTCGGGCAGAAGCTGGTGCACGATCTGAGAAAGGCGGGAAAAAAGGCGGCGCTGGACCTGATGGCCAGAAACCTGAAGGGACAGCTCAAATACGCGGACCGTATCCATGCAAAATATACCATCGTCATCGGCGACAACGAACTGGACGCGGGAAAGGTGGCGCTGAAAACCATGGCGGCCTCCCAGCAGAGAGAAATACCCATTGAAGACATTTTGAAAGAGATAGAAAATTAGGAGGGCGGAGGGCCATGTCTACATTAATGAAAAGAACCCACATGTGCGGTGTGCTGAGAAGTGAAAACATCGGCGGAAAAGTGACGCTCAACGGGTGGATCCAGAAGAGGAGAAACCTGGGAGGGCTGATCTTCTGCGATCTGAGAGATAAGACGGGGATCGTCCAGATCGTTTTCAACAACGAACCCGCCGACCTGTTCGAGCGGGCGGACAGCCTGAGAAGCGAATACGTGGTGGGAGTCAGAGGGACAGTGAGAGAACGGGAATCAAAGAACAGGGATCTCCCCACCGGCGACATCGAGATCATCGCTGAGGAGCTGGTCATTTACTCGGAAGCGGACACGCCTCCCATCTACGTAAAGGACGACGACAACGTGTCGGAGGATCTGCGCCTGAGATACCGTTACCTGGATCTGAGAAAGCTGAAAATGCAGAGAAATCTCACCTTCCGTCACAAGATCGCCCAGTGCGCCAGAGAGTATTTCAGCGCCGAGGGTTTCACGGAGGTAGAGACACCCGTACTGGTCAATCCTACGCCGGAGGGCGCCCGGGATTATCTGGTGCCCAGCCGCGTCAATCCCGGCAAGTTCTTTGCGCTTCCGCAGTCGCCGCAGCAGTTTAAACAGATGCTCATGCTGTCCGGCACCGATCGGTATTTTCAGATCGCCAGGTGTTTCCGGGACGAGGACCTGCGGGCCGACCGTCAGCCGGAATTCACCCAGATCGACCTGGAGATGTCGTTCGTGGATCAGGAGGACGTGATCGATGTCAACGAGCGTTTCCTTCAGAAGGTATTCCGGGACGTCATGGACATTGAGATCCCCGTGCCGTTCCCCCGGGTCCCCTACGATGAAGCCATGGAGCGCTTTGGAAGCGATAAGCCGGACACCCGGTTCGGCTTCGAACTGAAATGCTTAAACGACGTTGTGAAGGACTGCGGCTTCAAGGTATTTACCGACGCTCTGGCCGCCGGCGGCGACGTGCGCGGCATCAATATCAGCGGGTATTCCGACAAATTCAGCCGCAAGGATGTAGACAAGATGACGGAGTCCATCAAAACCTTCGGAGCGAAGGGACTGGTCTGGATCCGCGTAAACGACAGCGAGATCACATCTTCCGTAAATAAATTCTTCGATCAGGATCAGCTGAAACGGATTACAGAAGTATTTTCCGGTAAACCAAACGATCTGATCCTCATTGTGGCCGACAGGAAGTCCGTGGTATTCGACAGTCTGGGATTCCTGAGAAGAGATCTGGCGGACAAGCTGGGACTGCTCAACGACAGTCAATATAATCTGCTTTGGGTTGTGGATTTCCCGCTTTATGAATACAATGAAGAAGAAGGTCGTTATTACGCCATGCATCACCCGTTCACCGCGCCCAAGCCGGAGGACGTTCCTCTGATGGACACGGATCCCGGAAAGGTGAAGGCCAATGCCTACGATATCGTGCTGAACGGCGTGGAGCTGGGAGGCGGAAGCATCCGGATCCACGACAGCGCGCTGCAGCAGAAGATGTTCGAGGTTCTGGGACTCTCTCCGGAGGAGGTGCAGCAGAAGTTCGGATTTATGCTGGAAGCATTCCGCTATGGAACGCCGCCCCACGGAGGTCTGGCCTACGGCCTGGATCGTCTGGTCATGCTTCTGGCGGGAGAGAAGAGCATTCGGGAGGTCATCGCATTCCCGAAGAATCAGAATGCGGCCTGCATGCTGACGGGAGCCCCCACGGAGGCCGCAGAACAGCAGCTTGAGGAGCTTTCTATCCGCATTGCAGAAGAAGAGAAATAGAAGCGGCTTTGGCGCCGGACGCAGCGGACGGGCGATTGGGTAAAATGAAAAAAATCGGTATTATCGGGGGCAGTTTTGACCCCATACATTACGGACATCTGATCCTGGCGGAGCAGGTGAGGGTGGAATCGGAACTGTCGCAGGTGGTGTTCATGCCTGCCTACATCTCCCCGTTTAAACAGAATACAAAGGCCGCGGAGGCGGCGGACCGGCTGGAGATGGTCCGCCTCGCCACGGAGGGAAACCCTTATTTTACCGTGTCGGACATGGAGATCGGCAGGCAGTGCGTCTCCTACACGGCGGAGACACTGCGGAAGTTCCAGGAGAAGGCCGGGGAGGATGCGGAGATCTACTTTATAACGGGGACCGACGCTTTTATGAGCATAGAAGAGTGGCGGGACGCAGAGTTTCTGCTCTGCTATTTCTCCTTTATCATCGGCCTGCGGCCTGGAGTTTCCGAGGAGAAGCTGGACCGGCTCATCGGCAGACTGCGCAAGCAGTACGGCACACGGGTGATCAAGGTATGGTCGCCGAAAGTAGATATATCGTCCAGCCATATCCGGGAGCTGATATCAGAGGGGAAATCCGCCCGCTATCTGCTGCCGGATCCGGTACTGGAGTATATTGAGGCCGAGGGACTGTACCGGCTGGATCTCAGCACGGAGGCGGGAGCGGGACGGGCCGCGGAGATCCGCAGGCGCATTACGGACTATATCCGCGCCGCGCTGAAGCCCTCCCGGCTGCTCCACACGGAAGGCGTTGTGAAAACTGCCTCGGCTCTGGCGGTCCGGTACGGAGTGGACCCGGAAAAAGCGGAGCTCTGCGCTCTGTTTCACGATTCATGCCGCAGCGCAGGAAATCTGGAACACGGACGCATTGCCGCGGAAATGATGAAAAAGGACTATAATATCCTGGATGAGGATATGATAAATGCAGTGAAATATCACACGACGGGACGGGAGGGCATGTCTCAGCTGGAGAAGATCCTCTATCTGGCGGATGCCATTGAACCTTCCAGAGCGTATCCTGGCGTGGAGGAGCTGCGCAGGCTGGCGGAAAAAGATCTGAACGGTGCATGTCTGGCAGTTATGGAGCACTCGATCCGATATGTGCGGGAGAGAGGGCTTGCCCTAGACGAAAACACCGTAAGAGCACGAGATTATTTATTAAAAAGGAGAGAGCATGAATAACAGAGAAATGGCACTTTCAGCGGCCGCGGTGCTGGATGAAAAGAAAGCGCTCGATGTGGTGATCATCGACATCGGAGCGAAATCTTCCTTCGCCGATTACTTCGTCATCGCCTCCGGCGCGTCCGAACGGCAGGTGGGGACCCTGGCCGAGGAGGTGGAGGAACGCTTCGCGAAAGAAGGCGTCCATGCCAAAAGCATCGAGGGAAAACAGAATTCCGGCTGGATACTCATGGATTTCGGCGATGTGATCGTCAATCTGTTCTCCGTTTCACAGCGGGAGCATTACAACATTGAAAAAATATGGAGCGACTGTCCCTTCATCGATCCGGAAAGGGAAGCAAATCAGGAGGATTAGAACATGTTACAGCAATACGATTTTAAAGCGATTGAAGAAAAATGGGAAAAATACTGGGCGGATGAAGATATGTTCCGCACAGTGGAAGATGAGAGCAAGGAAAAGTTTTATCTCCTGGAAATGTTCCCCTATCCCTCCGGAAAACTGCACATGGGCCATGTGAGGAATTACTCCATCGGAGACGTTCTGGCCCGCTACCTGAAGATGAACGGGTATAACGTGCTGCATCCCATGGGCTGGGACTCTTTCGGGCTGCCCGCGGAGAACGCCGCCATCAAGCACGGTATCCATCCCGCCGTCTGGACGAAAGACAATATCGGTGAGATGAGAAATCAGCTGAAACGGCTGGGCTTCAGCTACGATTGGGACAGAGAAGTAGCCACCTGCACGCCGGAATATTACAGATGGATGCAGTGGATCTTCATCCAGTTCTTCAATAAAGGACTGGCCTACAAGAAAAAGAACGCCGTCAACTGGTGTCCTTCCTGCCAGACGGTACTTGCAAACGAGCAGGTCGTGGAAGGCTGCTGCGAGCGCTGTGGGACTGCTGTGGGAAAGAAAGAGCTCTCTCAGTGGTACCTGAAGATCACCGATTACGCCGACCGTCTTCTGTCCAATCTGGATAAACTGCCGGGCTGGCCTTCCAAGGTCAAGACCATGCAGAAAAACTGGATCGGAAAGAGCACGGGCGCGGAGGTGGATTTCGCCGTGGAGGGCTTTGACAAGCCCATGACTGTTTTTACCACCCGTGTCGACACGCTGTTTGGCGTTACCTTTATGGTCATGGCTCCCGAACATCCCTTTGTAAAGGAAATGGTGGCGGGAACCGGTCAGGAAAAAGCTGTGGAAGAGTTCCTGGAAAAGCTGCAGCACCTGAGCGATATCGACCGCACCTCCACCACGCTGGAGAAGGAGGGCGTCTTCACAGGAAGATACGCCGTCAACCCCGTGAACGGAAAGAAGATCCCCATCTATCTGGCCAATTACGTTCTCATAAATTATGGAACGGGTATGGTCATGGGTGTTCCCGCTCACGATGAACGAGACTTCGATTTTGCCACGAAGTACGGCTTCGACATTATTCCGGTTGTCGAGCCGCCTGAAGGCTCCGATATAGATGTGAACGATCTGAAAGAGGCCTTTGTGGCCGAGGGAAGGCTGATCAACTCCGGCGAATTTGACGGTATGGACAACATGCCGGCCCAGGAGAAGATCATCGCCATGCTGGAGGAGAAGGGGATCGGAAAGAGATCCGTGAACTTCCGGCTGAGAGACTGGCTGATCTCCAGACAGAGATACTGGGGCACGCCCATTCCCATGGTCTACTGCGAGCACTGCGGATGGGTCCCTGAAAAAGAGGAGAATCTGCCCATCGAGCTGCCCACAGACGTGGTCTTCAGCGGAAAGGGCGAGTCGCCCCTGACCACCAGCAAGACCTTTATGCAGACCACCTGCCCCAAGTGCGGCGCGCCGGCCACCAGAGAGACGGATACCATGGATACCTTCCTGGACTCCTCCTGGTATTTCCTGCGCTACTGCGACGCCAGAAACGACAGGGAGGCCTTTGCCAAAGACAAAGCCAAATACTGGATGGGAGTCGATCAGTACATCGGCGGCGTGGAGCACGCGATCCTGCATCTGATGTACGCCCGGTTCTTCACCATGGTGCTCTACGATCTGGGTTACTCGCCGGTGGAAGAGCCCTTTACCAATCTGCTGACCCAGGGCATGGTGCTGAAGGACGGCAGCAAGATGTCCAAATCTCTGGGCAATGTTGTGAGTCCTGAGGAGATCATCGCGAAATACGGGGCGGATACGGCCCGGCTGTTCATCCTCTTCGCCGCGCCTCCTGAAAAGGAACTGGAGTGGTCCGATACGGGCGTGGAGGGAAGCTACCGTTTCCTGAACCGCGTATATCGTCTGGTCGCTGAGCTGGCTGAGCTGACAGAAGGGATCCCCGCAGTCTATACGCCGGAGGGCAAAGATGACAAGCAGCTGGCTTATGCGCTGAACAGCGCCGTCAAGAAGGTGTCTGAGGACGTTCAGAAGCGATTCAACTTCAATACGGCCATCAGCGCCATTATGGAGCTGGTCAACGAGATGTATCGCTACAAGGAACTGGAAGACATCAACCTGGGTCTGCTGGCGGACTGCGCCGACAAGCTGGTGCTGCTGCTGGCTCCCTTCGTGCCGCATATCTGTGAGGAAATGTGGCAGGGTCTGGGTCATGAAGGTTCCGTCTATGAAGCGGAGTGGCCGAAGTACAATGAGTCCGCCCTGGTAAAAGACTCGGTGGAGATCGTCGTTCAGATCAACGGCAAGGTAAAAGAGCGCGTGGAAACGCCGGCCGGTCTGGACAAAGACGCTTTCGCCCAGATCGTGATGGAAAATGAAAAAGTGAAAGCGTTATTAGATGGGAAAGAAGTGGTTAAAATAATA
>Ga0129308_1002981_pt1 | contig 13143 bp, 18 predicted proteins | sample L827metagenome_FD_94440 | JGI IMG/M metagenome (GOLD analysis project Ga0129308, IMG submission 94440) | Ring-tailed lemur group fecal microbial communities from Wisconsin, USA - L827 metagenome | ecosystem: Host-associated > Mammals > Digestive system > Large intestine > Fecal | place: USA...
ACACAATATGCCAAGCAAATGGAATATTCTGCTTGATCAGGCACTGGATTATTACATAGAATCGACTATGGAATTTTAGTTATGAAAAAATTCTGCTTTTTCATAACTTATTTGACACTACCTAAATAAATAATATCCTAATGAATTATAACAAATTTCCTGAAATATGTAAAATAAAAATAATGAAGAAATAAGGATTTATGATAGAAATATCAAACAAATATTGATTATTAGTCATCATACTATAAAATACTTAATATATTGACAAATATAAGAAGTTTTAAACTTTTGATTTTATTAAGAAATTGTTAAAAAGAAACATATCAATAAGATATTTTATCAATGTTATAAAGTGACCTTTATGAAAACAAAATTTACAATTTATAATAAATTTTATTCATTTAACATGAACATCAGTTATATGTTTTCTTATGAACAACTCTTCCAATATAAATTATACTTTTCGTAGTGACTTCCTATTGTCGTTATGGTATCAACTTACATAACATTATTTACAATTCTTTTTAAGAATCGTAAGCTACGTTTGACAACCGGAGAATCACTTCATATGATATCCAAATATTCAAACTTTAAAATTTCATAATAGTCATGACTAATCCAGACGATAAATCTATACTTTATCTGTTTTATAGACACAGTTGTCTCAACTTCCTCATAATCACCCATATTTTCAACAACATAAGAGATCTTTTCATTTTCACTTTCATAATCATCGCTCAATAAAACATCATCTGCCATTTGTGATTGATAATAATGAATAAGCATGATTTCAAGATTTTTTTGTTTCATGAGCATACTAATCATTTGATAATGATAAGATTGAAATTGAATAAATGATAAACAAACAGTTAAAGAAAAACTCATCACTAAAAAAATGATTAAGACAATCTGTAAGATTGATCCCTTTTTATTCAATTTCATTTTCTAAATCCCTTTCAAATTCTTGAGCATAAGTCAATAAAAATTTAAACGAAGTATGATCTCTTTCAACATTCATATAGATTTGTTCATGATTTATTTCAAAAGAAAGATCGTCAATTTCACTCAAGATAATCTCAAAGCCAGGCTTTTTTACTAATCGATGATGATCGTAGAAAAAAGTCATTTCTTTCCCATCATAATCAATATAAGTGTATTCTTCTCCAACTGTCATATATCGTGTTCCATTGACATACTGACTGACTTGTTTTGCTGCAATATAAATATCCTCCTGAAAATCAGTCATTTGATAAGCATGTGAAATAATCCTATAAAATCCAAATAAATTAACGACAATGATTAATGTTAAACACAAGGAAAATAAAACTTCTATTAGTGTAAAACCGTTTCTATAATGTGAGTATAATCGTCTTCGAATAATACTTTTTCCTCCTTTTCCAAAATACTTTGATATTGTTTTCGTATAAAGTTTTCCTGTTGAAAAACCTGAAGAAATAAACTTATAAAAATAACAAGAACACTTATATATATTTCAAAAGCTAACAAACTTTCAATAAGTGTCGAACCTTTCTTATTGAACATAGAAATAACCACTTCCTATTTGATAAACAAATGCGTAATCTTGTAAAGGCGTATGATACCAAACAGTTTTCGCAGTTTTAATGTGACCTTCATTGTTAAAAGTAAATGAATAAGCATCAAAATATGTATTTTCATCTAAATGATACTCTTTTTGCAAACTTAATGATTCATATCGAATAATCTGATAATCAAAAGATACTTTGACCATTTCTTTAGATGTCATGGCATATAATTGAGCTTCTTTTAAAAAGAGAACTATTTCATCAATTCTCATATTTTCAGTTTTAGATGGAATATGTAAAGTCATTGATATTGTCATAAGTAAGCAAATCACCAAGAGCACAAATAATGTTTCAATTAATGTAAATCCTCTATTCGTCAATATAAGCTTGTCCATCACTAATATGAATCCTCTTTCCATTTGGGCATATGCCTTGTTTTTCTGTTAAATAAGGATGATCTCCAGTTGTCAAATCAGCTATACTCGTAGGTAATTCTCCATTTTCAATTTCATATAGAAGTATTTGTGAATTGACAACTTCGATTTGAGCTTCACATCCCTTATTTTTCACAACTGTATTTTTTGATGTGACTTCGGGAATAACCAATAACAAAATAACTAAAATCACTGATATACAAAAAATCATTTCTATTAAAGTAAAACCTTTTTTATTCATGATAATACCTCCTTAAACATTTGAAATAACATTCATCATTGGAATTATGATAGAAATATAAATTGAAATTACAAATATAGCAACAAAACCATAGATACATGGTATGAGATATTTAAGAAATTGGGATACCCACATATCAATTTGCTCATAAGTTAACTGAATATATAATGATAATGAATCTTTCATTGTTGGATTCTTCATGTACATTTGAAAAAAATTAAGAAATAATGGATCTAAATATTCGAAATCATTCAAAATAGTTTCTAATGATTCACCTTCATGAAGACGATTGCTTATTTCATAAAGAACAATTTTTAAATCACTTCGACATAATTGTTCATTTAATAAATCAATAATACTAACATTATCCATTTCTTCATTGAGCAGTTCCTGATAATAAATTGAAAACTTAAGAGAAAAATATTTTTGCAAAAAAACTCTAAAAAAAGGAATTTTTAAAAAGTATTCAATTGTCTTAAACCTTTTTCGTCTTAAAGCATAAATTAAGTGTACAAACATATAGGCAAATAAAAGACTTGTCACAATTAAGATACATGGAACAAGATAAAATAAAAAATAAATGATTTGAAAAACTAGAGATTTTGTAATCTGAAAAGATACAAAGAGAGCATTGACTTGTGGTAATAATACAATTACTACAAATATTGAAAACAAAAATAAAAACAATAAAAGAAGAGATGGATATGTCAATTGTGATTTTAATTTCGTTTTGTATTTTTTTTGTGAAAGACAGATATTTAAACTTTTTTCTATTGCTGATGAAAGACAGTCTTTATTGTTGAAGAAAGAAAAATATTCTTTAAAAAGCAACGAAAAATCAGTCTGAAGTAAGCATTCATCTAAAGCAGCCCCTTCTTTTAATAATTCTCTTATTTGATCGATGCAGGGATGTGGGAAAATCTTCTGACATAAATCTAAACACTCTTCCACGCTATATCCTGATTCCATAAGAGTATAGAGATTTCTTAAAAACATGTCATCTTTATTCATATGCCATCTCCTTTTCAAATAGTGTTTCATCAAATCCCAGATGAATAAGTTTTTGCGCTTGATTATGAAATGATAGATAATTCAAATGATTATTTTCAAGATAATCTATAATACTTTTTTTATTCATATATTCAGATAAAACAATCACTTTTTTCTTTTTTTCATCATATTTAATACGTTGTGATAATGCTCCTAACATTACGTCTAACAAATCTGTTTGTGAAACACCCAAATTCATAAGTCTTTTCATAGACAGTGGAGCTGTACTCGCATGAATTGTTGTTAAAACAAGATGACCCGTAAGAGCAGATGTTATAGCAATTTTAGCCGTTTTTTCATCACGAATTTCTCCAATCATAATGACGTCAGGATCGTGTCTTAAAATTTGTTTTAATGTTTCATGATAATTTATTCCAATTTTTTCATTAAGCTCAATTTGTAAACAGTTTTGTATTCTTACCTCAACTGGATCCTCAATAGTAATGATATTCTTATTTTTTTGCTTCATCATTTCCTTTAATATTGTATAAAGTGTCGTTGATTTTCCAGACCCGGTTGCTCCACTAATTAAAAATAAACCTGAGTCTTGATGTGTTAACCAATAAAGAGAATCTTTAATTTCATTTTGAAAAGTTAAATGTTCAATAGATAAAATATCATGATTATTAAGAATACGAATAACAATACTCTCAAATTCTAAAGTAGGCAAATACGAAGTACGTAAATCATATTGTTTATTTTGAATTTCAAAAGAAAAACGTCCTGTTTGTGGAAGATGCTTATAATTTGTGTTAATAAATGATTTATATTTAATATAATTCATTAATTTTCTTCCTTTTTCTTCTTCTAACATTTGATAATCTTTTAATTTCCCAAAAATACGAAATTGAATACATAATTCAGTTCTTAATGTCAAATGAATATCTGTTGCTTTTCTTGTCAGAGCACGAAATAATATTTTATTAAAAAGTTCATCCATAAATACCCTCCTATTATATATATACAAGTCAAATTTTTATTTTTCTTCAAAAAAATAAAAAAAAAAGTCATTTTTTATGACTTTAAATAATAATTATGCATTTGTTCATACTGCAACGTACTTTCTTCACCATGACCAGGTAATAAACGTGCATCAAAATCCATTTTCTTTATTGCTTGTAATGTTTTTTTTGTCTGTTGAGTAGATGAAGTTGGAAAATCAAAGCGCCCAATCGAACCCGCAAATAATACATCACCACTAAATAAAGCATTTTCATCTTTAACATAAATCATACTGCTGCCTTGACAATGACCTTCCAACAGCAACCATTGAATATCCCAATGAGCTATTTTAAAATATTCTTTTGCTTCTGTTAAAGGAGCATGTAAAGTCATAGGAGTTTCAAATGTTGAAAGATTTAATTTTGGATTTTGAATCAGTTCGATAGACTCAAAGTGAGTATAAATTGGACAATGATATTTTTCATAAAGATAATCAACAGCACCAATATGATCAAAATGACCATGTGTCAATAAAATAGCGAGTAATGATAATTCGTTTTCTGTCAAGAATTTGGCAACCTTTTGACCATTTGCTCCTGGATCAATGATAAAGCATTCTTTATTCTCGTTATAAACAACATAACAATTCGTTTGCATAGAGCCTAAAATAAGTTTTTTTATCACTGTTTTATCCTCCTTTATTCTATTCTTAAAGAAAAAAAGCCATAAGGCTTATTTCTTTTCTCTATGAGTTGTTTTTTTATTACATCTTGGACAGTATTTTTTTACTTCCATTCTCTCTGGATGATTTCTTTTATTTTTAGTATTAATGTAGTTTTCTTCACCACATTCAGTACATTTTAAAATGATGTTTTCTCTCATTTTTACACCTCCATCATGACTTCGCCATACTATAATAGCATAAAGTTTAGAAAAATGCTACAACTTTATTCACTTTTTACACCATATTTATCAAAGTATTTCGTTAATGCCAATTTTGATAAACCTTGACAAGATTCATTATGTAATTGCTTCTCAGCAATACAAGCAACAGCTATTTGAGGATTATCATAAGGGGCATAACCAATATACGCTCGATTAGAATATCCCAAATCAACACCATTGATAAAAACTTGAGCTGTCCCAGTTTTACCTGCTGACCTATAATAGCCGTCAACATGTCTTGCTAAACCTGTTGTTGCACCTGTTCTAAATCCTTTTTGAATCGTCTTAAATGCATCCTCATACTGAGATACATCATCAAGAACTTCTATACTATATCTTGTTTGAACTCTTTGATTACCATCTTCATCTTCTACAAATGAATCCAAGAATAAATGTGGTTGAATTCTTTGACCGCCATTTGCAATTGTTGATACATATTGAGCCATTTGAATAGGAGTATAAGTATCATATTGTCCAATAGCAAAGTCTAATAAATTCCCTGCTTTACGACTTGTCACAGGTCCATGATATCCTAGTTCTTCATTAGGAATATCTAAACCAGTTTTAACACCTAAACCTAATTCACCAGCACATAAACGTAAAGTATCAAATGCCTCAGGATCTAAGCTAAGTGGTTGATCATAATGGTAATCACCATTTCCTAAACGAATAGCAACATAGAACATAAAAACGTTAGACGACTTAGATAATGCTTGTTCAGCATTCAAATACCCCAAACCATTAGCTGCATAAGATTTTTTTAATGGTGTATCTTTGATTTTGATTCCTCTTGCGTCATCCATGAAATGAGTATTTTCATCAATTAAATTATATTTAAACCCTGTATAAACAGTCACACCCTTAAATGTTGATCCAATTTCATAGGCATTAAGATAATTTCCTGCTGAAAAATCATAAGTTTCATTTTTATTGTCCTCATCTCTTTTTCTACCAGCCATAACTAAAATTTCACCATTATTAGGATCCATCATAGTTAAAAAGATATGATTATTATATCCTTCACTCGTATGTTCTTTCAGTTCAGCATCAATTGCTTCACTTATTATTTCTTGTAGCTCCCAATCAATTGTTAAACGTAAATTCTGTCCTTTTGAACCTGACGTCAATGAATTTACAATAGGATTTCCATTTGAATCATATTGTATAGAATATTTTGCAGAAGTTCCACTTAATAGGTCTTCATATTGTTTCTCTAATCCTGATACTCCAACACGTGCATCATTATTATAATCCATTGATAAAAGAATATCTCTTGTACTCGCAGGTAACCCTTCTTTTTTTGTTGTGACCTTTCCTAGCACTTGCTTAAAGGCATTATCATAAGTATATTCTCTTGACCAATCATTCGTCACCTTGATTCCCTTTAAAATGTTAGAGTTTTCACCAATTAAACTTGCTTCTTTAATTGATAAACCTTCTAATAAAACAGTTGACCCCATTGTACAATTGATCATCTTAAAATAAAGCATATAAAACTGAATATCATAATCAGTCAATTTTTCTTTCAAAATTTCATCAGTGATACGGCTTAATTGTAAATTATAAACAGTTTCTGAATCACCAGATAGTTCTTCTTGTGATAATAAACTACGTACAAACTCATTATCTTTTTTTATTAAAAAATCCTTTTTATCTCTGGAAGTGACAGATTTTGTATCAACATGAACATGATCCACTAAAAATTTAGCAATCACTTCAATTTCTTCTTCTTGAATACCCTTTACAGCATAATAGGTGGCACAATTAATATTTTTATTATAAACTAAACGATTATAATTTCGATCATAAATATTTCCTCGAAAAGTATCACTTGTAAAAACATCTGTATTATATTGAGATAATTTTGTTGTATAATAATCCTTTTGTTTAATTTGAGTAAAAAACAAACGTGCTAATAAAAAGACTGTAATCAAAGAAACACCTAACATCAGAATTTTAAATCTTCTAGTGATTACATTTTCTGTTTGATTTTTTAATTTTGTTTCAATTTCCTTTTGCCCATTAAAACGGATTGATGCCTTTTTAAAAAAACTCATTTTATGCACCTCCTTGACCTATTATATTATAAACAATCTTAAAAGTAAATCAACCCAAGAGAAAAAGAGAATTTCACAAATTCTCTTTAATCATCATCAACCGAAAGAATTGCCATAAAAGCTTCTTGTGGTATTTCGACACTTCCAACAGCTTTCATACGTTTTTTCCCTTCCTTTTGTTTCTCCAGTAATTTCTTCTTACGAGATATATCACCACCATAACATTTTGCAAGAACATTCTTTCTCATAGCCTTAATGTTGGTACGTGCAATAACCTTTCCCTGTAGTGCCGCTTGAATTGGTACTTCAAACATTTGTTTAGGAATAATTTCTTTCAATTTTTCACAAATAATACGTCCACGATTATAAGCAAAATCTTTGTGAACAATTGTTGATAATGCATCCACAATTTCACCATTAAGCAAAATATCCATACGTGTTAGCTTGCTTGCTTTGTATCCATCAAGATCATAATCAAATGAGGCATATCCTTTTGTACAAGACTTCAATTTATCAAAAAAATCATAAACAATCTCACTCAATGGAACAAGATAAATAACATTACGCCTTAAATCATCAATATATTCAATATCTATGTACTCACCGCGTTTAGATTGACATAATTCCATAATAGGACCAACATAATCTTGAGGAGTCATAATTGAAGCTCTGACATAAGGTTCTTCTATATGATCAATTCTTTGTGGCCCAGGCAATGATGCTGGATTGTCAATTTCCATCATTGTTCCATCAGTTAAATAACAACGATAGACTACAGAAGGTGCGGTTGCAATAAGTTCTAAATCAAATTCACGTTCTAATCTTTCTTCAATAACATCCATATGTAAAAGACCTAAAAATCCACATCTAAAACCAAAACCTAATGCTTGTGAAGTTTCTGGCTCAAATATAAGTGAAGAATCACTCAATTTCATCTTTTCCAAGGCTTCTCTTAAGTCTTTATATTTAGCATTATCAACTGGATACAATCCACAATATACCATAGGATTTAATTGGCGATATCCTGGCAATTGTATTTGTGATTCATTTTCTATTGTTGTTATGGTATCACCGACATGCACATCTTGAATAGATTTAATAGAGGCCGCAATCCATCCTACTTCTCCTGTAACAAGTTCATCTTTTTTTACTTCTTTTGGTGTTCTCACACCCACTTCAAGGACTTCATAGACTGCATCAGTTGCCATAAATTTGATATGATCACCTATTTTTATTTTCCCCTCTTTCACACAAACAAAAACAATGACACCACGATAACTGTCATAAAATGAATCAAAGATTAAAGCCTGTGTTGGAGCATTTCTATCTCCTGATGGAGCAGGTACATTTTGAACAATATCTTCCAGAACATCTACAATATTTAATCCAGTTTTAGCTGAAATTAATGGCGCATCATCCGCAGGTAGACCAATAATATCTTCAATTTCATGAATCACTCTTTGGGGATCAGCACTAGGTAAATCTATTTTATTAATCACAGGTAAGATTTCTAAATCATTATCTAATGCTAAGAAAACATTAGCTAATGTTTGAGCTTCAACACCTTGAGCAGCATCAACAACCAAGACAGCTCCTTCACATGCAGCCAATGAACGAGAAACCTCATAGGTAAAGTCTACATGACCTGGAGTATCAATTAAATGGAGAAGATATTCTTCATTATTTTTTGCAATATATTTGAGTTGAACAGCATTCAATTTAATTGTAATGCCACGTTCTCTTTCTAATTCCATACTATCAAGGAGTTGGTCTTTCATTTCTCTATCACTAACAGCCCCTGTTAGTTGCAAAATCCGATCAGCAAGTGTAGACTTTCCATGATCAATATGGGCAATAATTGAAAAATTTCTCATATGTGATTGATCTATACTCATAATTAAACTCCTTTCTTTTTACCTTTCTATTGTACACAATTCTTTGAAAAAAAGAAACAAAAAAGTAGCCCATTAAACTACTTTTTCACAAAATATTTGTCTAAAAACTCGACATGTTCTACTTTCACTTCCAGTACAGTTGTTGATTGATGATCAGAAGATTCGAATGTTTTAGATTGTAAACGACCTTTAATTCCTAAAAAACTACCAACATCACAACAATCTCTTACCTGCTCGCTGATACCTCTCCATAAAATGCAGTGAATATAATCATGATCTTTAATTCCAAGATTATTTCGATAAGGACGTTCGACATCAAGAACAATAGTTCCTACTTTGACACCCTGAGATGTTTCTCTTATAGATGGTTTGTTAGCTAATCTTCCAATAAGTATAATTTCATTAAACATTTTATATAACCTCCTAATAGAAGTATAATATAAAATACTCTCATGACCAAATTTAGCAAAATTTAAGTTTTTTTGTATAAAAATGACATATTTAGCATTGATTTCTCATAATTATTGAAGCCAAAACGCCTTTTTCATACAAATCAATAACCAAATTTCCAAAAATGGAAAAATAAATTATAAAAAAATTACAAAAAAAGAAGATTAATAATTGATAAATCCAATAATAAATCTTCTTATTATTCTAGTATAACAAAAGCTATTGCATAATCTTTTTCATGGGAGATAGAAATATGTGCTTTTTCATCATTAAGAAATGGACAGCCAAATTCATCATTTAAAATCTCTATATCATGAAAAGACATATATCCCAATCCTTTGTGATTTGCTTTTAAATAAGCTTCTTTACCAGCGAATCTGCCACCTAAATATTCTCTTTTTCTTTGATTATTTTTAAGAGACAAAAACACCTTTAATTCTTGTTGAGTTAAAATATGTTCTACAAAATGTCGATGTTCAATCTGTATCCGATTTAAATCGACAATATCAACACCTATTCCTCTCATTAGTCTTTAAACTTCTTTTCATAAAGACTCATTAATTCATCAAGACTCATAGAATCGTCAATTTCATCAATAAATGAATCTTCTCCCTGACTTTGTAAATCCAATTTAAATTCGCCTGTACGTTCTTCAATAATTTTTAATTTATCTTTTTCTTCTTCAACAATATGAGCAATATTTCTTAAATTCTGTTCAACGGTTGGTTCCTCTTTTTTTTCATTCATCTTCTTTAACTCTTTTGATTTTTTTGTTTTTAACTCTTTTTCAACATTATATTCAGACGGACCATAAAAAGGACTGATGATAGGAATCAAATCATCACTTTCTTTTTTTATCTTTTTAACTTTTGGCTTCACAATCTTTGTTTCCACTTTTCTTGGTTCTTTTAAACCTGTCATCGGTGAAATGATTTCACTCATGCGATATGTTGTTTCTGCCGGAATAACTTTTTTAGGTTCTACTTTCTTCACTTCTTTTTTGACTTCTTCTTCAATATCATCATTATAAATAAGTGGCGCACTAAACTTTTCTTTCCTTCTTTGTTCTAAAACAGGATCAACTGTTTCAAAAACCTCTTCTGGTTCATCATTGTGTCTAAAAAACTTCTTAAACATATTTTTTCTCCTCCTTGTAAAAAGCATCCAACTTTCAATTTCTTGTATAATTCATCATTGAGTTCATTATCATTTTTTTGCTACAATAACTTAATGGCATCAATAAATGCTTGAATTTCATCTTGCGTTTTTCTTAATTTATTGACTAAACGTGAGACTTCTTTTCCTTCATGATATGCAATAAATGATGGAATACCCATGATTTCTAAATCAATACATAAATCAACCATTTCATCACGATCAACATAATAAAAATGCCATTCTTGATTGTTTTTTACCAAATCATCAATAAAAGTTTTTAGAAAATGACAATCTGGACACCAAGTTGTAGAAAAGACAAGTATCACGCGCTCTCCTTGAATTATTTGTTCATATGTTTCTAAATGACTTATTTTTACTAAATTATCCATCTTTTAATCTCCTTTAAACTTTGTAACAATACGGTATATTGGACCATAGGGTGATAATTTCTTCTCATATTCTGTTTGAATGTTATCATCATAACCTTCGCTATGATGAAGATCTAAACAAACATCTTGAAATACCATTCCAAAGTGCTGAAAAGATATTAAAGAATATTCAAATAAAGAACGATTATCTGTTTTTAAAATCAATTCACAATCAGGCTTTAAAATTCTTTGATAGATCAGTAAAAAATTTTCTGATGTTAATCTTCTTTTAGCATGCTTCTTCTTTGGCCAAGGATCACTAAAATTCAAATAAATACGATCAATCTCATTAACTTCAAAAACATCATCTAATAAAGCAGCATCTTCCTTGAGAAGTCGTAAATTCATCATCTTATTCTCTTGATCTATTTTTTTAATTGCGCCTACCATAACACTTGGAAACTTTTCAATACCTATAAAATTAATATGAGGATATCTTTTCGCATTTTCAATAATAAAATCGCCTTTCCCCATCCCAATTTCAATATAAATAGGGTTATCATTTTTAAAAAGAGTTTTCCATTTTCCCTTATAGTTCTTTGCATTTAAAATCACAAGATCATTATGATTTTCTAAAATTTCATTTGCTTTGGGATTATTTCTCAAACGCATATTCTCCTCCAATAATTCTTATTTTAACATAGTTTTTTCTTTTAATCTATATAATTCTTCATCAGTTAATCTCCTATATTCACCTAATTTTAAATGTGGATCTAAAATTAAATCTTTCATTTGAATACGTTTCAAATAAATGACTTTTTTACCAACTGCTAGGAACATTTTCTTAATCTGATGAAATTTTCCCTCAAAAATTTTTATTTCTACTTCACTTTGAGTATTGTGAACAGATAATATTTTGAGATAAGCAGGCAAACAACAATAATCTTCAATGACAACACCATTTAAAAATGTTTGAACATCATTTTCATTGACCACACCATCAATACGAGCATAATAAATTTTTGGACAATGCCTTTTAGGTGACAGTAACTGGTGCGCTAAAAGACCATCATTTGTCATCAATAACAATCCTTCAGTATCTATATCTAATCTACCAACAGGAAACAAATCTTGACGATAATAATCATCTATTAATTCGACAACTGTAGGATATGTATGATCTTCCGTAGCGCTCACATATCCTGCTGGTTTGTTTAACATATAATAAACATACTTTTCATAAATAATAGGATCGTCATCAACAAAGATCTGATCATGTTCTGGATCAACTTGAGTTTTATCTTTTTTAACAATGTTATTGTTAACAATAACGTAACCCTTTTTGATAAGATCTTTAACCTCTTTACGTGTTCCAAAGCCACAATGGGCTAATAATTTATCTAATCTCATTTTCATCTACCTTTAAAACAAATTCTCTTTTTTGCGTTTTTTCTTGATCTGTATAATAACTGATATAAAGACGAACAATATTTTGACTGCTTGAAACACCAGATAATTGTATACCTTTATAAAAACCTTGACTTTTGTCAACATATCCTGGTTTCATATGAAATTCGTCATCATCGAAAATACCTAAAGATGGACACATTTTATCATCCTCCTCATCATTATAACATAAAGCCACAATATGATACATACTCACTTGTGGGTCATTTATAATGATATCATAACGATATTTATTGTCCATTTCATGGTATAACAAGTTTACCCGAAAATCATCTGTTTGATCATATTCTTCTTTAGATAATATATATTGTTTTATGTCTGTATATATTTGAAAATCTTGATTTTCTGTTGCTGTTTCTGATGAACAGGCTATTAAAGAGAAACATATCAAGAAAAAGACTATTTTTTTCATAAACGTATTGAGAATTTCTCAAAACCTCCTCTCGATTTGACAATAAATGAATATGCCATATTATATCATGCTTTTGCAAATGAAAAAAGAGTATTACTGTTTTTTATTAAGATTTCGCAAAACAAATGAAAAGAGATAACAAATAAAATATTCATTTGTTATCTCTTTATCATTATTTTA
>Ga0129308_1002982_pt1 | contig 13133 bp, 14 predicted proteins | sample L827metagenome_FD_94440 | JGI IMG/M metagenome (GOLD analysis project Ga0129308, IMG submission 94440) | Ring-tailed lemur group fecal microbial communities from Wisconsin, USA - L827 metagenome | ecosystem: Host-associated > Mammals > Digestive system > Large intestine > Fecal | place: USA...
AACCCGCCGCAGAAAAGCCTTGAAATTCAAGGCTTTTCGGGCAAAGCAGCATTTTGATAATATCAAAATGCTCGGCGGTTGAAGCGGTCAAAAAAGTCCATCAGGGACTTTTTTGACAAGCTGTTGCGGGCCATGAAATGGCCCGCATTTTCTATATTCAATATTGCAGCCGGCGCAGCAGCTCCGCCCGGTCGGGCATAGCGGGGATGGCACCCCGTTTTTGGATGCAGCAGGCGGCCGCGGCATTGCCCCAGCGGGCAAACTCCACCCCATCGCTGAGACGAATCTCCTCCGCCTTCAGGCCGCTTTCCAGAAAGCGGGAAAGAAAGCCTCCCCAAAAGGCGTCCCCGGCCCCGGTGGTGTCTCTGACCGTGGGCACGGAGAAGCCGGGCACCATCTGGGTCTCTTCCGCCACGCACACCAGGGCACCGGCGGCACCCATCGTCACTGCCACACAGGAGATGCCCTGCCGGTTCAGTGCAAGCGCCGCCTGTTCGGGGCTGCTATAGCCCGTCAGCAGGGCGGTCTCATTATCGGAGAGCTTCATCATATCCACCATGGGGAGCAGAGAACGCATCTGCTCCATGGCCTGCGCTTCGCTCTCCCACAGGGAGGCGCGGTAATTGGGGTCATAGCTGATGACGGCCCCGGCGGCTTTGGCCTGCCGGATGGCGGCAAGGGTGGCGCTGCGGGCCGGTTCCGCCGTCAGGGAAAGGGAACCCACATGGAGGATCCTGCTGCTGCGCAAAAGCCCTTTGTCCAGCTCCTCAGCCGCCAGGCAGGTGTCCGCCCCCGGTTTGCGGGCAAAGGAAAAGCTGCGCTCTCCTTTTTCATCCAGGGCAACAAAGGCCAGGGTAGTAAAGTCCGCATCCGAAAACACCAGACCCCGGCAGTCGATCCCGGTGTCCGCCAGCGTTTGGGCCAGAAAGCGCCCGTGCATATCCTTGCCCACCTTGCCGATAAAGGCGGCCTGATGCCCCAGCCGGGCTGCCGCTGCGGCCACATTGGCCACCGCACCGCCGGGGTTCTGCTCGAAAAGCCGCATCCCGTTTTCGCTTTCTCCCGCCTGGGTAAAATCAATCAGCAGCTCGCCTAAAACCGTCAGTTCCATTCTTTGGCCGCTCCTTTTTCATTTTCTGCTATCATTATACTTTTATGTGCCGCCTTGTCAATCATTCCCGGTCAAAAGTACGAATAATCCACATGATTGTCAGGTGACAGCAGGGGAGGGAGCGTGCTATAATTATTTCAAAGTCAGTGTTATGTACGGATCATGATTTTTACGGGAGGTATCAACGATGGAACACCTTGGCATCAAGCTGGACATTCGCAACATTCCGGAGCTGGATCCCGGCTTCATTCCCCTGTACCGCTTCAACCAGGCCTTCCTGGCCGGTGCGAAAAAGCCCCTTGGCATTGCCGTGGAGCGGGCCAACGGCGAGATGGCCGCAGTGGAGACCTTTATTCACGGAACGCCGGAGCTGCATGAAGCGGACTGCTATTATGTAAACCGACTGGTCAAAACCATCCTGTGGATGAAGGGCGGCTTCCGGATCTATGTCCGGGGGGATGAGGGCATCTATGCTTACCTGAAGCAGGCATATTCCGCCGAGGGCTGCCAGGCCTTTGACTGGGACTATATGGCCGGCATTTTTGAGCACCCCTTTGAGGTGGTGCTGACTGACACCCTGCCCCAGAGCAAGGACGCCCCCAAGGCCATCGGCGGCCATCTGAGCGGCTGCCGCATCGGCTTTGATGCCGGCGGCAGTGACCGGAAGGTCTCTGCCGTGATCGATGGGGAAGCGGTGTATTCTGAGGAAGTGGTCTGGTATCCCAAGACCAATGCCGACCCGGACTATCACTATGAGGGCATTGTGGCGGCGCTGAAGTCCGCCGCTTCCCATCTGCCCCGGGTGGACGCGGTGGGCGTTTCCTCCGCCGGTATCTTTATCAATAACCGCACCATGTCCGCCTCCCTGTTCCTGAAGGTGCCCAAAGACCTGTATGACAGCAAGGTGAAGGACATCTATATCCGAGCCATTACCGATACCTTTGGGGATGTGCCCTATTGCGTGGTCAACGACGGGGATGTCACCGCTCTGGCCGGGGCCATGAGCCTCAAGACCAACAGCGTGCTGGGCATTGCCATGGGCACCAGCGAGGCGGTGGGCTTTGTGGATGCCAAGGGCCTGATTACCGGCTGGCTCAATGAGCTGGCTTTCGTCCCCGTGGATGCCAACCCTCAGGCCATGGAGGATGAATGGAGCCATGACATTGGCTGCGGCGTCAAATACTTCTCCCAGGATGGGGTGATTAAGCTGGCCCCTCGGGCCGGGATCGTTTTGGAGGAAGGGCTTTCTCCCGCCGAGAAGCTGAAGGCGGTGCAGCAGCTGATGGAAGCGGAGGATCCCCGGGCTGCTGCTGTCTACCGCAGCATCGGCGTCTACCTGGCCCACACCCTGGCCTATTACTACAGCCTCTATGAATGCCGCCATGCCCTGTTGCTGGGCCGGGTGATGTCCGGCAAGGGCGGCGACCTGATTATTGAAACCTGCCGGAAGGTGCTGGCGGATGAGTACCCCGCTGTGAACGAGGCCCTCAGCTTGGCTCTGCCGGATGAGTATTTCCGCCGTGTGGGCCAGTCCGCTGTGGCGGCCTCCCTGCCGGAGGCGTGAACCCCGATTTAATAGGGAAACAGATAAAGGCCCGGATTGATCCGGGCCTTTTCGATTTGTTGACTTTATAGGACAAAAGGTGTAGAATTTTGAAAAACCAAAAGAATGAGGGAGAACATTATACAACAGCACGCTGAAAATATTTTTTCCTTCCGCATCAATCTGCCCGGAAGCCCACTGGGCTGGATCAACTGCTATGTGGTCAAGGGAATCGACGGCGGCCGGGACTTGATGATCGACTCCGGCTTCAACACCCCCCGCTGTCTGGCTGACCTGAAAAAGGGCATGGCGGAACTGAACTTGCAGCCGGAGAACACCGATGTGTTTTTCACCCACGCCCACTTTGACCATTTGGGCAACGCCCTGAATCTGGAGCAGATGGGCTGCCGCCTGCTCATGGGGCGGGAGGAATATGATTTTTACCTGATGGCACCCTGGAACAACCAGATCAAAACCAGCCGCAAGGACGGCATTCCTGACCGGCTCCGGGAATCCATGGATGTGAACAAGGGCTGTCCTTCCCCCGGCTTCCATCTGAATCTGCTGGAGGAGGGGCAGGTGCTGCACTACGGCGGTTACGCGCTGGAATGCGTCCTCACCCCCGGCCATACCCCTGGCCATCTCTGCCTTTACGACCGGGCAAGGAAGCTGATGTTTACCGGGGACACGGTACTTTTTGATATCACGCCCAATATCTCTTACCTGGTGGGCAGCGACACCCTCACCGACTATCTGCACAGCCTGGAAAAGCTGGAGGGCTATGAGGTGGAGCTGGCCCTGCCTGCCCACAAGACCACCGGCGGAAAGCGCTTTCTTGACCGCATCCACGAGCTGCAGAGCCATCACGCTGCCCGGCTGAATGAGACGGAGCGGGTGGTGAAGAGCCTGGGGGAGACCACCGGCTATGGCGCCGCCCCCCATATGACCTGGGCCTTCAAGGCCGGAAGCTGGGATGCCTTTCCGGACAACCAGCAGTGGTTTGCCACCGGGGAGACCCTGGCCCACCTGGTCTATCTGAACACCCATGGCCGCCTGCGCAACCGCATCACGGAGGACGGCATTTCCCTGTATAGCCCCATCCCGGAAGAAAAATGAACTATGAAAAATCCCCGGTACCGATGTATCCGCATCGGTACCGGGGAATTACAGACTGTAGACAAAGCCTCGCAGAGTTTTTTCGCCGTAGCGAAAAAATAAATTTAATCGTTTTCTGCGGCGACCTGTGCGTCGCAGAAAACACTTCTCACGGAATGAGTGTCGAAATGTACGCTGTAGGCGCACATTGAGGCAGCGAATGAAGTGCATGCTTTCTCGTTGACAAAGTCAAAATGACTTTGTCAACGACGTGAAAATCCCCGGTACCGATGTATCCGCATCGGCATCGGGGATTTTTTACTGTTGTATAAAAGATTCTGCCAGTTTTCTTGCTTCATCCAGGGAGCAGTTGGCGGCCTCGGCCAGGGCTTTCAGGTCTTCATATTCCGGTTTTGCCCGTTCCACGCCGTAGCCCTGGGAGCGCTTGATGCTCAGACTGCCGTAAGGCGTCTCCACATGGCCCTTCTCCCGGCGCAGGATATACCGGCGGCAAAGGCTCTCCCGGATGCCCAGGGTGCTGGTGAGCCGGAACAGCAGCGCCACCATTTTCTCCCGATCCTCCGGGCGGCACACCACGGTCAGCAGCAGGCCGGGGCGGCTTTTCTTCATGCCAACGCTCTGCCAGAAAGCGTCCAGCGCCCCGGCTTTCATCAGCTGCTCCAAGGCGTAGCCCACGGCCTCGCCGCTCATATCGTCCACATTGCAGCAAAGCTCGGTCACGGTCTCGCCGCTTTCGCCCAGAATGGCCCGGAGGCAGTTGGCCTGGGGAAAGTCCTTGCTGCCCATGCCATAGCCCAGCCGTTCTGTCCGCAGCTCCGGCATGGGGCCGAAGTCCTGCACAAAATGCCGCAGCAGCGCCGCACCGGTGGGGGTGCACAGCTCCCCCGGAATCGCCCCGCTGTAGCAGGGGATCCCCTTCAGCAGCTCCGCCGTGGCCGGGGCCGGCACCGGCAGGATGCCGTGGGCGCAATGCACCGTGCCGCTGCCCACATGGACAGGGGAGGCGCACACCCGTTCCGGGTTCAGTGTATGCATCAGCAGGCAGACGGTGACGATGTCCACAATGGCGTCCAGCTGCCCCACCTCGTGAAAGTGGATCTGCTCCACCGGGCGGCCATGGGCCTTGCTCTCAGCCTGGGCCAGCAGCCGGTACACTGCCAGCGCGTCCTCCCGCACCGTCTCCGGCAAATCAGCGGCGGCAAGGATCTCCACAATGTCATGCAGGTGGCGGCCATGGTGATCATGGTGCTCCTGCTCCTCCTGTCCGTGGATCAGCACCTGATAGTGCAGGCCCTGGATGCCGCATTTTTCGGCGGGAAGCAGCCGGGCTTCCACCCCGGGCAGCCCCAGGCCGCTGACGCGGGCCAGCACCTGCTCCGGTTCCGGCACCAGCGGAAACAGGGCGGCGGCCAGCATATCCCCGGCGGCGCCCATGGAAAGATCAAGATAAAGTGTTCTCATTCTAATCTCCGTTCGGTCGTGGTTCTGGGTCAATGCGCAGTTCAGGGAAAAGTTCCCCCAGCAGGCTGCGGATGCTCTCAATGTCCTCCTGGGCACGGGCAAGCTGTTTTTCATCGAATTGCAGAAGGGCCCCCCAGTCCCGCAGCCGAACCCGGAAGTTGCGGTAGCCCTGCCCGGCCAGCAGGCTTTCCGCCTTCTCCACTGTTTCCAGCATCCCCTTCTCAATGGGAGTGCCCCAGGGAACCCGGGTAGCAAGACAGGCGTAAGAAGGCTTCGCTGCCGTGAACAGCCCCGCCTGAGCCGACAGGCGGCGAACCTCCGCCTTGCTGAGTCCCGCTTCCCGCAGGGGAGAGCGAACCCCCAGCTCCCGCAGGGCACGCATCCCGGGGCGGTCGCTGCCGTCATCGGAGGCGTTGGTTCCGTCAATGACCAGGGGATAGCCATCCTCCGCCGCAGCGGTCAAAAGCCGGGTGAACAGCGCCCGCTTGCAATAATAACAGCGCTCCGGCGGGTTGGCGCGAATCTCCGGCCGGGCCAGCACATCGCAGTCCAGCACCCGCAGGGAAAGCCCCAGCTGGGCGCAGAGCCGCTTGGCATCCTCCAACTCAAACCTTGGCTGAAAGGCGGAGCGGATGAAATAGGGCTGTATCCGGGCACCGGCGTGAACGGCGGCCCACAGCAGATAGGCCGAGTCGGTGCCGCCGGAGAAGGCCAGGGCCACTTTGGGATTGGCCTTGAAAAATTCGTTCAATGTCATGGCTTCTGCTTCATGTGGTTGATGATATTGGCAAGGTATCCGGCGCCAAAGCCGTTGTCGATGTTGACCACCGACACCCCGCTGGCGCAGGTGTTCAGCATGCTCAGCAGCGCCGCAATGCCCCCCAGAGAGGCCCCGTAACCCACGCTGGTGGGCACGGCGATCACCGGCGCGTCTGCCAGCCCGCCGATCACCGAGGGCAGCGCCCCCTCCATCCCCGCTACGGCGATGATGCAGCGGGCGCTCATGATGGGTTCCAGATTATGCAGCAGCCGGTGGACACCGGAAACGCCCACATCATAGAGCTTGATGACCTGGTTGCCCAGGGCCTGGGCCGTTACCGCCGCCTCCTCCGCCACAGGAATGTCACTGGTGCCGCCGGTAGCCACCACAATATGGCCGTCCCCGTCCGGTTCCGGCAGGCGGCCAATGATACCCAACCGCCCCAGGGTGTTGTATTCCAGGGGATGCGCCTGGGCAATGGCTTCCGCCGTCCCCTCATCGATGCGGGTGATCAGGATGGTCTCCTGACCCCGCTGCCGCATGGCGGCGGCGATCTTGATGATCTGCTCCGGGGTCTTGCCAGCGCCGTAGATCACCTCGGCCACGCCCTGGCGCAGCTCCCGGTGGTGATCCACCTTGGCAAAGCCCAGATCCTGGAAGGGCTCCATCTTCAGCCGGGTCATGGCTTCCGCCGGTTCCAGCTGCCCGCCCTTTACCTGTTCGAGAATATGAAGGATGTCCAATTGGCTCATAATGCACCTCAATTTAGCAACAAAAAAACGGATGGCTTCGAGAAATAGTAGAATAAAAAAACAAGAGCTCAGCGGTTGGAGGCCGCAAATGGTAACAAAAAAACCTGCTTCACCTTGGAAGCAAGCTATATTAAAAGAATACTCAGCGCACCATCTGATGGTGGAGATAAGCGGGATCGAACCGCTGACCTCTTGAATGCCATTCAAGCGCTCTCCCAGCTGAGCTATACCCCCATATATGTTAAAGAGGCGCGCTGAGTATTTCTTATACAATTGTTCTGCCTGCTCCGCTTCGCTGTGCCTCACAAGCAAGAAGGATAATACCAGATATATCCCAAATTGTCAAGCAATTTTTTCGCTTTTCTCTGAAATAATTTATTTGCCGTCCGCATCCCCAAAGTTCTCCCGGAAATCCGGCTCAGCAGGCCACGATCTCCTTGATGTTCATTTCGCTTCCCTGCTGTAACCAGGTCTCTCCGCTGCCGCAGTGGGGGCAGGTTTTCCCGTATTGAACGGTGGGATAGCTGCTTTTGCAGGCGTTGCACCAGGTGATGGCGGGAATGGTCTCATAAAGGAACTTGGCGTTCTGGATCAGAGGGGTCTTTTTGGCGTACCAGTTCCAGCAGTCCACCAGATACTCCGGCACGACGCCGGACACCTCACCAAATTCCAGCGTGACCGATTCAATATCCGTCAGCTGGTTTTCCTTGGCGATCTGTTCCACCTGCTCAATAACATAGGTGACAATACTCAGCTCATGCATAATGACCCTTCCCCCTGTATTCTCCTGCAAATCCCAGTTTGTTGTTTCCAGTATATCACATGTCCGCCATTCCATCAATCAGAAAAAAGCTTTCCAAAGCTGCACCGAACATTTTCTCCTTTTTCCAAACAAAAGGACACATGTAGGATAAGCAATAAATCTGACAATTCAATCAATTCCATAATTACCGTGATCAGATTTATGTAAGTAAAAATTTGTCTGCATTTGTCTGCAAAAATGCCGAAAAATTGAAGATAGCAAAGCAGGACAAACTGTGCTTCTTTTATTTTGAATTGAGAAATCCAATTCTTTTTGCTATACTGCTCTACAGAGATATTGCGGAATTTTTGGGAACGGATTATGTTATGGTGAAGCAGGCGGGGGCGCAGAATCATTATTTGAAAGAGGAACGGAAATGACTGAAAAATATGCAGTTCTGGATTTGAATTATTCCTTCGGTGGGGCGGAGCAGCAGCTCTCCCCGGTGGTTCTTTTCGGGCAAAACGACCTGGTTCTGGTAGACTGCGGCTATCCTGGCTCCTTGGACATGCTGGAGCGGGAATTTCAGGCCCACAAGCTGGAACTGAGCGCCGTGACAACGCTGGTTTTGACCCATCAGGATGATGACCACATGGGGGCGGCGGCAGAGCTGAAGGAAAAATATCCCGCCATCCAGATCATGGTCTCCGCCATTGAGGCGCCATACATCGCGGGCACGTTGAAAAACCTTCGCCTCCGGCAGGGGGAAGCGCTGCAAAGCCAGCTGCCCGATGAGGAGAAGGCCTTCGGAGAGCAGTTCTGCGACCGGTTTCGCCGTCTCGCATCGGTTTTGCCGGATCGGCTGCTTTCCGCCGGTGACCGCTTTGACTGGGGCGGCGGCTGTGAGATTCTTGCCACCCCCGGGCACACGCCGGGCCACATTTCCATCCGGGCGCTGGATAATTCCTTTCTGATTGCCGGGGATGCCGCCGTGATCGAAGACAGGCAGCTGGTGATCGCGAACCCGCAGTTCTGTCTGGACATGGACGCCGCCCGGAACAGCCTTGAAAAAATCCTTCAATTCCATTGCGCGCAGTATATCTGCTATCACGGCGGCTGCCTGAATTGAAGGTTTCCCCTTGGCGTGGCTTCACAATATACTGCGTAAAAGAAAAGCACAGTGTACCTCAAAACAGAGGCACACCGTGCTTTTTTATCCCCTATGGATTCCGCTCAGGAGAGATCGGCTTTCGCCTGATAGGCCTTTCCCCACAGCTCCATGGCGTCCAGAATCGGGCGCATGGATTCCCCCAGTTCGCTGAGGGCATATTCCACCCTGGGCGGCACCTCAGGGTACACCGTGCGGGTAATGATCCCATCTTCCTCCATGGAGCGGAGACTGTCCGTCAGCACCTTCTGGCTGATCCCCTCCAAATCCTTCCGCAGCTCATTGAAGCGCCAGGGGCGGGTGAGCAGATTGCGGATAATGAGAATTTTCCATTTGCTGCCGATCAACTGCACCGTTGTCGCCACCGGGCAGGCGGGCAGTTCTTCTTTTTTCAGCATATCCTTCCCTCATTTCAAAAGTTCAAATCCGAATGTTGTATGCAAATTATAATGCAAGATACTTTGTTTTTCAAGGGGTTACCAAAAGGTGACCGGGTAATAAAAAAGTGCGTACTTTGCAGGCAAAGGCTGTTTTCGTATAATACAGGCAAGAGCTGCGGAGAACGGCCGCTCCGAAGCCGGAAAATGAATTCAATACTTTAGGAGGATCTTGTCATGAACAAGAATACTTTTACAACGGTTACGCTCGCCAAAGGCGAAGTGAATGTCTATGATTTTGGCGGCATAAAGCTGCACGCATACAAGAACAACGATTTCATTGATGATGAGGTTTTCATCGTTGAGAAAAGCGGAAAAGCCGTTATCATTGAGTCGCCATGCTTCCATGACAACAACAAAGAGCTTGCCGAATATCTGAAGGATGTTTCGGTTGTGGGAATGCTGGTTGCCTACCATGGTGCCGGTGCCAGTTTTCTTCCCAATGTTCCGAAGTATGCAACGCAGAATGCAGTCGATTATTCCAAAAATGGCGGCGGCAAGGCGTTGATCGATAACTTCGCCGGTGCATTCGGAGAAATTTTTGATTCCTCTGTTCATGCGATCACCAATGTGATCGAAGCCGGCAAAATAACGATCGGCGGCATTGATTTCATCATCAAGCAGACAAGCGATGCTTTTGATGTGGAAATTCCCGAAATCAACGCGGTTTATACCCATATGCTGGGCCATGACTGCCATTCCATCGTTGCCGGTGCAGGACACGCCGATGCCATGATTGAGGAGCTTCGCAGTTACATTGACAAGGGCTACGACCTGATCCTTACCTCCCACTATACCCCGGAGGATTTGAAGGACGCACAGACAAAGATCGACTATCTGGAAAACCTCAAGAAGATTGCCGCAGGCGTTCAGAATGCGGATGCGTTCAAAGCAGAAGTTGGCAAGCAGTATCCGCAGTACAGCGGCCAGAATTATCTCAATATGACGGCTGGCTTCTTCTTTGATTAAACATTTTTTCTTGATTACCTGGGGCTGTCTTAGGACAGCCACCGCATTCAGGAGGTACAAGCATGAATCAGGCAGAGAGACGAATTTGCTTGATCAAGGAGCTGCTGGCGGAAAAGCGAGAATACGCAGGCATCTCCATCCCGGAGGGGGAGCGGGAGCAAAAGCGGCTGCTGCGTGCCCTGTTCAATATCCGTATGCCGGAGCCGGTAAGCGAAGCATTCTTGACGGTGCAAAATGAATATCTGCAAGAGGAAACCCGCCGCAAAGGGATCACGGCGCTTTCTGCTTTGAGGCCCATCCAGGCGGGCCTGTACCTCTGGCAGGGGGACATTACCACCCTGGGCTGTGACGCCATTGTCAACGCCGCCAACAGCCGGATGCTGGGCTGCTTCTGCCCCAACCACGGCTGCATCGACAACGCGATCCATACCTTCGCCGGGGTTCAGCTTCGCCTGGCATGCGCAGAATTGATGAAACAGCAGGGACACGTGGAAGAAACGGGACGGGCGAAAATCACACCGGCTTATAACCTGCCCTGCAAATACGTTCTGCACACCGTGGGCCCCATTGTCCAGGGGCGGCTCACCGAAAGGGATGAAGCCCTGCTGGCTTCCTGTTACCGCTCCTGTTTGGAACTGGCGGAGACGCATCATGTGAAAAGCATCGCCTTCTGCTGCATTTCCACCGGGGAGTTTTGCTTTCCCAACGAAAGGGCGGCAGAGATCGCCGTCCGAACCGTGCGGCAGTACCGGCAGCAAACCCAAAGCAAAATGGAGGTAATCTTCAATGTTTTCAAAGACCATGACTACGAAATCTACCAGAGAATCCTTGGAACCCATGGAGCGCCTGAAATGCGCCCTTGACAGAGCGGATGCCATCGTCATCGGCGCGGGGGCCGGGCTGTCCACCTCCGCAGGCTTCACCTATTCAGGAAAAAGATTTGAAGATAACTTTTCGGACTTTATTAAAAAATATGGTTTTCAGGATATGTATTCCGGCGGCTTTTATCCCTTTGAGAGCCTTGAGGAACATTGGGCGTATTGGTCAAGATATGTCTTTATCAATCGCTATACGGACAGCGATAACGGAACATACAAAAGATTGTTTGAGCTTGTAAAAGACAAGGATTACTTTGTGCTGACAACGAATGTTGACCACCAGTTTCAGAAAGCGGGATTTGATAAACGCAGATTATTTTACACCCAGGGCGATTATGGACTGTTCCAATGCAGTGCGCCCTGCCACAATGCCACCTATGATAATGAAAAGGCCATCCGTGATATGGTTGCGCAGCAAGCGGATATGAAAGTCCCCACCGAGCTGATTCCCCATTGCCCTGTATGCGGAAAACCAATGACGATGAATTTAAGAGCGGATGATACCTTCGTTCAGAATGAAGGATGGTATAAAGCCAGTGAACGATATGCCGGGTTTATCCGCAGGCATAAGGGGCTTCGAGTGCTGTTTCTGGAGCTTGGTGTTGGGATGAACACCCCAGGAATCATTAAGTTCCCGTTTTGGAAAATGGTTTATGATAATCCGGACGCCTGCTATGTCAGCATAAATTATGGGGAAGCATTTGCGCCATCGGAGATCAGCAAAAAAGCTCTTTGCATCCAAAGTGATATAAAGGATGTGCTATTCTCGATATAGCCGCAGTTTTGAAACGGTCAAAAAAGGCCTGTTTGGACTTTTTTGACAAACTGAATAGGCTGGGCGCTTATGCGCCCAGCCTATTATCTTGCAATCCGGGGATTGATAATAATTCTTGGTGCCGGTGGTGGGGCTCGACCTTCGCTGCGGCGAAGGCCACCTCGGGTTGAAACGTGCCCCCGGCACGTTTCCAAGTGCCCTCGGGTTCGAGTCCCTTGAATAACAATAAGAATGGCGATACAGAACTTTTCAAAAAATCCCGTAATATCAACGGTTTCCGGGCTTGCCGGATAGCAAATAACTTGTATTAGACCCCCTTTTGGGCGGCTGTTTTTTAACAGTCGCTCTTTTTCTATCCCCAAATTTAGTGTGCGTTTTAGAGTGGAAAATCCCCTGTTTTTTCGCCTGTGGACGGCGAAAGTGAGACCGCCCATGTCCTTTCCCTCACGGGAGGCCGGGCGGCGATACAGGGGCGTAAACCCGCCGAAACGAACACTTTTCAAAACCGAAGGAAGGAGGTATCCAACATGGCGGTATTCCGCATTGAGAAAACCCGCGATTACACGGTGATGTCCAATCACCATCTGCGGGATACGGGCCTGTCGTTGAAATCCAAGGGGCTGCTCTCCATGATGCTGTCCCTGCCTGAGGACTGGAACTACACCACCAGGGGCCTTGCGAAGATCTGCAAGGAGGGTACGGACAGCATCGGCTCTGCCCTGAAGGAGCTGGAGCGGGCCGGCTACATCGTCCGCAACCGCCTCCGGGACAGCAAGGGCAAGATCGTGGACGTGGAGTATGTCATCTACGAAACGCCCCATCCCCCGGAGCCGGACGGGCCGTGTGAGGATGAGCCGGATACGGAACATCCAGATACGGAAAACCCGGATATGGATACTCCGGGTCTGGAAAACCGGCCGCAATCAAATAAAGATAAAAGCAATCCTGATAAATCAAAAAAAGATGAACTCAGTACGGAAGGATCAAATCCTGTCCTATCAATCCCCCCAACCCCCAGGGGTTCGGACCGGAAAGGACGGGACCGGATGCGGGAGCGGGAGAGTTATCGGGAATTGATTTTGGAGAACATCGAGTATGACTATCTCATCCAGAACCACCGCCTTGACCGGGACCGTCTGGACGAGCTGGTGGAGCTCATGGTGGACACGGTGTGCTCCAACCGGGAGATGATCCGTATCGCCGGGGACGACTACCCGGCGGAGGTGGTCAAGTCCCGGTTCCTGAAGCTGAACAGTTCCCACATCGAGTATGTGCTGGACCGGATGCGGGAGAACACTACCTATGTCCGCAATATCAAGAAATACCTGCTGGCCGCTTTGTATAACGCCCCGGCCACCATCGACAGCTACTACACTTCCCTGGTGAGCCACGATATGTACGGCGGCGGAGATCGGAGGTGA
>Ga0129308_1002983_pt1 | contig 13131 bp, 14 predicted proteins | sample L827metagenome_FD_94440 | JGI IMG/M metagenome (GOLD analysis project Ga0129308, IMG submission 94440) | Ring-tailed lemur group fecal microbial communities from Wisconsin, USA - L827 metagenome | ecosystem: Host-associated > Mammals > Digestive system > Large intestine > Fecal | place: USA...
ATATGAGTTTTGTTTGCCACATACTTACATTCTCTGCTATGTTGCGCTGTTTTTCTATACCCTTTTTAACCCTTGATTCGCATTATGAATTTCTCAAATCCGGGATATACAGGTTAATGTCCACATCCCCCTCAATGCCGGGGACGCTGCCCTCGCTGGTGTACTGCCACATCTCCACCCGGTAGGGGAAGGTCATCCGATCCTGGTATAGTGCCAGCCAGAAGGGATAATCCTCCAGCTCGTTCAGATAGATCATTCGGGAGGCCTGGGTCCAGTTGAAGTAGACCATGGGGTCGAAGCCCCGGCCGCTCATCTCGTCGCAGAAATACCGGAGCATATCCGTCAGTTCCCGGCGGGTGACGCCCCGCACCCGCCCCTCGGTGGGATTGGCCACCTCCCAGTCCAGGACAATGGGGTAATCCAGCTTGTAATCCCCCAGAATTTCCAGCATGAACTCGATTTCCTCATACACCTCGTCCAGGGTGGTGGCCTGGGAGAAGAAATAGGCGCCGATGGGAATGCCGGCGGCAGCGGTGCCCGCCAGATTCTGGTCGATGTATTCATCCTTGACCAGGGTTCCCTTGGAGCCCCAGCCCCGGTAGCCCAGGCGGAGCATGGCAAAATCCACCCCGGAGGCCTTCACCTGATTCCAGTCGATGTCGTGCTGGAAGGCGGACACGTCCACCCCCACATAGCTTTCCTGCTTCAGGCAGTAGAGATAGTTATTCTTATTGTATTGGAAATCATACTGGTCGAAGGGGTTCTCCTCCGGCGGGATGGTTGGCTCGGTGGTTGGTTCCGTTTCGGTTTCCAGGATGGGATTGTCCTTTAATTCCGACTCCTCTTCCAGGCGGAGGCCGTGGAGCAGAGCGCTGGGATCGTCCTCCGGCTCCGGCTTGGCGGCGGAAAGACGGGGAAGCAGAAAGGAGGCCATCAGCACTACCAGCAGGATGATCACACATACTGCTGCGGCGATGCCCAGAAACACCACCGTCCCGCTGGTGTGGGAGGAGGCATAATTCTCGTCATCATCCACATAGACGTAATCGTCGCTGTATTCCTCGTCGTCGGTATATTCATCATCGGGCACAGAGCGCTTCATAACTTCAACTCCTTTTTGAGGGTGTCTTTCGACCCAATATACCATAGAACCGCCGGATACACAAGAGGAAAAAAGCAGAAATCCTGTTCCCGGGTAATCTTAAACTTTCCGTAAATATTGGCCTGGAATGGTTGCAATCCCGGTGATATGCAATATAATATCATTATTCTGTTTTTTCAGGGTGATTGTTATGAACAATTTCAGCGGCTGGCTGCGCAATTTGAGCGCACGGATGCGCTCCGGACTCATTCGCTTCATGTCCGGGCGGTACGGTACGGATCGGCTGAATACGGTAATTCTCGGTGTGGGCGTGGTGGCCGTCATTTTGTCCGCATTTTTCCAGAAATATTGGTGGGGGCGGCTGGCCTGGGCGCTGAGTTATGTGCTGATGATCTGGGCGATTTTTCGGAGTCTGTCCCGGAACATCAACAAGCGTTACCAGGAAAACCGCCGGTTTTCACTGATGCTGGATCGGTTCAAGGATCGGAAGAACCGGTATTTCATCTGCCCCCGCTGCCGCCAGACTGTCCGTGTCCCCCGGCACAAGGGGAAGATTGCCATTACCTGCCCCAAGTGCAAGGAGCGCTTCCAGCGGCGTACTTGAGTTTTCCCAATATCCGACAAAATATTCCAGGTGCCGCAGAAACGGCACCTGGTTTTGATTTGTTTGGGGCCGCTCCACAAAACGGCAGATTGGCGTTTGGCGGGCAGTGCCCGCTGATAATTCGCTCGAAGCTGGTCTATCATCGTTTTCGCCCTAACCCGCCCGGCAACGCTTTTGCGGCACGTCGTTGGTTGTTGTGGTGCGGGAGCACCCCTGGCTCCCCTGTGTAAGGGGAGCTGGTGCGGCGTAAGCCGTGACTGAGGGACTGTGCAGTAAAATGTTACGAGTTTGCACTGGTTTGGGCAAAAAGGGAATACCTTTCCACATTGGACTTTATGAAAACCCAAGTGCCTGCTGTACAGTCCCCCAGTCAGCTTCGCTGACAGCCCCCCTTACACAGGGGGGCCTTTGCTCAAAAGCCTTTACCTGATTCCATTCAACGTCCTGCCGCAAAAGCGTTACCGGGCGAGTTAGGGAAAAAGCGATTACCGACCAGACCCAGGCGAAATTGGCTGCGGGCCCTGCCCGCTTGGGGGTGAAGCGCCCTGCGCTTCTACAATTTATCAGGCGAAGCGGATGACGTTCCAGCTCAGGGCAGGGATTTTAATGGTAGCCTTGCCGCCATCCATGGTACCGCCGGGGCCCTGGACGGGGGAGACGTTGCCGGGATTTTCCTCGGTGTTGATTGCCTTCACATCGTCGTGGTGGAGGACGATGTGCTCCTTGATGGAAAGCTCGCCAAAGGAGCGCAGGTCGATCTCCAAATCAAAGTCCTCCTCCATGTCCCGGTTGACGCAGAAGACGCTGACGGAGCCGTCCTCTTCCAGGGTCGCCATGGCATCGATGTAGGGAACCTGATCGTAATCCTGGCAGGCATAGGTGGGGCCGCTGACCAGGGCGTTCAGTGCGGTGCCCCGGCCGTAGCGGGAGGCGTGCATGAAGGGATAGAAGATGGTCTGGGCCCAGCAGCCGCCGCCGTTCTTCGTCATGATGGGGGCAATCACATTCACCAGTTGGGCCAGACAGGCGATTTTCACCCGGTCGGCGTTGCGAAGCAATGTGATGAGCATGGAGCCCACCAGCAGGGCATCCTCGAAATTGTAAATATCCTCCAGCAGGGGCAGTGCCCGGCCCCATTTGCCCTGCTTCCAAACCTCCTTGTCCTGCTCGCCGGAGTGGTACCACACGTTCCACTCGTCGAAGGACAGGTTGACGGTGTGCTTGGAGTGCTTTTTGCCCTTCACACTGTCGCAGATGGAGGCCACGGTTTTGATGAAGCCGTCCATATCCAGGGCCCTGGCCAGGAAGCCCGGGGTGTCTCCGGTGGGGTTGCCGTAGTAGCGGTGGAGGGAAACGTAGTCGATGTTCTCATAGCATTCGTCCAGCATCTCAAATTCCCAGTCGCCGAAGGTGTCCATTTCAGAGGAAGAGGAGCCGCAGGCCACGGTTTCAATGGTGGGGTCCACCCACTTCATCAGCTTGGCGGCTTCGTTGGCGGTTCGGCCGTATTCCCGGGCGGTCTTGTGGCAGATCTGCCAGGGGCCGTCCATTTCGTTGCCCAGGCACCACAGCTTGATGCCCAGAGGCTCGGTTTTCCCATTGGCAATGCGCATGTCGGAGAATTTGCTGCCGCCGGGGTGGTTGGCGTATTCCACCACGTCCCGGGCGTTCTCCGGCCCCCGGGTGCCCAGGTTGATGGCGTACATCACCTCGCTGCCTGCGGCCTTGGCCCAGTCAGCGAATTCGTGCATCCCAACCTCGTTGGTCTCCGTGGTGAACCAGGCCAAATCCAGCCGCTTGGGCCGGCTCTCCCGGGGCCCCACGCTGTCCTCCCAGTTAAAGCCGGAGACAAAGTTTCCGCCCGGGTAGCGCACCAGAGGGACGCCCAGCTCCTTCACCAGGGAAATAACATCCTTCCGGAAGCCCTGCTCGTCTGCTTCCGGATGCTCCGGCTCGTAGATGCCGCCGTATACTGCCCGGCCCAGATGCTCAATGAAGGAGCCGTAGAGCCGCTTGTCCACCTTGCCGATGACAAAGTCCTTGTCCAAAATGATTTTTGCATTTTTCATAGGGAATCTCCTTATGCTGTATATTTCTTATATCTTGTATACTAAATCCTCTTCAGGCAGAAGTCAAGGTTGAAAAAAGAAAAAAGTATGCTATAATAATCAGGTTAACCCCGGTGATGGGGCCGCACTGTATTTTTCGGAAACGGCAGCGGCGAAAACGGATCCGGGGGCGGCAAAATAAAAATGCGTCGTATCTATCAATAGAACGACAGCAGGAGGAATTGAATATGAAAAAACACGGCGTGAACGTCCACACCCTGACCCAGTTGGCGCTCTTGGTTGCGCTGGAGCTGGTTATGGCCAGCACGCCCCTGGGGATGCTTCCCCTTGGGCCCATCAACGCCAGTCTGCTGACCATTCCTGTGGCCATCGGCGCAATGCTCCTGGGGCCCGCCGCCGGCGCATTGCTGGGTGCGATTTTCGGAGCTACCAGCTTCATTAACGCTGTCCAGGGGAAAAGCGCCCTGGGGATTGCCCTGATGAATCTCAGCCCGGTGGGATATTTCGTTCAGTCAGTCATCGGCCGGATTCTGTGCGGCCTGTGCTGCGGCCTTGTCTATCTGGGTGTGAAGAAGCTGCTGCCCAAACACAGGAAGCTCTGCTGCGGCATTGGGGCCCTGGCCGCTCCGCTGCTGAACACCTTCTTCTACATGGGCTTCATGATGCTGCTGTTTTACAATACGGAGTATATCCAGAGCAAGGCCGCTGCACTGGGTGCTGCGAATCCCATCTCGCTGGTTTTAGCCATGGTGGGGGCCCAGGGCTTGGGTGAAGCCGTAATCTGCTGTGTCATTGCCACTGCGGTTACCGTCCCGCTGCTGCATTTCCTGGAGACCAAAAATTTGAAATAAACAGACCCAAAGGGGCGCCGCAGGGCGTCCCTTTTGGTATCACACCTTTGCATGGCACGAATTTGATCGCCTGGTTTATCGCAGCGGGCTGGCAGCGCAGGGAGGACGGTGGCTTCCGTCTTCACCCATTCCGAAGGTTTCTCCAAATTTCCGAAAAAATCAAAAAAAAGCTTGACAAACTCCTTGCCTCTGGATATAATAAGGAAGCTGATTTCGGCGGTGCCGAGATCATTTGACCACACATGGCGGCATAACTCAGTTGGTAGAGTAGCCGGTTCATACCCGGTATGTCATCTGTTCGAATCAGATTGCCGCTACCAGGCCCGTTGGTCAAGCGGTTAAGACACCGCCCTTTCACGGCGGTAACATGGGTTCGATTCCCGTACGGGTCACCATGAGGAAGCAGCCTGTCGCAGTTGCGGCAGGCTGCTTTTTTGCATGGTCAGAACAGGCTCCCAAAAGTGAGTTCATGGGCCTGTTTTACTGCCAGGATGCGGCGAGCCAAATCCTTGCAGGCGGCCCGGAATTCTGTCTCGTCCTGCTCATCGCCGTAGGCCTCCAGCATGGCGAAGAGGCTCTCGATCTCCTCCAGGGGCTGATGGTCTGCCAGAGAAGCCACAAAGGTGTGGTTTTCCTCCCAGTCACTCTGGGCCCTTTTCACCATGCCTGTGGCCTGAGCCCAATTCTGTTCGGCGGACATGGACTCCGCCTGAGCGATTTGCTGGGCAATGGGCGTTTGAATGGCGTTCATCCGCAGCTGGGCCCAAACGCACAGCCCCAGCAGCACGGCCAGCAGCAGCGCGCCAATCCGAAAACGATTCATGACCGCCCCTCCATTCCTACGTAGAGCACCTGCTGCCCCATCAGTGCCAGCAGAAAGGTGTCTTCCACTTTGGCGTCGTGCTGCTTGAGGGTGCTTGCCACCCAGGCATCGTCCTTGCCGGAGAGGGACAGGTTTTCCCGCAGCAGCACCCCATCTTCAATGATGGTCACAGGCAGATGGGCGGCCTTCACCGCCACCCCTGCGTCCTTGGCAGTAGGGGGAGTATGCTCCGGATAGGGAAAGACGGACAGGGTGCCGTTGGTTTCGAGAATGGCAAACTGCACATCCAGGGGATTGAGTATATCCTTCTGCCGCAGGTGGCCCATGAGCTCGTCCAGGGTGATCCGGGTCTGGCGGAGCTGATGCTGCAAAATTCGGCCGTTTTCGATGAGAATCACCGGTTTCCCGCACAGCACCCGCCGGAACCAAAGGCTTTGCAGGGTGCCCCAGGACAGCACCAACTCCAGCCCCAGCACCGTAAGGATGGGAATCAGGCCGGAAAACAACGGAATGCCCCCGTCCTGCATGGGGATGGCGGCCAGATTGGCTACCAGCATGGTCACCACGAATTCCGCCGGTTCCATTTCTCCGATCTGCCGCTTGCCCATGAGCCGAACCACCAAAATCAGCATCAGATAGAGAATCAAGGTGCGAAAATAGGATAAAATCACGTTATTCACCTCAAAAGGATTATCCCCCATTTGCCAAAGCGTAAACATATTCCCGATTCCAGGAACATAGTTTAGAGAAGAGCTTTGGACAAAAGGGGGATTTTTTATGGGAAAACGGGACTGGGTCATCTTGATTTTTGCACTGGCACTGGCATTGGCGGCGGCCATCGGCGTGATTCAGGGCACGGTGCTGGAAACCGGCTCCTGGGGATTGAGCTTCCGGGAGTCCGGCGCCGCACCCATCGGCAATGCGGGGGTGGATCAGCTGCAAAAGTACGATGCAGCCTATCTGGGCAACACATCCGAGAAGGTGCTGTATCTCACCTTTGACGCAGGCTACGAAAACGGCTGCACGGCCCAGATTCTGGATGTGCTGAAAAAGCACAACGTCCCCGCCGCATTCTTCCTGGTGGGCAACTACATTGAAAAAAACGCCGACCTGGTGCGCCGGATGGTGGAGGAGGGGCATACCGTGGGCAACCACACCATGCACCACTATGACATGAGCAAAATCTCCGACCCCGCCGCCTTTCAGAAGGAATTGGGGGATTTGGAGCAGCTTTATCAGCAGACCGTGGGACAGCCCATGGCCAAATACTACCGACCCCCCCAGGGAATTTACAGCGAGGAAAATCTGCGCCAGGCCAAGGAGCTGGGGTATCGGACGGTGTTTTGGAGTCTGGCCTATGTGGACTGGAAAAATGACGACCAGCCCACTGCCCAGACGGCCTTCAATAAGCTCCTGCCCCGAACCCACCCGGGAGCGGTGGTGCTGCTCCACTCCACCAGCAAAACCAACGCCGCCATTCTGGACGAACTCCTTGCCAAATGGGAGGAGCAGGGCTACCGGTTTGCCCCGATTTCGGAGCTGTTCCAGCAGCCGGAGCAGGAGTGATTTTTATTCAAGCCATTGAATGAAAGCGGTTTTGTCGGTGCTGTTGTATCCCGCTTTTTTGTAAAAGCGAAGGGTTGCCTCTTCCTTGGAACCGGTGAGCAGCATCATTTTGTAGCAATTCTCTTTTCGTGCGATTTCTCTTGCGTAATTCAGGCACGCTGTGGCGCAGCCCCTTCCCCGGTAATCTGGGTGGGTGACCACATTTTCTACGAAGGCGTAGGGCCTGACATTCCTTGTTAAATTGGGGATGATGACGCAGACACAGGAGGCTACGATTTTGCCGTCCACCTCATTGACCAGAATGTGGTGGTTATCGTCCCGGAGAATTTGAGCCCAGGTGCGCCGCAGATGCACCCCTTTCTCCGGGATGGAATCCTCATGCAGGAATAAATACAGCTCCAACAGGCTGTCCAATTCGCTTTCAGTAATTTCCCGAACCATAAAGCGCCTCCTATTGCGCCCGGTTCAGCCGATAGAGCAGGGCCAGGCCCTTGCGGGTCATCTGGGGGTCAAAGACGTGCCGGTGGCGCAGAAACCCAGTGACGTATTTTCCGCCGCCGCCGGTGAGCAGCAGGGTGACGGGGGTGCCCAGGTCTTCCTCAATGGAGGCGACAAGGCCGTCCAGCATGGCGGCGGTGCCGATGACGGAGCCGGAGAGCATACATTCCTCCGTGGTTTTCCCCACCAGATGCTCCGGATGCCGAACCTCCAGCTGAGGCAGCTGGGCCGCCCGCTGATGCAGAGCGTTCAGACAGGTTTGCAGGCCGGCGCAGATCATGCCTCCGGCGAAGACCTTCCCCGGGAGCACCAGGTTCAGCGTGGTGGCGGTGCCCAAATCCGCAGTGACGGCGGGGAGGGGGAAATGCTCCGCTGCCCAGGCGGCATCCACCAGCCGATCCCGGCCCACCTGCTCCGGGAAGGGGACGCCCATGGTCAGGCCGGTTTTCGTCTCCGGCCCCACCAGCATGGGGGTCACCCCCAGAATATTTTCCACGGCTTCCAGCATGGCCTGGGTAATCTGGGGCACCACGCTGGAGAGAATGGCCCCCCGGCACTGCCGCCCCTGTAAAATCGGCCGCAGCAGCCGGGTGTATTCCTCAGTACCCCAGCTCCGGTTGGTCTCCACCTCGCCGGTGAACACCACCTGATCCTCCTCAATCCCGGCCAGTACCGCCGTGCTGTTGCCGATGTCGATAACAATAATCATATTTCATCAGAGCTTCCTTTTTTATCCGTCTGCAATGTCGCTATTATAACCCCAAAGTGCGCAGAAAAGCAAATACTTTTCTTGCAAATGCACAAAAAATCTGCTATACTTTCGGTGAAAATAACGGTGATCGTGAAAGGCGGATGAAAAAATGGAAAAGCTTTTGGGAAAAACGGTGGTTTTGGGGATCACTGGGGGAATTGCCGCCTATAAGATGGCAAATGTGGCCAGCGCCCTGCGCAAGACCGGGGCGGAGGTTCATGTCATCATGACGAAAAACGCTACGGAGTTCATCACCCCCCTGACCTTTGAGGTGCTGACCAATCACCGGTGCATTGTGGATACCTTTGACCGGAATTTCCAGTACGATGTGGCCCACGTTTCCCTGGCCAAGGCGGCGGACCTGATGCTCATCGCCCCGGCCACGGCCAATGTGATTGCCAAGCTCTCCCATGGGCTGGCGGATGATATGCTGACCACTACGGCGCTGGCGGCGAAATGCAGGAAGCTGGTGGCTCCGGCTATGAACACCGCCATGCTGGAAAATCCCATCACCCAGGAGAACATCAGAACATTGGAGCGGTTCGGCTTTGGCATCATCCAGCCCGCCGTGGGAATGCTGGCCTGCAAGGATGTGGGCAGCGGCAAGCTGCCGGAGCCGGAGGAGCTAGTGGATGCGGTGGTTCGGGAGCTGGCCCGGCAGAAGGATATGGCGGGGATCCATGTCACCGTCACCGCCGGGCCCACCCAGGAGAGCCTGGACCCGGTGCGGTTCCTGACCAATCATTCCTCCGGGAAGATGGGCTATGCCATCGCCCGGGAGGCCGTGCTCCGGGGGGCGGAGGTGACCCTTGTTTCCGGGCCGGTGGATTTGAAGCCCCCCGCCGGGGTGAAGCTGGTGAAGATCACCACCGCCCAGGACATGCTGGAGGCGGTGCAGGCCGCTCTGCCCGGGACGGACATCCTCATCAAGGCCGCCGCTGTGGCGGATTACCGCCCGGCCACGGTGGCAGAGGAGAAAATAAAGAAGAAGGACGGGGAGCTGTCCATTCCTTTGGAGCGCACCGGGGACATTCTGGCCTGGGTCAGCGAGCACCGGCATGAGGGGCTGTTCGTCTGCGGCTTCTCCATGGAGACGGAGAACATGGTGGAAAACAGCCGGAGGAAGCTGAACACAAAGAATCTGGATATGATTGTCGCCAACAATCTGAAAACCCAAGGCGCGGGCTTTGGGGTGGAGACCAATGTGGTCACCATCATCACTCGGGATGGAATTCAGGAGCTGCCCCTGATGGGCAAGGACGCGGTGGCTGGATGCCTGCTGGATGAGATTCAACGTATGAGATATAGGATATAAGATACAAGATAGTTAGGAATTAGGGATTAGGAATTAGGAGTTAAGCGCCCGTAGGGGAGGCTATTAGCCTCCCGCCAGACAACGGTTTTTGAGTGTTCCGTTGAATGGAACCAGGAACCGGTTTTAGAAGTCATGCCCCCCTTGTGTAAAGGGGGCAGGGGGGATTGGGCAGCAGGCAGTTGCGGGACAGATATGTTGGGCGAAATGGGATAATCCAAAACATTGGGGGGCGCACCTCCCTGCATTGGGCTGTACCGTCCTTTTGGAGCCTGCTGTCCAATCCCTCCCTTAGCTGAACGCCGATATACAAACCGCCGCCTGGGGGATTTCCTCAGGCGGCGCAAAAATTTATCGGACGAAGCGGGTTTTCAGGGTGGTGCTCCAGGTTTCGCCGGGGGCCAGAATGGCGGCGGCGGGCTTCTGGAGCCAATCGGTGCTGCCCTTCTCCAGGCTGGGCAGGCTGTGCCAGGGCTCGATGCACAGGAATCTGGGCATCCCGGGCTTGCTCCAAATCAGGGTGTAGGGGAAGTCGCCGATGTCGCAGATCACGGCCCGGCCAGTGTCCTTCTCATAGATGCCCAGGGTCTTGGAGCGCAGGTTCGTCATGCAGTGGCTGTCCAGAGCAAAGAGCTTGTCGTCAATGGGAATGCAGTCGATGTTGGTACCCAGAAAGTAGCATTTGCCCCGGAACAGGCCGTTGGGCTGGCAGCTCAGGCACAGGGGAGACTCCATCCGGTCAAAGCGAAGCTCATAGTCCGTGGCCTGGTGAATGGGGTCGAAGGGAATGGCGAAGGCGGGATGGAAGCCGATGCCAAAGGGGAGAATATCAGCGTCGGTGTTTTCCACAGTGAGGGTGTGGTGCAGGGTGTCTCCCTCCAGGGAGAAGGTGGAGACAAGGCGGAACTCATAGGGGAAATGGGCCCGGGTCTGGGGGTTGCTGCGCAGCTCCAGCACCAGCTTTGTGGCGGTCTGACTCACCAGGTCATGCTCCATAAGCCTGGCGAAGCCATGCTGGTTGGAGGGGTAGTCCTCTCCCTTGGCGTGGATGGTGCCATCCACCACCTTGCCGGTGTGGGGGAAGAGGATGGGAGCGTGGTAGCCCCAGACGCTGGAATCCGCCTGCCAGATGTGCTCCACGCCGTCGCTCTTGCGAACCACGCTTTTCACCTGGGCGCCCCAGGTGGTGACGGTGACCCGGAGATAGTCATTTTCAATGATGTACTCTTTGAAATCCATGGTTTTGCCTCCTCATTATCTATGTTTTCATTATTTCAGCAACAGGAAATAGGCCAGTACGGCGATGCCCAGGACGATCCGGTACACGCCGAAGGCGGAGAAGGAATGCCTGCGGACATAGGACATCAGTCCCTTGATGACCAGGAGGCTCACGATGTAGGACACAGTGCAGCCTACCAGCAGGATCAGCAGATCCATGGCGGTGAAGGCCACCCCGGACAGGAAGAATTTCAGCAGCTTAATGGCGCTGGCCCCCAGCATGGTGGGAATGGCCATAAAGAAGCTGAACTCCGCCGCCGCACCCCGGCTGACACCCACCAGGATACCCCCCAGAATGGTGGAGCCGGAGCGTGAGGTGCCGGGAATCAGGCTCAAGCACTGGGAAACGCCGATAATCATGGCGGTCATGATACCGATCTCATGGACATCGTGAACTTTTGGCTCCTTGCCCTCATTCTTTCGCTCCACCAGGATGAAAGCCACACCATAGACGATCAGGGCGATGGAGACAACCACAGCGTTGCGCAGGTGTTCGTCCATCCAGTCGTCGAAGAGCACACCCACCAGGCCGGAGGGGATGATGGCGGCAATAACCTTGAACCACAGGTTCCAGGTCTGCTTTTTCTGGAGTTCGTTCTTATCCCGGTCAAAGGGATTCAGCTTCCGAAAGAATAGGGCGCACACGGCCAGAATGGCACCCAGCTGAATCACCACATCGAACATGCTCTGGAATTCAGAGGAGACATTCAGGTTTACAAATTCATTCAGCAGAATCAGATGCCCAGTGGAGGAAACGGGCAGCCATTCGGTGATGCCCTCCACGATGCCAAAAAGCACCGCCTTCAATATTTCCAGGATCATTTTCTACCATACTCCTTCCAATCCATCAAAGCGACGGACTTGTGCCATTATCATACAGGATTTTTGATTGTTTTGCAATCATTTTTTTAAGAGAGGCTCTAACAGGTTTATCAGAGCAGATCGGTATTTTGCAGTTTGTTTTGCACCTCCGCCGTAGAAGCATTTTTCGACGCAAAACGTTACCGGGCGGGTCAGGGCAAAAGCGCTTACTTACCAGCCCCATGCGAATGATCAGCGGAAATTGCCCGCCGCCTGGGCGATCTGCTGGGCCACAGTGCAATTTGGCTCATAAATGCAGCTGCCGTAGCAGCAGTCGCAGTCGGTGAGCTGGCCGCTCTCGAATTCGATGGTGACCATTCGGCTCTGATCCAGCTGGCGGCAGTAGCCGCAGATGATTTTTTCCTCTTCCATATAATTATTCCTCTACGGCGCAGTAGCCTCTGGGCGCCAGGGTCAGCCAATCCGGGGCCACTGTCTGGATGTTCTTGCCAAAAATCACCCGGCCTGCGGTAATGTCCCAGGGGTCGCCGCTTCGGTTGACATAAATCTTGATGGTCTTGCCCTTCCAGCTCCTGGAGTAGCCCAGGTGCTTGTCTCCGGCGACAAAGAACTGAATGTCGCCCAGCCGCAGGGCCTCCTGCTGCGCTCTCAGCTTGCCCAGGCACCGGTAATGGCTGAGAATTTCCTCATCCTCCCGGCCCCAGGGGAAGGGGCGGCGGTTGAAGGGGTCCTTGTAGCCCTCCATGCAGGTCTCGTCGGCATAGTAGATGCTGGGGGAGCCGGGGAGGGTGTATTGCAGGAAGGAGGCCATCATCAGCCGGTCCCGGGCCACCTCCAACTGGTTTCGGGACAGGCGGCGGCGGGACTTTTCCTCCCGGCTGCCGTCGAAATCGTCCACCAGGGCGGTGAGAATCCGGGGGGTGTCGTGGGTGCCCAGCAGGTTCATGTTGCAGGCCACCACCTGGGGCGGGTAATTTTCCACAATGGACATTACCACATTTTTCAGTCCCTGGCCGCTGTCCCTGCCCCGCATGAAGTCCAGAATGGCGTTGCGGAAGGGATAATTCATCACGCTGTCCAGCTCTCCGCCCACGAAGTAGCGGCGGCGCCGGTCGTAGGCCATTTTGTTGGAGGCATCCTCCCACACCTCTCCCAGCAGCAGGGCCTGGGGGTTGATGGAGCGGATCCGGTCGTGGATCATGCGGATAAACTCGTCGGGAAGCTCGTCGGCCACATCCAGCCGGAAACCGTCGGCCCCCAGCTTCATCCAGTGGGCGATCACACTGTCTTCATCGGTGATGATATATTTGATGAAGTCCGGGTGCATTTTATTCACGGTGGGCAGAGTATCGAAGCTCCACCAGGAGTGGTAATTCATGGGCCACTCATAGAAGGTGTACCAGTTGTAATAGGGGGACTCCTGGGTGCAGAAGGCACCGCTGCCTCCAAAGGTGC
>Ga0129308_1002985_pt1 | contig 13121 bp, 11 predicted proteins | sample L827metagenome_FD_94440 | JGI IMG/M metagenome (GOLD analysis project Ga0129308, IMG submission 94440) | Ring-tailed lemur group fecal microbial communities from Wisconsin, USA - L827 metagenome | ecosystem: Host-associated > Mammals > Digestive system > Large intestine > Fecal | place: USA...
ACGGAGAAGTCCTCGGTAAAGGCATAACGGGCGGATACCCGGAACTCCGGCCCGTGGTAGGTCTTGAACGCCCCGGTCTTATCCACCGTGCCCGTCACAGTGCCCAAGGAAGGCAGTTGGTCGTCGGCATAGAGATTATAGGTACGGGGCCCCAATACGTTAAATATGGAATAACGGACTCCCACGTTCAAGGAAAGTTGGGAGGTGATATCCCAACGATCGCCCACATAGATAGCGGACTCCACCGCTTTCTCCTTCTCCATCCGGTCCTCCTTCACCAACGACTCCCCACCATAGGGAAGGTATTTCCCCGGCTCCAAGCCGTAGAACAACGAGCTGGCGCCGAAATCTAGCGTATGCTTATCGCTCAGGTAATGCGTGAAGTCCATCTTCCCGTACATCTGGTCGATACGGAAGGCGAGGGAATAAGCGTTCACCGGGTTATCCGTATTACGGGTATTGTAGCCATAATGGTCGTAGCCGGCGGTGAGGACCCCCGTGAAACGATCCGAGAAGATATGCCTCCATTTCACCGAGGCGTTGGCGTTCTCGTAGGCATACCGCTCATCCGCGTTAAAGCGGAAACGGTCGTGGCTGTAGTAGCCATTCAGATAGAGGTTGTTCCGCTCGTCGAATTTATGGTTGATCGTGGCGTTCAGGTCGTAAAACCCGGCGTTGCCATCCTTATAGCCGCTCTTCTCGGGGAGTTTCTTCAAGATCCAGTCCGAGTAAGTGGTACGTCCGCCCACGATAAAGGAGGTCTTCTCGGAGAAGAGAGGCCCCTCCAAGGTAAGGCGGCTGGTCAGCAAGCCGATGCTCGCCGATCCCTTGAACTCCTTCTTGTTACCCTCCCGGCTGTTGATGTCGAGTACCGAGGAGATACGTCCGCCATACTTGGCGGGGATACTGCTCTTGTACAGCTCCATGTCCTTCACCACGTCGGGGTTGAAGACGGAGAAGAAGCCGAACAGGTGGGTCGGGTTATAGACCGTCCCGTCGTTGAAGAGGATCAAGTTCTGGTCCGTCGCCCCGCCCCTCACGTTAAAGCCGCTAGAGGCCTCGCCCACCGCCTTCACGCCGGGGAGCGACATGACTACCTTCATGATATCCACCTCCCCGAACGCCATCGGGATATTCTTTATATCCTTCACCTTCAAGCGTTCCACTCCCATCGTCGTATTCCGCACGTTGGCGATCTTCTCGGAGGAGATCGTGACCTCCTTCAAGGTGTAGACCTGTTCCTCCAGCTCTATATCCAGCTTGCCGTCGGAATGGAGCATGATCTGCCGCCGGGTGTCCTTCATGCCCATGCCTTGGATGTACAGCTCGTGCCGTCCGGGAGGGAGGCGCAGCGTATAATAGCCGTAAGCGTCGGTAGTAGCCCCGATCATCGGGTCCTTCACGAACACGGCCACGCCCACCATCGGCTCGCCGGTCTTGAAATCGCTGATATTGCCGGTCACCGTGACCCGGTCCGCCGCCTTACCCGAGGCGTCGCCGATCTCGTAGACCTTGTTCTCCGAGGTAGCCTTCTGCTGCTTCCGGCCCGCCATCAGGGAGATACCGGAGCCTTCCTCGTCGCCATCGCCCTCTCTCCGCTTCTCCCGCAGGAAGAAGTTCTCGGGCAGGGAGGTCATCAAGGTGTTATCTCTCAATACAAAGAAGGCGCCGCCATACGAGGATACTTGGAAGGGAGTCCCCTCCAACGCACGCCGCAACGCCACCAAGGGCTCTTCCTTCTCACTGTGTACGCTAACGACCATGGAGTCCGTCTCCAAGGGTTGCCGATAGACAGGCTGGCCGGTCTGCCGCTCGATAGCGTCGAACACGACATTCAAGGTTACTTGCCGGAAATCCAGATCGACCGTCCGCTGCGCCCTCACCGTCCAGCCGGACAGCAGGCACATCATCATAACGATATACAGGCTCTTTTTCATGGGATCTCGTTTAACTGTTCATACTGTCTCACCACGGCTACGATGGCTTCCTCGGGAGCGTGCTTGAAATCCAGCTTTCGCCGCTTGATATACCGGGCCAGCTCTTTTTTCTTGGACTTGAGGACCTTCAACACGGAGCCTTTGCTCCTCACGGTATAATAAACACCCTCCTTCCGGATATAATATTTTACGGACTGATCGAAGGATTCATCGACCTGCATATCTTTTATCGTCTTAGATAATATACAAGACCATTTCCCCAGCACGGTACACTTCCCTTCATACAACCGTAGGTAATAGCCTTCCGGCAGGTTACCCGACCGCTCGTCCGGATACCTGTAGAAGATATCGTACCCATGAAACTCAGCGTAGTCTACCCGATCGCTCGGCAAGACGATATTATAGCGATTGTCCGGAGAGAGCAGTAATAACTCATTCTTGTACAGGTCTAAGCGCATTTTCACGCCCTTGTAGAGAATGCCTTCGAAGCTAAGATCCCCGGGTACGTATTTCTCGCTCTTCAAATAGGGGTGATTTCTTATCGAGGTGGGATATTTTAATTGCTCCTTCCCATGGTAGATCACGGATTGGCCGGCGGCGGAAGAGACATAGTCATCCACCGCATCTTGTGCCCTAGCCGTAACGATAGCCAACGCGCATACGCATAAAAGCCCCAGAAGCTTTCTCATAAGATCCAGATTTAAAGTTTCATGCCAAATGTAAGCATATATATCCGACAAACCAACAACTTCCGAGGAATTATCACGTGGATAATATACCTTTGCGACGTTTTTAACTTTAACAATTAATCATATATGAAAAAAAATCAGTTTCCGGGAAGCGGAAACAAGCGTGAGAAAGCTGCTGGATAGTCTGGAAAATGCCCAAAAGGCATGGGTAGACTTGAAAAAAGACGCGAAGGGGGCGCATAAGTTGTTTAAAGACTACCAGCCGGAGGAGGATCTGGTTAAACGGGAGAAGATCATCTACACCGGCTCCGTGAAAGACTTCGTGCGGCTGACGCTGCCCATCCTCGATGACCAACGTTTCCGGGTGAACGGGCAGACGAACCGGGAAGCCATGATACGGGCGCTGGACGAGGTGTTCGAGATACACCCCAACGACTGCCCGAAGCCGAGGAGCTTCCAGAGCATCCTCTCCGCGATGCAGGAGGAATACGGGAAAGCGCATGAATAACAAGTTTCCCATTTTTCACAACAAAAGTTAAAACTTGGGAGGCGTCCCAAAACGCCTCCCTACCTTAGCGGCATCAAGCCAGAGACACTGGCTCTTTTTTTATCACTTAAAAATATAGTATGATAAACACGTCACTATTCGCCCTTTTCGGACGATACAAGGGAGACGCCTCGCTAGCGGGCGTACTGGAAAACATCCAAAGAGGAACGTACAAGCAGTTCATCGACGAGACGCGGGAGGCGCTGGTGTCGGGCGATAAGGAACTGGCCGCCAAACTAAAGAAAAAACTGCCCGCTTTCACCCCACAGGCCACCTACTCCGGGAAACGCCTCGACCCTCACATCACCCGCTATAACCAATTGGTGGTACTCGACATCGACCACGTAGGGGAACGGGAGCTGGAGCGTATCGCCCCGCTCGCCACGGAAGCGCCCTACACCGTGGCGTATTTCCGCAGTCCCAGCGGCGACGGGGCGAAACTCATCGCCTACGCCGCCACGGACGAGACCGCCACGCCGGGCAATCACCGGAGGGTCTACGAGGCCATGAGCCGTTGGTACGCCGCCCGGCTCGGCGTGGAGCTGGATACCTCGGGCAGCGACATCGGGCGGCTTTGCTTCGTATCGGACGATCCCGCCCTATACCTCTCGCCTGCCTACCGCCCTTGGCTGGAGGGTACCGGCGAGCTACCGGAGGGCCTCGCCCCGCTACCCCTTACTTGGAAGGAGGAGAGAGTTATGGATATCCTTTCTATTACAAATCAAGACCTTTTTCCCTTCAGAGGAAATGGAAACGAATCGAAGACCTTATCTTGATTTCTAGTCATATCAACCAATCTCCTCTCAATTGCTCTCCAATCGTATTTGCCATTCAGCATAACGATATCCTCATCGAAATCTATATCCTCAAAATAAGTAATGGCCTTGAAGGGCCTGATGACATTTGCCCCCGGAAATTTACGCTCATACATTCCCAACATGGAATTGAAAGGGAAACGGGTGGAGAGGAAAGCGATGTCGATGAAATCCTTTAGCCGTGACCCATCGTCGGCGATGGCAGAGAGCTTCATGGCAATAATATCCTGCATGCTGTACAATCTTATACCGTACTCGATATATGGCTTTTCGAGATACTCATAAGAGTGGGTAATGCAGTCAATCTTTATTCCGTCTATGGAACCTTTCAACGTGTTCCTCTCCATAAAGCCGGTACGGAATCCATATTTATCCATAAGAAATCTCTCCAATTCCGCCGCATCAAACGGTTTCGGAGTGAAAAGATCTAAATCCACACTTCTCCTATGTCCTAAATACAGGGCTAAAGAAGTTCCTCCCGCTAGATTAAAACAGGTCATCGCATTTTCCGCTTCCAGCTTTTTCAGGAGTTCAAGTGTTTTTCCCGAGACAACTTCCGTGTGTAACATTTTAGTTCCTCCTTTTCAAGATTAAAGACAACACAAACAAAATTCATATCTCGTGGAGATAAGCTTGGGAGTTCTTTTATTATTTCCCGGAATCCCTCTATACCTCCATATAAATTGAATGCGGCATAAAAATCCTTCAACCATCCTCTTTCAATGACACGCTGTACCACAATCTTCCGGGATTTCCACCAGTCAAAATGTGACAGGTCATACTCCCAAAGCAAGGAGGGAGAGATTGAAGAGTCTCCTGTATATGTCTTATATTCATCAAATATAGTCATTTTCCATCCTTTTTATAATATACAAATCTACTGTATTTTACTGGGGTATACAATTTCCATGCGCTTTTTATTGGAACATGACCGGAAAACCAATGAGATACGGTCGCTAAGTCAATGGAATCCGTCTCGCTTTCCATTGACTTAGCGCCCCTATTCCACCCGGATACCATCCGGCTCTCACGGCTCGCCGAGCGACTCGATGATGGCCCGCACCATGGCGGGCGAATAGACCCGCTCGCCCTCGTGATAACCCAGCGAGAGGAGGCGACCGGGCAGGCCGGGATAGATCGTTATCCAATGTTGCAGCTTGCGGTGGGCCGAGCGGGGATGCAGGTCGGGCAGGTAGACCTCGGCCAGCTCCATCCGCCCGTATGCTCGTATCTTGAATGTCGTTTCCATATCCTAAAGATAGTGAATCTCCGGCATATATCCATCATTTCCCGGAGAAATAATTCACCCGAAATCACCCTAAGTCACCCAAAGCGACAAAGCCCTCACGCCCTGCCGTATCTTTGTATCAACATTAAAAAACAACACATTATGATCCGCTACAAGAAGTATCAAAACAAGAACGAGAAGAACGTGACAACCTTCAACAAGTGGTACGCCCGTGCCGTATGCGAGGAGACGGTAGACATCGCCGCCTTGGCTGAGCACATGTCCACCCACAACACCCCCTTCTCCACCGGCGCCATCCACGGCATGCTGAAGGACATGGTGAATTGTATCAAGGAGCTGCTGATGGACGGCAAGAACGTGAAGATAGACGACCTCGGCATCTTCAGCGTGGGCATCCGCTCAAAGGGGGCCGTCACGCCGGAGGATTTCTCCACGCAAGGCAATATCATCGGCGTACGCCTTCGTGCCCGTGCCACGGGCAACCTCTCCAGCGCCTCGCTCAAGCTGACGGCCAAGCTCCGTGAGTACACCGAGTACTCGAACGGAGAGGTGACCCCGGGCGGGGGCGGGGGCGATTCCGAGAGCCCGGACGAGATTTAGGGAATTGAAAATTGAAAATTAAGTGGTATGGAGATTTCTGTTTTTATACGTGAATACGCTCCGCTGGTCTTAGAGGCCGGGCGGGCGTTCCGGATCGATCCGGTGGTGATCTTGGCGCAGGCGGCCATCGAGACGGGTTGGGGCGAGAGTACGCTCTGCCGGGAGTATCATAACTTTTTCGGCATCACGGCCTACGGGCTGCCCAACGTATGGTGGACCGGCCGATGGACGGAGCTGTCGGCCCGCTCGCTACGTTTCCGGGTCTACCCGGACGATAAGTGCTCGTTCATGGATTACTGCCGCCTGCTTCGCTCCGCCTATCCCCGGGCGGCCGACATGAGCGCCAACCCTACGGCCTTCGCCAAGGAGATCGCCTACAGCCCCTACATCAGCGAGGTGAACGGCGATAACCGGGAAGCCTATCGTAAGCTGATCGTCCAGCTTTGCCGAAAAATCAGCTCGCGACTATCAATCGTTAATCCAAAGGGCGGACAGATGCCGCCCCTATCATCAACTGTCAACTAAAATGAAATACCTTGAACTCATCCTCCGCTGCCTCACGGCGCTCCTCCGGGTCATCTTCCCGAAGAATCCCCCTGTTCCCGAAACGACAGACGCTACCGGCGCTGTTCCTTCTCCTGCTAGCCCTCCTCTCCCTCCTCATGCGGGAGACGGAGGTGACACTGGCGGCGATCGGCGCCTCGCTGACGCTCTTCCGCCCCGACGATCCCCCTCCTCCCCACCGCCCCCCGGGGCGGATTGGCTGGGTATCTCCGGCTATACCCTCCTGATCACCGGATGCGCCGGGTGCCTATTGAAGTACTGGGGGTATTAGGGAAAATGGAGATGCCAAGAGTAAGTTTTTTACCGGGTGCGGGTTACGTGCCCGGTAAAATAGTGTCATATATCTTTCGTTTGTCGTAATTCGGAATAATACTCCCTTGCGATTGATATCGCTCGCCTCAATTTTTCGGGATCTTTTACTCCCATAAGCGAACGAAGATGAGTCCAAGTCAATTGGCTACGCACCGCATATCCAATCTCGTCTTCTGAAAAAAGATACGCATTGCGTACACAATGTTTGAGCTTACCATATCCCCATCCGCTTCCATATTTTACATGCACCTTGAAGTACTGGGGTATTATGTCGAATTCGACACAATAAAAAGTCAAGCCGGGCTGGTTACTATAAATGATCCGTAGGCCACCAAGAAGGTTTATTCTTTGTTCCCCGCCCATCATAAGTACAGTCTACACAGCGAAAAGGAGCATAAATATTTGGAACAGTTGGCGCCCCACTATAAATATAATAAGTATAACCATCTGGAGCCATTCCTGTTAAGATCTTCTTCGCACAGTCATAAGAATTCTCATAGAAATCTCTTAGTTCCGGCATAAAGCGTTTCATGATCGTTGTATTAGTTACATCCACATAACCTAATACCCATTCCTCCGGATCGGATACGCAAGCAATGTTACCCCTCACCTCGGTAGGTATAGGAGAAAAGATGCTTCCTGTTTGCTCGATATTTCTTTGTATATTCTTAAAATACTCATAAGCCTCTTTCCGTATGCGATTCTGCTGAACTTCTATATAATAAAGGATTTTCAACTTATCATGGTCTCGGGGAATCTCAATTAGCTCTTTCTCATATATAAGATTTTCCGTCAACTTATCCGTTGTCGCCAATAACATAACTTTTGAGCTATCCCTTCCCCAGCAATAATAGGTATTTTGTGACGTATGTCTTTCAAACATATAGAATTTATCATTCAAATATCCGGCGTTCGCAAACAGATCAGCGTTAAATTCCCATATTTCCCGATAACTCCATTTATAATAAGTAGGTTCAAGCTCATTATCATGTGTCGTGACACAAATATAGACAGTTTTTTGCGATGCTGGACTTTCAACAGATACACTATCAATGGCCGGAGTATCTAGAGGGGATAAATATTCAGATTTATATTCTTTATCATTCCAATTTATTGATAATCTATATTTATACGCAGGATCTAACTTATCAACCTTTATAATATAAACACCTTCTTCGCTTACGTTAACAGGCTTAAAAGTAAATCCTTGGTCACATTCAACAAAGACGTTCGCATCGGTTATCGATTCTTCTTCACCAAAATCATCCAATATTTTTACGCTACGGCTTAATCGTATCTCTGCCGTGTCATTAGTAATCATGCCTTCAACCACCAATAAACCTTCTATTTGGTCTATAGCGCTTGGCTCGTATTCAGATACACAACACATAAACAGCACGAGCCCAATCATTAACGTATAATATCGTCTACCAATATACATGGCAAAATATTATCCTTTAAATATCATTATTATACAAACTAAAAATCTCCTTATCTTACTTTATCTTTTATCATAGGAATAAGTAAAATAAGGAGAACTATAGTTACCTCATTAGTAAGCCTTGAAAAAATCACTTACTACAAGAAGGTATATATCTTTCTAGCACATTGGGTTCTGCCATACACAATTCTCCAAAAGGAGATGTGGTAATTACAGTTGCTACACCATCAACTAAATGTACGGTTAATTCCCCATCACAAGTTCTATTTGGTTGATATTGTACTATACAATGTACACGGACATGTCCATAAGTATCACTACCCCATTTAACTTCTATTTCAGATCCACTACTATTCCAAACCCTCGTTCCACCACTAATACTCCAATTGTACAAATAATTAGGATCATACGCAGATGTTCTTGCTATATAGCTACGAGTAGAATTTTTAGGAGCTTCCACATCCCCCAAAATATCAACAATTTCAGCAAAAGCTTCTACACCAAAGAACAATAAAACAAAAGCTATAAATAATCTTTTCATGATATTTAAATTTAAAATTAACACAAAATCATGATAAATATACTTCAAGTCAAAAATAGGATACTTGATTTACAAGTATCCTACTCTCCTCAAAATAATTATTTTATTTCCAAGCATCCGGCTGCACCAAATAAGGCTGGCCGTTCTCGTCGTTACCCATGGTCAAGACTTGATCATCAGGAACAGGAAGCATAGTCTTTGTTGGAGGAAGCGCAGTGGCTGCCGCAAACTTCGGAATATATTCCTTCTCATAATTGATATAAGCTTTCAATTCGGAAGACATGACATCACCACCCCAACGAACCAAGTCGAACCAACGTTCACCTTCCATCGCCAACTCAAGCTTACGTTCCATACGGATCGCCTTGATACAAACATCCTTGCTTGTGAAAGCCGCATGAGATGTAGGATATTGAGCGATTTTATAATTAGCCGCAGGTTTACCATCCGCAGTCTTAACTATATTCACATCCAAAGCCGCACGAGCACGAACCTTGTTCACTTGAGCCATAGCTTCCGACAATTGACCATCGTTTGCCAAACATTCAGCATACAACAACATCAAATCACGGACACTTAAATATTGAAGATTCATAGCAGAACCCGGAGCCCAGCCGCCATATAAGTTCTTCATACCCGCAGCGTCTTCCGCTTTACTATAAACATGCTTCTTAGGCATGAAAATACCGCCATTCACCGGATTACGAACCCACGCATCCGCAGGTAGTCCCCAATCTTTATACGGGATGCCAAAACGACCTACCGCAAAATCCAAGCGAGGGTCTACAGCGATCGAGTTGTCATTTACACCAATGGCTTCACCTTCACCACCTCTTTTGGATACGCTAGGTTTAGACCTATACTCATTATTCAAATAAGGCAAACCATTCTCATCCACTTGGAAAGAATTCACCAATTCATAAGACGGCTGATAGAAACCACAACATCCACCGGGACCGGAATCACCCGTATTATGCGGATAATTCAAGCAGAAAGCTCCATTACCCATATTCTCATCCGCAGCAGAGAATTGTACGGCAAAAACAGACTCTTTTCCATTTTCGGTCAACGCATTGAAGTTATTATTCATATCATTTTCCAAACCATACGCCTCACCTTTACTTGTGCTTCCGTTTTCCAACACATCCTTCAAGATCGGTTTAGCGGCGGCTAGATCACCCTTATGCATCAAGATCTTTGCCTTTAAGGCCTTTGCCGCCCATACGTTCGCACGGCCTACCTCTGCCTGGGCATCCGGTAAGTTAGCTATCGCATCATCGATATCAGCTAACACATTCTCATAAATGTTCTTGTCATTATGGACTTTCGGATCATTTTCCGTATAGCTCTCATCTACCCAAGGTATATAAGGGCCAAACACACGGATGCCCTCAAAATAAGCCAATGCCCGCAAGAACTTCAATTCGCCATAACGGCTCTTCCGATCCGTTTCACTCATGCCCGGCATACCATCCGCACCTTTCCATGCTTGCAAGCCTAAATTCACACGTTTAGCCATCACATAAACCCAAACCCATTTTTGAGTTATATATCCATTCGTAGACAGCGTATTATACAATTCTATCTCATTTACCACAGACTGGTCACCGGGGTCGGATCCCTTATTGGCGTCACCACCATAAATTCCACCCCATACCCAGTTGAAAGGAGAAGCTTGGTAAGGATCATAGCCATCCACCGGAGCGGCTAAACCAGCGTATGCACTAATCGTTAACAAATCCACACCTGTCGGATTTTCCAATGCCTCAGGAGTCAATGCACCTTGAGGTTCCTTTCCCAAAAAGTCATCACCGCAGGAACCAAAGGACAGCGCAGCTACACAACCTAACGCTATAATATATTTATATTTCATAATGATTCTGTTTAATTAATTTAGAATTATATCCATTTCTTAGAAAGCGAAATTCACACCAAATAAGAAACGTCTTGTTGAAGGCCAACCACCCATGTCAATACCTCTCTTCAAGTCGGCACCTACACCGTCGTCGTTCACGTCCTTCATTTCCGCATTTGTATACTCGGGATCCAAGCCATCATACCCAGTAATGGTAAATAAGTTCTCCGCTTGAACATAAATACGTAAATTGGAGATCGTAGCTTTCTTCATCAATTCTTTCGGGAATGTATATCCAATCACCAAATTCTTCAATCTTAAGAAAGAAGCATTCTCTACATAGTAAGAACTAGAGTTGGTACCAGAATAAGTATCTCCATAATCCAAAACGGGCAAAACAGCCTTACTGTTATCGGCTCCCGGTTTCCAAGACAAATCTCTCATGCGAGAAGATTTATTACCCTCGAACAACCAGAAATCAGTAAAGTACTTCGTATTATTAAACAAATCATTACCGATTGTTGAATAGAAGAATGCTGTCAAATCCCAGTTTTTCCATGTTACGGTAGCGTTCAAGCCAGCGATCAAGTCCGGATGAGGAGAGCCGATAAAGGTACGGTCGTTACCATCTAGCTTACCATTACCATCCGTATCAGCGAATTTAAACTTACCGACCCAAGCCTTAGCGTCCTCCGCATTTTTAACATCTTGTCCCAGAGGAGGCAACGCAAGTACTTCATCTACGTTCTCATAGAAGCCATTTACCTTATAACCATAGAATTCAGAGATAGCATGTCCTTTTGTAGTACGGGTTACGTTACCGGAGATACGAGTACCACCTCCCCACATAGAAGCGTCATCAGCCTCAGAGATCTTAACAACCTCATTCTTATAATGAGATAGGTTTAATGAGAAATCCCATGACCAATCGCCCTTACTGTCACGATAGTTGAAGTTGAAGTCAACACCCGTATTCTTCATATCACCAAAGTTGATGTACGGCTTCGACGGCTCACCCGCTAAAGCTGAATACTGTGCAGAAATCAACATATCGGTCGTCTTCTTATAATACCACTCCAAACCGGCTCCAAACTTACCATTTAGGAAAGTTCCATCCAAACCGACATTGTACATCTGGGTAGCCTCCCATTTCGTATCCTCGTTACCATACTTGTCCAAACGATAACCTACCACCGTGGAAGAATTCATCCCATTAATATCATAGTTCGTCTTTTTAGGGAACGTTCTATACTCATAGGCAAAATTCGTAATACGAGGTACCTCTGAATTACCCGTCATACCATAACCGAAACGAAGTTTCAAGTCATCCAACCAGTCTTTTGTATTCTCCATAAATGACTCCTCGGAGATACGCCAACCTGCGGAGATTGAAGGGAATACTCCATAACGATTATTTTCGGAGAAACGAGACACACCATCTCGGCGGACAATACCTGTCAACAAATATTTATTGTCGTAAGAATAATCCACACGTCCAAATATACCGAACAGAGCGAATTCACCTTTATAATTAGAGTTCGTAATACGTTGAGAATTATTCTCTCCCATGTTCAACTCCCATGTGTCCGTATTATCCTCATACAAATAGTTATAACGTCGTCCCGTCATCTTACGTCCCAAACCGTCACGAATAGCCTCTGTACCTAACAATACGGTTAATTTATGAACGTCATTGAATGTCTTGTTATAGGTCAACGTATTTGTCCATACCCAACGATAGTTATAGTCAGATACTTCCTCGAAGTTATTTTGTCCCATTGTCTCAGAAAACTCCGGATTTTTCTTATCCATACGATAAGAATAACCATTCGTATAATCCAGACCGAAATTCGTTCTAAAAGTTAATCCCTTGATAATATCGGCTTCTGCCCATAAGTTTCCGAACACACGGTTATGTGTATAGTAATTATCCTTATTTCTCTTTTGATTGGCAACCGGATTCTGGAAGTTACCCGTTCCCGCAAATTTAGAACCAGCAAAATTACCCGCAATGTCATAAACCGGCACATAAGGAGAAGCACGATATGTCCAAGAATATGGATTACTCTCAGCACCACTAGAGTTCAAGCCGTTATCTTTCGTAAAAGCATAGGTCATATTCTCACCTACCCGCAACCAATCACGAACATTAAATGAAGTGTTCGCACGTACTTGATATCTTTGATAGTAAGAATCGATAACCGTACCATCTTGCTTAAAGTAGTTCGCACTTAAGTTATATTGCCCTTTCTCTGTACCACCCGACACACCTACTTGATGGTTCTGGATGATAGCGACCCGGTCTACCTCATCCCACCAATTCGTGTCGGAGAACGGAGCGTATGTAGTACCCGGATAATTATAATCACTAGGATCGATATTCTGAGAACCACCCGCACCTGCTTGAGTTAAATAGTTCGGAATGGAAGGGCGTACACCGGTACCGAATTGCACATGTGATGGCAATTTATCAGAACCTAACAATGCATAGTTATTAGTTTTAGCATCCCATTCCAAGTTTAGACGATCTGTTGAATTCAAGACATCGTATCTCTTTCCGGTCTTCTGCAT
>Ga0129308_1002986_pt1 | contig 13118 bp, 8 predicted proteins | sample L827metagenome_FD_94440 | JGI IMG/M metagenome (GOLD analysis project Ga0129308, IMG submission 94440) | Ring-tailed lemur group fecal microbial communities from Wisconsin, USA - L827 metagenome | ecosystem: Host-associated > Mammals > Digestive system > Large intestine > Fecal | place: USA...
GACATTATCGCTCATTTCGGTTCCGTCACTTCCAATATGTATATATGGGTAAACGGCCGTTATGTGGGATATAGCGAAGACAGCAAACTGGAAGCCGAATTCGACCTGACCCCTTATCTGAAACCAGGACAAAAGAACTTAATCGCTTTTCAAGTATTCCGCTGGTGTGACGGTACCTATCTAGAAGATCAGGACTTCTTCCGTTTCAGCGGTGTAGGACGTGACTGTTATCTATATGCACGCAACAAGAAACGCATTCAGGATATCCGCGTCACTCCCGACTTGGATACAGAATATAAAAACGGCTCACTGGCCGTGAAACTCGACCTGAAAGGAAGCGGAACCGTCGATTTGGAATTGGTCGATGCCACCGGCAAGCAAGTAGCCACGGCTACCGCCAAAGGAAGCGGCACGGTGACCATGAACGTAGAGAATCCGAATAAGTGGAGTGCCGAGACTCCTTATTTATATACTTTGCGTGCCAGCATGCAGGGAAGCAATGAAGTTATCCCCGTAAAAGTCGGTTTCCGCAAAATTGAACTGAAAGGAGGTCAAATCCTGGTCAACGGAAAAGCTGTTCTTTTCAAAGGAGCCGACCGTCATGAACTCGACCCGGACGGAGGTTATGTAGTGTCGCCCGAACGTATGCTTCAGGATATTCAAATCATGAAACAATATAATCTGAACGCTGTGCGTACCTGCCACTACCCGGACAACAACCTGTGGTACGACCTTTGTGACAAATACGGTATTTATGTAGTAGCCGAAGCAAATGTGGAATCTCACGGAATGGGCTACGGTGAAGCTACTCTGGCAAAGAACCCGTCATTCAAACAAGCACACCTGGAACGCAACCAGCGTAATGTTCAACGTGGCTTCAACCACCCCAGCATCATCTTCTGGTCATTGGGTAATGAAGCCGGAGACGGCCCCAACTTCGAAGCATGTTACAAATGGATAAAGGCAGAAGACCCCAGCCGTGCCTGCCAATACGAACAAGCCGGTCTGAAAGACCATACCGACATCTTCTGCCCGATGTATTACGGCTATGAAGGTATGGAAAAATACGGTCAGCGTACCGATACTACCAAACCGCTTATCCAATGTGAATATGCCCACGCCATGGGTAACTCTCAAGGCGGATTCAAAGAATACTGGGACCTCATCCGCAAATATCCGAACCTGCAAGGTGGCTTCATCTGGGACTTCGTCGACCAGTCCGTTCGCTGGAAAGGCAAGAACGGAGTTGAAATCTATGCTTACGGTGGCGACTTCAACCGCTTTGATGCATCCGACAACAACTTCTGCGACAATGGTTTAATCAGTCCCGACCGCAACCCTAATCCACACATGCACGAAGTAGGCTATTTCTATCAGAACATCTGGACTACTCCTGCCGACCTGAGCAAAGGGGAAGTTAACGTCTACAATGAAAACTTCTTCCGCGACCTTTCTGCTTACTATATGGAATGGGAAGTGCTGAAAGGCGGAAAAGTAATCCGTTCGGGACGTGTGGACAATCTCAATGTCGCTCCGCAACAGACCGCCAAAATTAAACTTGACTTAGGCAAGACTTGCCAGTGCACAGAATGGCTGTTGAACGTATCCTACAAACTGAAGAACCGCGAAGGCTTATTGGCTGCCGGTCATACAGTTGCCAAAGACCAGCTTACTCTGAATCCCTACAAGGCTCCGGCCATGGACTTGAAGAATGTAGAAACAACCAATGTGGCTATCGTTACTCCTCAAATCATCGACAACCAGCAGAACTACCTGATAGTAAAAGGTGAAAACTTCACCATCGAGTTCAATAAAAGAAACGGTTACTTGAGCAAATACGATGTCAACGGTCTGGAAATGATTAAAGAAGGCGCTGCGCTGACTCCCAACTTCTGGCGTGCTCCTACCGACAATGATTTCGGTGCCGGCCTGCAACACCGCTTTGGCGCATGGAAGAATCCGGGGTTGAAACTTGTCCGTCTGGCTTCCACTACTATAGACAATCAAGTACAGGTAACAGCCGAATACGACATGAAAGCCGTTTCTGCCAAACTCTATCTGGATTATGTCATCAACAACCAAGGTGCCATTAAAATCACCCAAAAGATGACAGCCGACAAGAATGCCAAGGTATCTCCGATGTTCCGCTTCGGTATGCAGATGCAAATGCCGAAGAACTTCAATACCATTGAGTTCTACGGACGCGGCCCGGTTGAAAACTACAGCGACCGTAACCATAGCACAGATTTAGGTATCTATCGCCAGAGTGTAGACGAACAATTCTACTCCTACATCCGTCCACAGGAAACCGGTAACAAGACCGACATCCGTTGGTGGAAACAGTTGAATGCCGGCGGTAATGGCGTGAAGATTGTAGCCGAAGCTCCTTTCTCTGCCTCTGCATTGCATTACACCATCGAATCATTGGATGACGGCGCACAGAAAGACCAGCGTCACTCACCCGAAGTGAAGAAGGCCAACCTCACCAACTTGTGCATCGACAAGGCACAGATGGGATTGGGTTGCGTCAACAGTTGGGGAACGATTGCGTTGCCTAAATACCAATTGCCTTACGGAGACTATGAATTTACGTTCATCCTCTCTCCTGTAAAGCATAGTGTGGGCATGGAATAAAAAGATAACTCAAAGCATTGAATAAGGACAGCCGGATTTATCTTTCGGCTGTTCTTATTTAATCTTATCCACTTGCTTCGCTCTATCTTTTTCTTTATAATTGCAAAATACTTAAGCTATCATTATGAAAGAACACAGTCATATCTTCTTTTTACATCCTTAGTATAAGCTAATATAGAAGCATTGGCTATTGGTGAGCGGACTCCGTTACACCGTTTCTGCCACCGCAGCTTATAGACCAGAACATGGCTGGCATTAAAATATTAATTATCATATCATAGACACTCATGAACAAGCAATCCGCTATCTTCTACTCCTTACTGTTCCTGTTATGTTGCTCCTTCACCAAGCAACATAATGAGGAATGGAAAGAAATTAGCAATAAGTTCTACTCCATAACCTTGCCTTGCCATTGGAGCACAAAGAATGAAAAAGGCAACGGCATCATACCGGAAGAGCGAGACGCCCGGTCCATCGGTTGTCATCTCTATTATCTGATATGGGAAACTCCATTGATTAATTTTCGGGAAGACTTACCGAATCATGTATTGTGTTTCATTGAAAGCTATCAGAAAACAGATAAGGCATCCCCTATTACTTTAACAGAAGTAGAAGAATTGGAAATGAAAAAGATTTCCGGTCCTATCCGGCTCTGCAGCAAAACGAAAATCAAATCCGATAAGAATCAAGAAAGGTTTGTCATTGTGCAAGAGAGCCAAGAATATGATAAGACATGGAATACATATCGTGTTTACTATTTATTACAGCAAGATGACGATATAGTACATTGTGTAACCATAAGGCTGAGAGAGAATTATGCCAAAAAGAATCCGGCGAAAATCGAAGAGATAAAACGGATTCTTGACTCTTTTACCATAAAAACAAAGCAAATATGAAGAACCGCCACATTATATTAATCGTTCTACTGTCAGTGCTACAACTTCTTCCAGCATGTACCAAGAAAGGGGAAACCATTATCACAAGTTTCCCTCAACAGAAAACCTTGCAGGCAAAAATTAAACATGTTCCCTCCCCTTTCCTAGTTCCTCGCTATATAGGTATTACAGGAGATTACCTCTTCATCTATAAAGAACGAGAAGAGTTTTTATTTTCCTTTTTCCGGCTACCTGATGCTGACTTTATAGCAGATTCAGGCAACCGAGGACAAGGGCCGGATGATTTTAACCTATTGGACACGCGCAGCTTCTATCCTACTCAAGACGGATTCAATGTAGTAGAAGCCGGAACCAATTTCCTAAAGACCGTCAGCTACGATGGAAAAAACTTAAAGACTATTCATTCTAAAAATATATTAGAACAAGGAATAAGCAACAACGGACTTTATCCTCTGACAGATAGCACCTTCCTTACTTTAGGATGGCTGGATGAAGACAACGAATATCGCATATTAAACTCCAAAAGCGGGCAGACAACTACAACATACCCTTATCCGAAATGGATAGATAAACACCTTAAGCCCAGTGATCCGCCCTTGTTTGTAACTTTTCTAAAATCATGTGTTGTACATCCTGATGGAAAGAAAGTAGCAGCATTCTATTCACGCTTCAAACGTATAAGAATATACGATAACACCATGAATATACTGCATGACATTGAAGTTCAAATCCCCCCCTATAACACCTCTTTTGATAATCCTATAGAGAAACAACCTGTCTATTATATAGGTCAACCCTATGCTACTAAAAATTATATCTATGCATTATGCGCCAACAATCAGCCTGCCCAAGTTTCCTCCAGGGATTATGAATTACAAGTATGGGATTGGAATGGAAAGGCAATTGCCTGTTATAAACTCGACAGAAAACTTACACTAATGACAATCAGTGAAGAGCACCGTAAAATATATGCACTAGACAATGCAGTAGCAGATGAAATATATATTTATGATTTGCCGTGAAACACTCCCTCTGTCAAGAACATCACTTGTCTCCTTCCCAATTTCCCCGTGTAAAATCCGGTATCTCTACCGGAACACTGCCTTGCCGCACCGAAAGTTCGCTCAGTTCCGTGATGCACGACCATTCGGCTGCATCATACACATCCTGATCTAAAGGCAGACCATTGCGCAAGCAATGCACCAGACGATAATCCATGATATAATTCATCTCGTTCGGCATCTCTTTCCGCTTTGCCTCCTCACCGATGGTAGCAGTGAACGGATGCTTATAACGTTCCATTACTTTCTCAAATTCCTCTCCTGCCAAGGGCTCCTTACCATACTCGTCCAGCAGGATGCAAGGCATGGGATATTTCTGCATGAAGCCTTTTGTGCCGCACACAGTCTGATGCCGGCTGTATGGGCGCGGAGTCGTCACATCATATTGCAATACGATAGTACGCCCTTTGACCGTCCGAATCAATGTCGTATTCACATCTCCCATCAAATAAGGTTGTGTAGCCTCGGCGGAATGCATACCAAACTGCCTGCGGGCATAAGCCGACAGCCCCGCTTCACGCGATGACATGGATACAAGATACTCCATGCGGTCCCCCCGATGAATGTCCATCCATTGGCAGATAGGGCCCAGCCCGTGAGTGGGATACGGATTGCCGGTATGCTGCTGGCTATAAAGTTTTATCCAGTTATTGTGGTAGCCCCCTTCCGTTTCATCGGCAAAATAATGACAGCGGAGGTCATGGATATACGCTCCTTCGGCATGGGTTATCTCGCCCAATGCACCTTGCCGCACCATGTTCAGAGTTGTCAAGGCAAAAGCATCATAACAACAGTTCTCCAGCATCATGCAATGCCGGCGTGTCTGCTCGGCGGTATCCACCAAACGCCAGCAGTCCGCCACACTCATGGCGGCAGGCACCTCAAGGGCGGCATGGCGTCCCTGCTGCATGGCATATACCGCAATATCGGTATGTGTCAGCCAATCCGTACAAATATAAACCAAGTCGATATCCGCGCGTTCGCACAATTGCCTCCATCCGCCTTCTTCGCCATAGGCAACAGCCGCAGGGCGGTTAAAACGACTGAGCAACGCAGCGGCACGCTCTATATTCTGAGGGCGTAAATCGCATATCGCCTTTACTTCCACACCCTCCAGATGCATATATCGTTCAATAGCCAAAATCCCCCTATTACCCAGCCCCACAAAGCCAATGCGGAGGACAGGTATAGGAGGACATGTCAAATGAAGTACGTTCCGGTTCATCATAATGAAATCTTTGCTTGTTTCTTTATGCCGCAAAGATAATCATTTGAGTTAAATGATGGAAGTACGTTTCGTAAATTCTATAATTTCAGGCACATAACCGAAGGCAAGTCCTGTCACGGTATCGGCACAGCCATAATAAATGGCGATGCGTCCTGTCTCTTCGTCGTGCAGTGCAGCACAAGGGAAGCACACATTGGGCACGTCGCCCATACATTCGTAAGGAGTACGCGGCGAAAGCAGATAGGCTCCCGAACGGTATTTCACTTTCCACGGTTCGTCCAAATCGAGTAATGCCGAGCCGAAAGCATATACATAACCGTTGCACGAGCGGAGCACTCCGTGATAAATCAGCAGCCAGCCTTCCGGTGTTTCGATAGGAATAGGCCCTGCACCAATTTTCAGGCACTGCCATGCACTCACTTCAAAAGGAGCCGGACTCATCACCAGCCGATGCCGTCCCCAGAACTCCATGTCGGGTGATTCACTGTAATAAATATCTCCAAACGGAGTATGTCCGTTATCGCTCGGGCGGCTCAACATGGCATAACGGCCGTTTATCTTGCGCGGAAACATCACTCCGTTGCGATTGAATGGCAGGAAAGCATTCTCCAGCTGATGGAACGTCTTGAAGTCCTTTGTCCACGCCACACCGATAGTAGGCTGACCTTTGTAACCGTTGCACCAGGTGACATAATAACGGTCTTCTATAAAACAAACACGCGGGTCGTAACCGTACACCCATTCGCCCACTTCCGCATTGTCGCACTCAAACTTCAAAGGTTCGGGATTGATATCCCAATGAACGGCATCTTTGCTGAAGCCCACATGCAGACGCATGCGCCGATTCGTGTCATCGCAACGGAACACTCCGGCATAACTGTCACCGAAAGGCACCACAGCACTGTTGAATATACTATTGGAAGTAGGAAGCAAATCGCGCGGAATGATAGGATTGGCAGAGTAGCGCCACACCACTTCTTTCGAACCGGCCGGACGATCTTCCCAAGGCATGTTAGATAAGTTGCTCATAAACGTATTTTTTGATTTGGTTTTTAATGAATACAAAAATACACATTATAACAACAGGAACAACGTTTTGAGGGAAAACACTTCACCCTTCTACTTTACTTTTCTCACATTCAGATAGTAAAGAAGCGATTCTTTCACTCTCTCGTCCGAAGTCACAACCAGGAATTCTCTTCCTCTACCATATAAGAAACAATAATCCTTATAAAGGGCTATGCCTGCCAGCTCCTCCCAAGCAATCTCTTTCTTCTGCTCCGCCCTGTCATATACCAGTCCTTCAGGAGTCATTTCAACCCAAGTATGCCCGGCAACGGATTTCCTGTAAATCTTGTTCAGCCGTATGGGAAGCATAATCAATATATAAAAGAGACACAGGAACAAAATCAGTAGAGGAGTAAACAAACTTTGCCCTTCGGGAGCAATATAGTATCCCGTACACAATGCAATGCACAGATAGATGACAAACAATAAGGAAAAACTAAAATGACGAATATCCCATAATTTATAAAGTGCATATTTCTTCAGGCTAATATCGTAATCACAAACGACAACACCGGGAGAACGTGTCAGTCTACTCTTCGGAATCCGAAAGATACGCAACAACTGAATTCCCCGTTTCACTCCGTAAGCAAACAGCAAACTCATCACACCAAGATTTATCAACAGCCACCACCATAACCGTTCATTTGCCAACTCCGGTTGCCCCGTCAGCATCATTACGACCCATGTGATGCCCGCCATACACAACAGGAGACCACACATCACAGTTAAAATCCAGCCTTTTATCTTCATCATAGCTCCTTATTTTAAGTTTACGATAAGAAAACTTCCTCACATACAGCCATCTCTGCCCCCCGGAACACTATTTTCAGCAAATGCAATTGTGTATCCGCGCAAAGACGGCGCACCATCTTATCACCGCTGTATTTCTCCAATTGAGCATCAGCTTCATCGCTTTTGGCAGTTACTTCGGCATCCGTGGCAGTTGGTTTCACATACTTCAGTTCCAAAATATAACTGTGAGCTATTTCAGGATAACGCACCTTGTCCGGCAGCAGCAGAAAGTCACTGTATCCGTAGCTTAATTCTATTTCAGGTTCCACCAGATAGAGATTACTCAACGCAAGGTAAGCCTTGAAGAAGCCCTGCAAGTTATGCTCGCCCAATATGCTGTCGCGTACAGAAGAATTCTCCTGATAGGCAGCGGCAATCTGCTTGATCAGTGACTGCCAGTTACCGTCGCGTGCCATCAGCCGGAAACCTTCACGAAGCGCCGAGAAGTCCACCTCAGCACTCTGGCGGTAATAGTCACGCATGAAAGCCCAATATTGCTCACGGATACAGTTGTTCGGAATCACCATCTTCAATTCGCCGAAGTCACTGCTTTTCATTGTCAACAAGCCATAATAATACAGCAAACTGCGGAAATTATCATCGTCCGTCACATATTCGGCAGGAAAGGAAGTCTTCAGCTTCATACGGATAAAGCCCGTAGCGGCTATCTCCTCTATCACACTCATACGGTTCTCACGACGATTGCCACGGTCTATATCCGCCAGCATTTTCAGTTTCTTGTAATCCGTACGAATGTTTTTGTCCACCATTTCTCTGGGAGAGCGGTGATAGAGAATCTGATGACGGAGATAATAATAGGTCATATCACAATTGAACATACGAGGAGCCTCCATGCAATCCTCTGCAAAACAGTAGTTATTGTACCACGGCTTCATCTCTTCCAACATAGCATCAATGTCACCGGACAACTTCCCATTGTCTTTATAATATTGAAACATGGCACGCACATCAGTCTCCGAAAAGCCCAGCATATCATTGAAACGAGGGTCTTGAGAAATACTCCAGTCTATGTTGTAACCACTGGAAAGGTCATCCAGGGTAACAGGTGACACACCTATCAGGAACACACGGCTGAACATCGCCTTGAACGTTTTAAAGTACTCCCGATAAAAACCGCTGGCATGCGTCAGGTCATGAAACATCTGCTTGCCGCTTTCACTCAGAATGACATTGGTGAAATTATCATACTCATCCACAATAAGGTAAAGCGGATAACCTAAACGATGCGCTTCAGCATTAATAATATCCAACTTAACAGCAGCATCAATTGTTTCTTTTGTTCGCTGATAAATTTCGTCACCGTAATATGACTTGTATTTTTCAATAAAGGAATCAAGTACAATGGCACAATAACTGTTAAAGTTTTGCTGCAAATCGCCCAGTCCTTTATTTGCCAATGAAAAATCAAAGTAGATTACCTGAAACGAATTCTTCAACGGAGTGGGATGCCGCTGAATCCAAAGTCCGTCAAACAGTGTATTGAAACGGTCTGCCTTGGCAATGTCATAATAGGCTTCCATCATGCTGACGAACATACTCTTACCAAAACGACGGGGACGAATCAGAAACAAATACTTACTCGTATCTTCCAACAACGGCAGATACATTGTCTTGTCCACATAATAAAAATTTTCGTTCCTCACCTCCTCAAACCGAGCCACACCGTAAGGCAATCCTTTTACTTTTTCCATGATACATCTTTTTAGGCATCCTTTATCACACAAAGATAGAAACTCTTCCTCAAGTTTCCTAATTCCTTCTGTTAGAATTATCCAATCGTATCTGGAACTTAAGACTATATGGAATACAGCTAAAATTCCAAATCAGCCACTTGAGGATTGTGGTCGGACAACAGAGCATCCGGGACTTCCGCCGGAATATCGCATCCCTTCACTCTTATCTGCGGAGTGACAAATATAAAATCAATCTTCTCACAATCCTTTGCCGGAATGCGGGCAAAGTCATGGAACGTATAATCCACACCGGTCACACGGTCGGCTATCTTATAAGCATCCTTCATGACAAACTCATTCGTGGTAATGGTTGCATAAGCATTGCTTGCATCCGTCACATTGAAATCACCTGTCACGACAGCCGGACGCCCGCCTACTATTTCCTTAATCTTTCTGATAATGAGCAACGCACTTTGACGACGCGCTTCTTCACCGATATGGTCGAAATGGGTATTTACCGCCATAAATATCTTTCCGGTGGATTTCTCTCTGAACTTGGCCCATGTAGCAATACGCACACAAACAGCATCCCACCCCATCATACCTACACTGTCGGAATTCTCAGCCAGCCAGAAAGTATTTGAATCCAGCACCTCGTATTTATCTTTCCGATAGAATAAAGGAGCATACTCTCCTGCCGTCTTTCCGTCGTCACGACCGACACCGATACCGTCATATTCCGGCAATCCGGCTCGCAGATCCAGGAACTGGTTGTGCAATACTTCCTGCATACCGAGGATATCTATTTTCTGTTCTTGAATGAATTTGCATACGCGTGCTTTGCGATACTGCCAGTTGTTCAAGCTATCCTGCGGATTATCATAGCGAACATTGAATGTAGCCCAACGAATGTCTGTCGTTTTTTCTTTCATACAGCCCGCCAACGACAAAAGGGCTATTGCAAGAAATAAAATGTGTTTCATACTGCCTCTATCTAAAGTTTCATTTAAAGGGTTTGCAAAAATAGTAATAGTTTTGATAATATGTTTGCTTTTGAAAAGGTTATTTAAATACCTGCCTGCTTTATAGCAAAAGAGTGTGTCTGCACAAGGCGGACACACTCTTCAATGATTCATCTATCTTAAGTAAACAGTATACTTAGGATAATGATTAGGGCTTATTAATAGTCATAGGCAATGTAACGGTAGTCTTAATACCATTCAATGCTGTAACTGTCATTTCAAGAGTTGCTGAATAGTTAGGAGCATAAGTCATACCTTCCAAAGCGATACCGTCAGCAGATAATTCAGCTGTCGCACCGGTAGGAACACCTTCACCCTTAACTACGAATGTGAACTTATCATTTGTTGCACCAAACAATGTCATTGTATTGTAAACTGCCACCTTTGCACTGCTGGCAACTAATTGCAAACCTTCTTCTTTTCCGGCTGCTTTGGTTTCATCAAATTTAGCAATAGTACCTTTACCATCTGATGTAATTGCAACATTCAAATCTGCCACTTTACCGGCTTTGTAGAAGTTAAGCACCGCATCATTGAATGGAGACATAAAGTTTACTGCAAATGCAGGAACTTCAACTTTCAAGCCTGTTTTACCGTTAATCGAATATATACCTTCTACTGTTACATTGCCTCTTACTGCACCATTGGCATCAAGCAAAGCATCAGCCATTACCAAAGTATTTGCAGGAGTTCCGTATGTAGCAACAACAGTCGAAGCTCCGTCAATACTCATTTTTTTCGGAGTCAGAGTTAAGTTAGCCCAAGTCGCATTTGAATTTTCTACAGCCTTAAATGCGTTAGTCATTACATATTGTTTAGCGACATCTTCACTAGCAGAGCCAACCAACAAAGCATTCAATACAGTCTTATCTGCATTCCATACAGAAGTAACCTTAGAGAACAAGTCAGTGAATGTAGGAACAGAGATGGTTACAGGAGCAACGACTTTCTTCAATTCATTACCACTAGCATCAGCAAATTTCATGTTCAATACATAAGCACCCGGAGCTGCAGTTGCTTGATAATTAGCATTTGCAAATACAGCATACTTAACCTTCTTAAGATTATCGGCATTATCGATAGGAGTAACTTCTGTTTTCGGTGTACCATCAGCATTCAAGTCTGAGTAGTATTTTACCTGAGCCATTGTAAATGCAAACTTACCGTTAGCGGTAGATTGGTCTGTTATAGCTACCGCTTTACCGTCAATAGAAATCACATTCCAAGTCGGAGTAACAGCAGCCAACGCTGTAGCAGTCTGAGCACTCAAGCTTGTAAATGTAGTACCTAAATCAATAATGATAGGTTTAACCCCATCAGTTGCTGTATATTTCACTGCTGCTACAGGAGCTTCAGGATCAACAGTTGCCCCTTCGAATTTTACTGTTACCTCAAAAGAAGTACCGGTTGCTCCCTTAAAGTTTACGAAATTCACCATAAACTTAACCGTCTTTCCAGCAGTCTTTTCTGTAGAAGTGAATGACATCGTCTTACCATCAATAGTAACACCTGCCAATTCTAATTCACTAGCCGATTTCGGAGTCAAGTAAGCATCGTATGCTTTAGTTCCGTCAAATTCAAGAGTGACTGTTTTACCGAACGGTACTTTAACTGAGCTAAGGGCTTCAGCATTGTATGTAACATCAGTAGCTGTCAAAGATGTAGCAGAAGCAGAAGCCGCTTGATCTGTAGGAGCAACTTCAGAAGCATATCCGGTCAGGATATTGCCATTGATTTGCAATGCATAAACATAGTTGTTAGTTTCAACCTTAAATGCATCTGCAATAGTCTTATCTGTTACCGTTTCATCCGGCTCGATATTCAGATTCCACAGACCATTGGCAGAAGCAGCCTTGGTGATAACACCTTCAAACGGAGTAGCCGTTACCTTAACCGGAGCAACTGTGCCATCACTACCCACCAACTTAATATCTGCATTAGACAAGTCTGCAGAAGAAGGATATACTTGCAAAAAAAGAGGTTCGATAGTACCTACCAATAGCTGATCTTCAGCAATCGCACCTTTAGGACCATCCCATTTTGCATTGGCTGCTGTTGCTATACCATAGTTCAATTTGTATTCAGGATTAGCTTCAACAGCTCCATTAGTTACATTTATAAATTGTACACTAGTGATAGCAGCCGAAGTAGTAGGCAACTGAACTGTCTGCATCTTACCGTCAGCGTCGGGTATATTCAATGTACAGATACCGTTAGCCACTACTGCATAAGCATTACCGGCAGCTTTGTATTCCGACTTAACAAACTCTTTGGCTGTCTTGTCATAAAGATACCAGTATCCGTCTTCTACATACGGAGTCATATCCACTGCTTCTTCACCTTCACCGGTAGTGGCAAACCAGCCTGTAGCCTTGTCATCAATGCTGATTTCACCGGTCTTGTCGTCAATCACGACCTTGCTACCGGCAGCAGCGCTGGCAACAGTCAGATTATAAGAAGTACCGTCACTTACCGATACTTTGAAACCGCCGTCCACCGATTCAATCTTGGTAACGTAAACGCCACCAGCATTTACTTTGGTTTCAAGGTCTGAAAGCTTAGATTTCAGATCTGTCAGTTCCTTGTTGATTTCGTCGATTTCATCGTCGTAATCTTTACAAGACACAAATGTTCCTGTCGAGGTAACCATCAAGGCTCCGAACAGGATTGCACTTAAAAACTTTTTGTTCATAATAGAAAAACTTTAAATTTATAAATTTAAA
>Ga0129308_1002987_pt1 | contig 13108 bp, 11 predicted proteins | sample L827metagenome_FD_94440 | JGI IMG/M metagenome (GOLD analysis project Ga0129308, IMG submission 94440) | Ring-tailed lemur group fecal microbial communities from Wisconsin, USA - L827 metagenome | ecosystem: Host-associated > Mammals > Digestive system > Large intestine > Fecal | place: USA...
AATAATATTTTTTGTATTATATTTTTCACGAACCGACTTTGTATATCCAACGGGAATTGTCGATTTGATTACCATTATAGCGTCAGGATTCACTTTCAGAACAAGCTCGATGACCGCTTCAACTGCCGATGTATCAAAGAAATTCTTCTTGCTGTCATAGTTTGTAGGTGCTGCGATAACAACAAAATCAGCATCCTTATAGGCTGATTCTGCATCAAGGGTTGCTGTCAAGTCAAGCTCTTTTTCGGCAAGATACTTTTCTATGTAATTGTCCTGAATAGGCGATTTTCTGTTATTTATCATTTCAACCTTTTCAGGTATAATGTCAACGGCTTTGACTGTGTTGTGCTGTGCAAGCAATGTTGCTATTGATAATCCTACATATCCTGTACCTGCCACTGCAATCTTCATTTTCTTATCCTCCTCAGACCTTATAAAATTCCTTGTACCACTCGGCAAATTTCCGCAATCCCTCACGTAGACTTGTATTCGGCTTGAATCCAAAATCCTGCTCCAAAGCGGAAGTGTCAGCGTAAGTTACAGGCACATCCCCCGGCTGCATTGGAACAAGTTCCTTATGTGCTTCGAAATCATAATCCTGCGGCAGAACACCTGCCCGAACAAGCTCCTCGCTGAGAATCTGCACAAAATCAAGTAGATTCTCAGGGTTGTTGTTACCAATGTTATACACCTTATATGGCGGAATCGGTAAACCGTCCTCGCCGATTTTCTTTTCGGGAGCTTTCTGCATTACACGGACAATGCCCTCAACAATATCATCAATATATGTGAAGTCACGCTTGCAGTTGCCATAGTTGAAAATCTGAATGGTTTCACCCTTAATCAGTTTATTTGTGAAGCCCAAATATGCCATATCGGGACGACCTGCGGGTCCATAAACCGTAAAGAAACGAAGTCCGGTTGTAGGGATATTGTACAGCTTAGAATATGCATGAGCCATTAACTCATTGCTCTTTTTTGTAGCCGCATAAAGCGAAACAGGGTTGTCCACTTTATCATCAGTACTAAACGGAACTTTCTTGTTTCCGCCATAAACGCTGGAGGAGCTGGCATATACCAAATGCTCAACAGGATGATTTCGGCAGGCTTCGAGAATATTGTAAAATCCGATGATATTTGACTCAATGTAAGCATCAGGATAGTCGATAGAATATCTGACACCTGCTTGGGCTGCGAGGTTAACTACTATATCGGGATGGTAAGTACTGAAGATGTTTTCAATAAGTTCTTTATCAGATATTGAGCCTTTCACGAAAATATGTCTGACGGGAGAAGCGATTGCTGCCTCCTTAATCAAAGACAGCCTGTACTTCTTCAGTGCCGAATCATAGTAGTCGTTCATGTTGTCGAAGGAAATCACTGTGCCGGAGGTCAGCTCTTTTAATAGCCTCAGCACAAGATTTGCTCCAATAAATCCCGGAGAACCGGTGACGAGGATTGTTTTGTTGTTTAAACTGATTTTGATTTTACTCATGATGGGGTTGCTCCATTTCTCATTAGCCTTTCAACATATATTGGTGATTGTATCTGCCTTTTAGACCTATTTACACGAAAAAGTAATTCGTAATATCCGTGATTTCCAATTACAAAGATACTGGATTGAATTCAGCCAATCGCATCAGCAATTCCCTTGACATATATTTCATTATCCTTAATGGTTATTCTTTGATTTACGTACTATTAACCTTTTGATGAATGATATTAACTCAACAGCTTGTTCTTTAAAAAAAATAAATGAAGTAGCAAGAACAAAACAAGATATGACTAAGCCTATTAGGAACGATGAAAGAATCCATTTGCAATAGCTCTTATCAGATGCTGTGGGTAAAAAATATGCTATGATGACAATTACTGATATTTCAAATAATAAAATGATAAATTTCTTAATTTCAATTTTTAAACCAGCACAATTCTGTAAAAGTTTAACGTGATAATACCAAATAAACTGAATAGTTCTATACAACATGGAAACAAGAGTTCCACATGCAACGCCGATAAGACCAAACTTAAAAACAAGTATTACAGAGATCAGAATATTTATTGTGGCTTCAGCGACAGCACCATTTCTAGTTTGTTTGAAATGTCCTGCAGCATATATAGCGTATTGATATGGTAAACGAGTACAATAAAGTGCTTCAGCAACAATCATAACTACTCCGAATTCTGTGCGAATGTATTCTACATCGGTAACACCACTTGTATAAAGATTGATAAAAGGTGTTATAACTATCATGGCTGTTGAAAATAGTATTACTGAGACCTGAATAGTTATTATTGTACATAGATTAACACGTTTCATTAAATTTTGCTTTTCGCCTTGTGCTATCATATTACCAAATGCAGGCTCTAAGCTAGACGAAAATATATTAACAACTTTAGAACATCCTGATACAGCAAGCATATATACTGAATATACTGAAACCTCTTTTACATTTGCAAGCACCGTAAGAACAGCTATATCAGTATTCTTATGGATAAAAAAAGCTATATGCTGTGCAAGTCCATCCCAACGTTGTTTTAATATCTCGTTTCGTGGCTTTGCTGCTCTATCTATTTTATAATGATTTCTTACATACCAATATAGAATCATTGGTCTAATTGCATAAGCGATTGTAGAGCCGATTTTTACCGAATGTACACTAAAATTCAATTTAACCATCAATACAGTTATTATCATATTAATAAACAATGTTAATGCCTGGAGAACTGATGGAATGTATTTTTTTTGATCGGCTTGAATTAGTGTTTGACTAGTGATTCCAAAGTAATACTGAATAAATGTGCTAAAAGCAAGAATTATAACTAAGGACGAAGTATACGCCCAAGAGAAATCCTTATTAACTAATAGTGGAAACAAAATCGCCAAAACAGCAACGTAAAGTAAGAATATATAAGCAATTTTACGATAAAAGTTTTCAATAGCCTTAGTATTTCTGCTTAAAACAGTAGTATCGCCTTCTGCTAATGGTTTGTATAAACTAGCTCTCCCAATCGCTCCGATTCCCGATTCAATAAGTGCAATGTAACTTAAAAATTGAGTAATTGAAGATATTAGCCCATTTGCATTTGAACCATATGCATAGATAATATAATGCGGAACTACAAAACTAGCGACAGTCGCTACCACAAGTTCTACTATCGCAGCAGTGAAATTCAATACTGCTCTTTTACTACGCAAAATCAGTCCTCCAATTCAAAAGTAGTTCAATATAAAACTATTTTCTCCAAATCATCTTATTTACAATACCAGTATAACTCTGAATCAGCTTGATAACCTTTGCACTGACATTCTTGTCAGTATACGCTGGAACATCAACCGCATCGTCACCATTTGCATGCATCGATACAGCAAGATCCACAGCTTGAAGCACTTGCTCAGTTGTGATGCTTCCTATAGTAAATACACCCTTGTCCATCGCTTCTGGGCGCTCAGTGCTTGTTCTTATTGACACTGCAGGGAACTTAAAGAAGGCTCCCTCTTCTGGAATCGTACCACTATCACTTACAACACAAAAAGCATTCTGCTGAAGTTTATTATAGTCAAAGAATCCAAGCGGTTTATGCTGGATGACACGCTTATCAAACTTGAATCCTCTTGCTTCAATATACTTCTTGCTACGTGGATGACACGAATAAAGGATTGGCATATCATACTTTTCAGCCATAGCATTAACAGCATTCATTAGGCTAAAGAAGTTGTTTTCTATATCAATGTTTTCTTCTCTGTGAGCAGAGAGCAGAATATATCTATTCGGCTTCAGCCCAAGTGTTTCAAGAATTGAACTGCTTTCGATCTGAGTCTTGCAATCAGCAAGCACTTCTGCCATAGGAGAGCCAACAACATAGGTGTACTCCGGTTTTACACCAGTATCAAGAATATATCTTCTTGCGTGCTCTGAATAGCAAAGATTGATGTCACTGGTAACATCAACAATTCTACGGATAACCTCTTCCGGCAGATTTTCGTCCTTACATCTATTACCGGCTTCCATATGGAATACCGGAATTTTAAGTCTCTTAGCAGAAACTACGCAAAGGCAAGAGTTAGTGTCTCCAAGGATAATCAGAGCGTCAGGCTTGACTTCCTGCATAAGCTCATATGATTTTGAAATCACGTTGCCCATCGTCTGTCCAAGATTGTCCCCAACGACTCCAAGGTAATAATCCGGTTCTCTTAATCCGAGATTTTCAAAGAAAACCTTATTCAGTTCATAGTCATAGTTCTGTCCTGTATGTACAAGAATCTGGTCAAAGTATTTATCTGCTTTCTTGATGATCGCAGACATTTTAATAATTTCAGGCCGTGTTCCGACAACGGTCATCAATCTCAGCTTTTTAATATCCATTAATGTCTTCTCTCCTTGCTATCTATTACAAATCATAATGAGGATAGAGAGACTTATGTTTTCTCATCCAATCTGCGAGTTCAGCAATCATCTGCTCATAATCAGGAATCAGATAGTCAAACTCAAAACGTGTCCGCTTCAACGACTTATCTGCCACTGTCTTATCCACGGGGATAATTGTGATTTTATTATTTCTCATATAGTGATTGAAAAGTTTCAGAAGCTCATATTTATTAATGCTTTCGGATGGAACAGTATTAAAAAGCCCGTGTGCCTTTGCTTTTGCGGCAGCCTCCATCGTCTTTGCAAGCTGTAGTGTGGTTTGGCCTGTCCAAATAGCACCAAGAAAACCGTTTACAGTATCTTCCTGCTTCATAAACCAATTTAGAAGTCCGATTCCATTTGGATTTATATCCGGTCCCACTATCGAATTACGGAGGGTTATGTTTTTATCATCTTCCAACTCACCAAGGGCTTTGGAACGATCATAGAATGTTTCGCCGTCACGAACATCATCCTCAGTATACTGCCCACGCTTTCCAGAGAAAACGCAATCAGTACTCATATGTATAACCTGAGTGTCTGTACCTTCGGTAAGCTGTGCGAGATAGTGCGGAAAGTATCCATTAAGATAGGCTGCTCCTGCTTTATTGTTTTCTGCAAACTGGTTCAACAAACCAATACAGTTGATTACAGTATCATACTTATTAACACCAATTAGATCTTTTATAAAAGCTGCATCCATCGCATTGCCTGTTACACTTTCAATCAAAGATGAAGGGCGTAAATCAAATCCGAATACATCATGGCCTTGTTCTTTGAGATATAGGCTAATCGTATGGCCAGCCATACCATTGCATCCAAGTATTAAAAACTTCATTTATTAATCTCACTTTCTCTGTTCTAACTGTTCTTTTACATAGTCTGTAGTCAGTAGCTTTTTAACCACTCCATCTACATCAAGTCTCACAGTATTATGACTCGTGTACGCTTCATCTGCCTGTGTCTGAACCTTTCCTTCAACAAAATACTTATCATAGTTAAGATCGCGATTATCAGCTGAAACACGGAAATAATCTCCCATGTCTTCTGATCTAACTCGTTCCTCTTGTGTGAGAAGATGTTCAAACAGCTTCTCACCATGACGTGTACCTATGATCCTTGTCCCTGTATCGCCAAATAACTTCTGAACCGCCTTTGCAAGGTCGCCGATTGTACTTGCATCAGCTTTCTGAACAAAAAGGTCGCCGGGATTTGCGTGTTCAAAAGCGAACTGAACCAAATCGACCGCTTCATCAAGATTCATAAGGAATCTGGTCATTTCCGGATTGGTGATTGTAATAGGATCGCCTGATGTAATCTGATCTACAAACAAAGGAATTACCGATCCACGGCTGCACATTACATTACCGTATCTTGTACAGCAGATAACAGTATCCCCTTGTTCAGCAGCAACACGAGCATTTGCTGTAATAACATGTTCCATCATTGCTTTGGAAATACCCATAGCATTAATAGGGTAGGCTGCTTTATCAGTACTAAGGCAAACAACCCTTTTAACACCTGCATCCATAGCTGCGTGGAGCATATTATCTGTTCCTTCGATATTTGTCTTAACCGCCTGCATTGGGAAAAACTCACAGGAAGGAACCTGCTTTAAAGCTGCTGCATGAAAAATATAATCGACCCCCAGCATTGCATCTCTAATAGATCGTGGATCCCGCACATCGCCGATATAAAACTTTACTTTTTTTGCATGATCAGGATATTTCGATTGCAATTCATGACGCATATCATCCTGTTTTTTTTCATCACGAGAAAAGATTCGTATTTGGCCAATATCTGATGTTAAAAAATGCTTTAATACGGTATTGCCGAATGAACCTGTTCCTCCTGTAATTAATAATGTTGCTCCATTATATACTGACATATAATTACCTCTTTTCTTCTAAAGCGCAGATCATATCATTGATTTGTGATCTGAATCTTGATGCCAACAGTGGACTACTGCTGGAAATAGTTTCCTTAAGGGAAGTAGAATGCTTTTTACCTAATCTAAGTATTTTTTCAATTTCCTTAGCCGCCTTATCTTTATCAAAAGAAATAACATATCCTGTTTTGCCGTTTATTATATACTTAGAAAGGTCACTAGTTTTCGTTGTTATCACCGGAACATTGAACTGAAGACTCTCGGATACTTTACGTGGGAAGCCAGCTAATGATATTTTTGAAACATCTCTGTACAAAAACGTATAATCTGCCGCGGATAACATTTCAATACACCTATTATGATCAACTCTTCCCCAAAAAGTTATACGATTTTTAATCTTTACATAATTGCCTTCATTTAAGCATAAATGTTTAAAAAATTCATCTTCATTGATTCCAACAATATCAAAATGATAATTAGCATTGACGTTGCTTAATATATCGACCATCTTTCCTATATTGTCCTTATTGAACTTCAATCCAGGAGTGCCCATATATATTAAGTTTACGGTAATATCTGCACACGGTTTCTCCTTATAAGGTGTTTGAATGGTATATACTTCTGGAATAATACACGATCGTCCCTTCATCTTTTCCGCTAAATACTCAGTTGTGACAATATTATAATCAACTATTTGTGGAATCAGTAATATCCTCATAAGTGTATCGATTTTTTTTATAAAGCCCCGTAATACACCCATTCCCTTTGATGAATACCACTCTGTGCATTCATTAACTACTTTTACACGATTTTTATGGCAATACCTAATTATTTTTTTTAATGCAAATGAAGGGTAATTATAGCAAATCACCACATCTATGTGCAATTTTTCAATCTGTTTGATAACATTTTCTGAAGTAAAAGAATACTTAATCCACTCTTTTGTTGAAGAGGGATATTTAATTTCAGAACAATAGAACTCTCCTTTTTTAACAAAGTTATCCTGGATATTGTTACATTTACTGACTCCCCTAAAATATACAGTACAGCCCATTTCGATTAATAATCCTGCATTAGCATTTACCCTGAATGCCGCAGCGTTCTTATCTGGTAACTCAAAACCTCCAATATATAAAACCCTGTATGACATATTGTTCTCCTTGCAATTAATTAGTTAATGTTTATATTTTGTAATCTCAAATTCCTTTTTTAAGCATCTTTTTAGCAACATAAAAAATAAAAATGCTTAACAAAGGAACGCGTATGATTCCTACCAACATATCGCCAAGTGTTGATCTAAATGATGAAATAACTGAAATTGCTCCGTAAATGTATATGGCATATTGCCAAATTCCTTTTGAAGTAAAATTGATTAGTATTCTAATCAATATTCCTATAACAAGAAATAATAGTATTATTCCTATTATCCCACCGATTATATAGCCTTCACCGACAAGTGTAAAAGCTCGATTCCACGATGAGCCGCTAAAAAAATAGTTGTTAAACCAATGGCTTGGGTTGAAAAATGTAATTTTTGGAATAACACTACGTAAGACATCGGTAGCGATAGTCTTAAATCCGGCACATCCCTTTACAGAGTCGGAGTGATTTAGTAATAATTGAAAATTACTCCCTGCGGCACTGAAATCTGTGTTTAAAAACTGATATAGCAAACTTGTATTGTTATAATATGGGTTTATAGTTCCATCGATAAAGTAGTATTTCAAAACATTTACAAAAATCATAACAAAATATCCTGTGGGAATAATAACTATAAGCATTTTTTTTGTAATAGTTCCCTTAGCCCACAAGGCTAATACTAACATTAAAAAAAACCTTAAAATGGCATCGCGTTCGGCCATTTGCATTGCGAATAACACTACGACTGAACCAAAGACTATAATGATGCCTTTTTTGAATTGTTTGCGCTCATCAGAAGCTAGTATATATACTGAGCATAAAAAAGTCCCAATTCTTATGCTATATGTACATCCTGAAAATATTGGTCCACTTGAAGCCATGGTTGCTTTGTTAGTAAATCCTTCTCCAATAAGAATAATGGTAAGAAGAAACGAAAAGCACGCAAGCATGAGAAGTACCCAACCAACCATTTCATAGTCGCTGTCAAGCATCTTTGCTTTGTTATTGTTCTTGAGTTTTGTAAAACGTTTTCCTCCCACTAATAGCAAAACCACAGATAATGCTATTAAAGAATACTGGATGTTTTGGTGTGTATATCCATAATTTGCTGTTTGATTATCTATTAGATATAATATAGCATACGCACTACTATACAATGAAAAGGAGGTTGAAAACCATGTTAACGGATGCAGTATATCTGCTTTTGAATAAATAATAGAATAAATTGTAACCATCCACATTACAGTAATATCTAACCCAATGCTAGATGTTAAATATAAAATCGAATTACAAAAGATAATAAATAATGAAAATAACAAATAATTATATACATTGGATTTTGAAAAATACGCAGACGAATAATTATTCATTAACAACACACCGTTTCACATTAATCATGATAGTTATACTTTTTTTCCCAATAGTTGCTGAGAATTAATCCAAGAGGTTTACAACAAGGATTAAGCGAATAATAAGGTTTGATATTCCTTGTAACATCAGAAATGCTTATTCCTGAATAATACAGATAAGCATACCCAAATACAGAATATATAAACCGTAATTTCAAACCACTTTCTTTGGCTTGCATAAATGTACAATATAAAAACATTCCTTTTGGATTCTTTAACCGAAGTTTTCTCCCTTGTTTAGTAATCCCACCCTCTAAATATTCTGTTTTACCTATAACAGCATGTGCCCAAACCATTTTATATTTTGTGCACACTGTCATGAATAATACCGAGGGTGCAATATACCTTTCGCCTTCAAAAATAGGAAAAAAATATCCTGTAAGTTTATCAACAAAGTAACCTGTATAGCCATCCTGCTTATATCCTTTTCTTTTTCTTTCTTGACAACTCATAATCTGATCTTCTGATATAACAGGGCTTGCGATGATGGTTCCCTTATTATCCATCCTATTAAAATGAATTACAGCACACTCAGAATTATTATAGTTCTTGATATATTCATTTACAGTGGTTAGAGCTGTGTCTAATAATTCCTCGTCATCGTCAACAAATAAAACAAATTCATCCTCGGATTGAATATGCATTAATCCAAGATTAATAGCACTACCTTTTCCACCGTTTTCCTTATAATAGTACTCAATTTTAATATCTGATTCTTCTGCCATTTTCTGAACCACCGTTTGAGTTTCTTCTTGGCTACCATCATCAACAATAATCCACTTGAAATCTCTCGTGGATTGCCTTAGAAGGCTTTTATATAATTGTACTAATTTTTTAGGATGGTTATATGTAGCGGTTAGTATTACCATAACAAGCCTACCTTACTTCTTCTTTTCTCTTCTGTATAATAACAGAACCTTCCTTATATTGACCTTTCACAACACAACCAGCGCCAATAACACAATTATCACCAATTTCTGTACCACGGAGTATAACCGTGTTAGCCCCAATCCAGACATTATTACCTATCTTTACAGGAGCAGTTCTATACTTTCCAGCCTTCACACCGCCAGCTACACGAAAATCGTGATCATGATCATAAATTTGAACATTTGGACTCATCTGAACGTCATTACCAATTTCAATTCTTTCCCTACAAGCAATCATGTTATTGCAGTTTACTGAGCTATTATTGCCAATGATACAAGTGGCGCCTTTACGTACTCTAATCTTAGCTCCATCACGCATCTTAAACCCCTTGCCTATTTTCAGCTTTGCACCCCTATCCATTGTAATTTCGGTCAGAGGAGAAACAAGACTTATAATCGAACCTGAGAACGAAGAGAGATGCCACAGCTTAGTCCATGCCATTTTTATCATCCCAAATGGCACACACACTGCTGCCCTTACATACTTGTTCATGCCTTTTCAACCTCATCTATATATCTATTGACAACAATCTCACGGTCAAATTCTGCCTTAACCTTTTCATGTCCAGCGAGCCCCATCGAACTTCTGCTATCACTATCCATAGTAATGACTTTCTCTATAGCTGTTACAAGTCCGCCAACATCACCAATCTCAAAAAGAAATCCCGTTTTTCCGTCATCAATAACATTTGCAGTACCGGGAATATTGCTGCCAATACAAATTCTACCCATAGCAGCACTTTCAAGAAGAACATTCGGAACGCCCTCACCTCCATGAGAAGGGAGCACAGTGCAGTTGCACTTAGCGATCCAATCGTTGATATCATCACGAAATCCGATATATTTTACATATCCTTTTTCCTGATACTTAGCAACAATTTTCTGGTATTCTTCTTCCTCATTCCACCCGGCGATAATGAACTCTGTGTTAGGATACTTGGATTTCACAGTCTCTGCTGCTTTTAGATATTCATCGATGCCCTTGAGTTTCATAACTCTTCCAATGAATAAGAATCTAATCACACCATCATCGGGCATCTCAGTATAAGGATGCTCCGCAAGATTACAACCAGAACCGGGAAGCATTTCATAGTTATCGCCAATCATGCCATTTTCAATAAAGAAGTCACGGTCACCTGTATTCTGAAAAAATACCTTATAGCACTTCTTAACCGATATTTTGTACAGTAACTTACAGATCTTTGCTACTTTATTATCCTCTAAGAAGGTAGCCCCTGTACCAGTAATGTTGCAAACCTGCTTGTATTTACCGTTGGTTACAAGCGTTCCGTAGATATTTGGTTTGATGGTATAAGAGAAAATGATATCTGGATTTACTTGCTTTATCATCTTTCTGTAAAAAGCGATGAGCTTCAAATCATTCGCCGGATTCACACCACGGCGATCAATCTCAGTAATGACGATGTGGCAACCAAGTTTTTCAAAATACTTGTTTTCAGCATCTTCTGGCAATGAGAGATAAACCTCATGACCTTCCTCAACAAGGCGTTGAATCAGTTCCTTGCGGAAAGCATAGAGAGTAATGAAGTGGTTTGCGAGGAAAAGCACACGCTTTTTATTATCACCGATAACATCAGCTTTTGCTTTTTCTTTTGCAATCGCTCCCGTGCCACCCTCTACAATACCCTTTCTATGTAAAGTTACCGAGATGGAACCAAAGAACATCTTGCAGTCCATGATAAATCCTGACCAGCTGCTCTTTTTTAAAGCATCAGCATAAACGCCGTCTAAACGAGCTTTTCTTTCAATTTCAAGCTCATCCCTACCGCTGATCTGGGCAAGACCAGTAAGACCGGGTTTTACATCATTTGCCCCGTATTTATCACGTTCAGCAGTCAGATAGTCCTGATTCCAAAGCGCAGGACGAGATCCGATGACACTCATATTTCCGCAGAAAATGTTCCAAAGCTGCGGCAGCTCGTCGATAGAGCTTTTTCTGATAAAAGCGCCAATTTTTGTGATTCCACCATTTTTGAGCATATGAGTTGGCACATCCTTGGGAGTGTTCACAGACATAGAACGGAATTTGAATAATTCAAAGTATGATTTATTCGTACCGACTCTTTTCTGCCTGAACAAAACAGGTCCCGGATCATCAACTTTAATGGCGATTGCCGTTACTGCATAAACAGGTGCGAGAACCACCATACCGCCAAAGGAAAGGACAACGTCAAGTCCACGCTTTATGTACTTCTCATAAAATGTCGGAATATGCTCACTTACGCCAATTGCTTCAAGATGTCCTTGTTTTCCATCAGCATTGACAGGATCGTTTTCGTTCTCTACAAAGACAACTTTTTTGCCCTTCATTGGATTTTGTTCTTCCGGCTGATCTGCATACACCGATTTTGGATACTGTTTTTTTACAATATGTCTCATTACTACAAACGTCGTACCCAAAACTACACCTGTAACTGCAAGCGCTTTTTTCAACTTCATGTATACTTTTCCACCCCTTGAATTTTTATCCTATAATCTGACCGTAGTCCGTTCTGGTTTCTGACAAAATTTCTGCTCTTGCCCTTACGAGCGTTCCGCAATTCAGATGACAGCCGTCTCCTACAACAGCATTATGATTTATAATTGTCCCTGCGGAAATAATGCATCCTATTCCCAATTTCACATCTGTATGAATTACAGTCATCGGTTCAATGAAAGTGCCATGCTCCACAACCGCACTCGGTGAAACATATGCTTTTGGATGAATCAAAACCGGAATCTCAAATCCGGATCTTCCCAATTTATTAATCAATTCAAGTCTCAGTGCCGCATTGCCAATTGCAACCACGGCGTGGTCATATTCAGAACTAAACTTCTCATACTCGTTCAGTTTTCCAATAGCTTGCTGATTATTGTCATCAAGGAAATCAATAGAATCGTAACACTCCATTGCCTCTGCTATTTCTTTTGCTACCTTCCCATATTGTCCTGAACCGAGTATCAAAAGTTTCTTCATGTCTGAAATTTATTTCCTTTCTGTGAACTTTAGCTGACTCATATAACTGTCCAGAGGATAGGCACTATATTAATCAGGTAAATGCAAAGCTATGTGAACGCATATAGTACTCACTCCGAGTCTCATCAACTCCAATACCCTCTACTTGATTGTATCGTCAAAAAAGTCTATAATTAAGAAAATAAGGCAGATGAGGAGCAGTCCGGCTATCGCTCCAAGTGGTGTATTTTTCATAATAACAGAATTCCTGTACACGGAATACGAGTTATTATTAGTCGTTCATACCACCTTGCATGAGGGTGGAGATATGTAAAAATGAAACCATGCAGCAAGGTGTCGCAAAAGAATTCCTTTTA
>Ga0129308_1002990_pt1 | contig 13091 bp, 12 predicted proteins | sample L827metagenome_FD_94440 | JGI IMG/M metagenome (GOLD analysis project Ga0129308, IMG submission 94440) | Ring-tailed lemur group fecal microbial communities from Wisconsin, USA - L827 metagenome | ecosystem: Host-associated > Mammals > Digestive system > Large intestine > Fecal | place: USA...
AAATACTAGAAAAAAAGAGTCATTACACTACACAAAAAGTAAAAAAAAGAATCGGGCAAAACCTTTATAAAATATAGGGGTTCGCCCGATTTTACCCACTTTTTGCTTCGAAACTCAAGATAAGAGTCTTTGATGAAAAAATCAATAGAATAAAAAAAGATTTTCCTAATGTGAGAAAATGATGTATAATAGGTGCATGAGGAGATGATATTGATGATTAGAATATATACAGCCCCAAGTTGCGCTTCATGTCGTAAAGTAAAAGCTTGGTTAAAGGATCATCAGATTCCTTATGTCGAAAAAAATATTTTTTCAACATTATTGAGAGAAAGTGAATTAAGAGAACTTTTGGAAAGAAGTGAAAATGGGACTGATGACATTATTTCTAAAAGATCAAAGATAATTAAAGAAAATCAAGTCAATATAGATGAGATGTCTGTAAATGAATTGATTCATTTTATTCAAGAGAATCCATCAATATTAAAAAGACCAATTATCATTGATGAAAGACGTTTCCAAGTAGGATATAATGCTGAGGAAATTAGAGTTTTTATTCCTAGAGAATTACGAAGATTTCAGGAATGTGACAATAGTGATTTTTGTCCGCAATTTACTGATATTAAAAAGGAATATTATAAAGATAAACAGGAATGTGAAGAATGTGAATAAAGATTGTTATGGCAAACCACAACAATCTTTTTCTTTAGCAGTCTTTTTCATATTCCTGACATAAGACCTGATAAATCAGTTGTAAAGCTTTGTCTAAATCAGAACTTTGAATTCTTGCTAGACTTAAACGAATAGAATGTTGAATATGTGTAGGATCATAGAAACATCTTTCGTTTCTTTGGATGCGAATATTGTGCTGAAGAAGTTGATTTTGGAGATGATTAAGATTAATATGATGGTTAATCATCAAAGAACAATAATAACCTGATTGTCCTCCTACAAGATAAACAATGTCATGATTCCATTTTTGAGAGTGTTTTTTAAGAATACGTGCATTTTGCTTCAATGTATTTTTGAGAAGTTCGGATTGCTTTTCATAAAGTGAACTACGAATATAAGATTCAAAAGTTGCTTGAGAAATTAATGATGGAAGTTGATATGAATAGTAATATGATTGATTGATAATCTTTTCAAGCGTTGCCTGAAAATGTTGATGAACAATACATAATCCAATACGTATATAAGGCATTGTCTTACTAAAACTGGTAAGATATATACAGTTTTCTCCATTCATGTAATAATAAATTGGAAGATAACGTGGTGTGTGTGAACAATGTCCAAAATAGTCATCTTCGATAATATAAACATTATATTTTAAAGCTAATTCAGCAATTTTTTGTCTTGTATGATGTGATAACACTGTTCCTAAGGGATTGTGATTTCTAGGAATGACATAGAAAAATTTAATGTCCTTATGTTGGAATAAATATTCCAGTTGTTGGAGATCTAAACCATGTTCATCTCTTGAAATAGTAAGCACGGGAATGTTTTGTGATTTTAAAAAATTGATATAATAGCTATAAGTTGGTTCTTCGATTAAAATTGTTTGATGATGATTAGGAAATTCATTTAAAGAAAAGAAGGATAACATTTGAGTGATACCTTGAGTTAAATAAATCCATTCTTTTTTTGTATAAATTGCCATTTTCTCTAAAAAAGAAGGTAAAACTTCTCTTAAAGATTCTACACCTTCTAAGGCAATATTCAATGATGATTGTGAATATTGATCAATAGCGATAGACATACAATGCTTTGCATCAATGAGTGATGTTTTAGAAACAATAGGATTTCCTGTTTCTAAGGAATATCCATTGTCAACATCAAAAGATTTTAACAAACCATCAGCGACATAGTATCCACTTTGTTTTTTAACATAAACCAAATGCTTTTGTATAAGGGTTTCATAACATTTGATAGCTGTTGATTTATGACATTGATATTGTTGGGATAAGGAAAGCAAGGAAGGGAGTCTTTCCCCTTGTTGATATTCATGTGTTAAAATCTTGTGTTCAATCTCTTTAGCCAGTTCTTCATATTTATGCATAAGTTCACCTCTTCTTGATTATAACATATTTTGATAAAATTGTACCGGTATAATTTTGTTTTGAAAAGATTGTGTTTTGGTAAATGTGGGCTATAATAGAATTATCAAGATAAGAAAGAGGAGATAAGCATGAAAAAAGAAGCAATTAAGATTGTCACAATTGGTGGAGGAAGTAGTTATACACCAGAGTTAGTTGAAGGGTTTATTAAACGTTATGACACATTACCTATTTATGAATTGTGTCTGGTTGATATCCCTGAAGGGAAGGAAAAATTGGAAACAGTAGGTGCGCTTGCGAAAAGAATGGTAAAAAAAGCAGGATTACCAATGAAAGTCACATTATCTTATGATCGTCGTGAAGCCTTAAAAGGGGCTGATTTTGTGACAACACAGATGCGTATTGGGCGATTACCAGCACGTATTTTAGATGAAAGAATTCCTATTTCTCATGGAATGATTGGGCAAGAGACAAATGGAGCAGGAGGAATGTTTAAGGCTTTTAGAACGATTCCAGTGATTTTAGAAATTGTCAAAGATATTCAAGATATTTGTCCTGATGCATGGTTAATTAACTTTACGAATCCTGCTGGAATGGTAACGGAAGCTATTTTACGTTATACTCATTTTAAGAAAACGATTGGTTTATGTAATGTTCCAGTAAATATGGTCAGTGGTTTTGCGAAAATGTTAGGTGTTGAAGAAAATGAAGTGACGATGCAAGTTCAAGGTGTGAATCACTTTATCTTTGCTACTGATGTTTTTGTGAATGGTGAATCACGTTTTATCGAATTATTAGATAAATATGCTCATTTAAAAAATGAAGATACAATTCAAATGAAGAACTTTGTTTCATTGCCTTATTCACCATCATTTATTCAAGGTTTACAAGCAATTCCTTGTCCATATCATAATTATTATTTCTTTACAAAAGAACAACTTGAAGAAGAACAGGAACAATTTAAAACAGGAACTGTACGTGGTGAAGTTGTAAGTCAAACTGAAGAAGAATTATTTGAATTATATAGTCATGAAGAATTAGCAGAAAAACCACAACAATTAGCTATGAGAGGTGGGGCCAAGTATTCTGATGCAGCATGCAACTTAATTCAATCTATTTATAATGATACTGGTGATATTCAATATGTTGATGTGAGAAATAACGGAGCCATTTCTGATCTTCCAGCTGATAGTGCTGTTGAAGTGGCTTGTCGTATTACTGCTGCTGGACCTCAACCAATTGCAACTGGTGAATTAAAGTTACCAATCAGTGGGTATGTGCATATGATGAAAGCTTTTGAACGTATGGTTTGTGAAGCTGCCGTGACAGGAAACCGAGATTTGGCAGTCACTGCTTTAAATATGAATCCATTATGTCCAAGTGATCATGTTGCAAATATTGTCATCGATGAATTGTTAGAAGCACATAAAGATTATCTTCCTCAATTTTTTAAATAAACCTTAGCATCGTGCTAAGGTTTTTATATGAAAAGCTTCTCTTTTTAAAAAAATATATTGAAATTAAAAATCAGATATGTTATTATATGAAAGCACTGATGGAGACATACTCAAGAGGCTGAAGAGGCGCCCCTGCTAAGGGTGTAGGTCGGGAAACTGGCGCGAGGGTTCAAATCCCTCTGTCTCCGCCATTATCAATGCCCTTGGCAGTTTATATTTATTGGTCTGGTAGTTCAGTTGGTTAGAATGCCGCCCTGTCACGGCGGAGGTCGCGGGTTCGAGTCCCGTCCAGACCGCCAATAGAAAAATAAGTTATCCGTTTGGATAACTTTTTATTTTTGTTGAATATAAGCATACATAATCGCAATAACTGTTTTGGCATCAACAATGGTACCATTTAAAACTTTTTGATAGGCTTCCTCCAAATCCATATGAATAACATCTATAAATTCATCTTCATCACATTCCAAAGAATCATTAACTTCTTGAAAATCAATAGCTTCATAAAGGTGTAACCATTCACTTGTATATCCTGGTGAAGGTAAAACCTTCATAACAAATTTCATATCTTTAGCACGATAATTTGTTTCTTCTTCTAATTCACGAAAAGCGCAATTAACAGGATCTTCATCTTTTTCTAATTTTCCAGCTGGGATTTCTAATGTTTCCAAACGATTGGGGTACCTAAATTGTTTGACAAGCAAGATTTGATTATTTTTGACTGCTAAAACACATACCCCACCATGATGATAAACAACTTCACGATAGGCATGATGGCCATTTTCACATTCTACTTCTTCTCTTGTGACAGTCATAATCTTACCATCATATATTAATTCTCTATTTAATTCTTTTTCCATGGTTTCATCTCCTCCTATTTATTATAACATAAGTGGAAAAAATGTGGCAAAAATGTATCAAAAATGCTTTTATTGATATTATGTAAATGAAAAAGTATTGATATACTCAATAGAAATTTAGAACGAAAAAGAAAAGAAAGTATGCGGGGGAGCATACTTTCTCGTCTCTCTATTATTTACACGTTAGGGTGATAATAGGGGGGTATGATTAAGTGAATATCACTTAACATATATATTATATCAAATTATTTTATATTGTAAAGGCTTTCAAAAGAAATTTTTACATTTTCTATCTGTATTTGAAAAATGTTTATGTTAAAATAGGAGCAACATATCAGAGAATTGAAAAAAGAAAGTTGGAAGCATACATGAAAAAGATAATTGTAGATGAAAATCATGCCCATCAAAGAATTGATAAGTATTTAAAAAAGTTGCTATGTCAAGCTCCACCACAGTTGATCTATAAAATGTTGAGAAAGAAAGATGTGAAAGTCAATGGTGCTAAGGTAAAAGAAAACTATATTGTACAAGAAGGTGATGTTGTAGAACTTTTCTTGTATGAAGACAAGTTTCAGGAATATACCAAACCCCAAACAATCCTTGATTTAAAAATAGAGTTTGATGTTTTATATGAGGATGATAATATTCTTGTTGTATCAAAGCCGGCTGGCTTATTGGTTCATGAAGATATTAATGAAAATATGAACACATTGGATCATCAAGTTTTGACGTATCTTTATCAAAGAGGGGAATATGAACCTGAAGCATCATTAGGTTTTACGCCTGGACCCGTTCATCGTTTGGATCGTAATACAAGCGGAATTGTCATTTTTGGAAAAACAATGAAGGCTTTACAGGACTTAAATGAAATGATGAAGAAACGTCATTGTATTGAAAAAACATATTTAACAATTTGTAAAGGATATATGCCTTCAAGTGATTTAATTGGCTATATGAAGAAAGAAAGTGATCAATCTTTAGTTAAAGTCGTTTCTAAAAATACTCCAGATGCTTTAATGATGCATACGATTGTAGAAAATATTCAATCTAATCAAAGATACTCATTGTTGAAAGTGCAATTGGTGACAGGGCGTACACATCAAATACGTGTTCATTTATCAAGTGAGCATCATCCAATTATTGGCGATAGCAAATATGGTGATTTTGAATTGAATAAGATGTTGAAGAAAACATATCATTTACAACATCAATTCTTACATGCTTATTCTATCCGTTTTGTGAAACCAATTGGAAGTTTAAGATATCTACAAGATTTAGTTATTACATGTCCATTACCACAAAACCTACAAAATATAAAAAAATCATTGTTTGATAAAATGAGCTAGGAAAGTCTCTCATTTTATTGTATAATGGATATATACGTAGGGAAGGAGAACTCAAATGAAATACTATATTGGAATTGATTTAGGTGGGACTAATGTTCGTACATTATTGGTAGATGAAACAGGTCAATCATACAGTGAAGTCAAAGATTCTACTGAAAGAGACAATGGTCCTGATTATGTCTGCGCTAAAATTATGCGTCAGATTGAAAGCTTGGACTGTAGCATTTGTGGAGGATTAGACAAAGTTGAAGGTATTGGAATTGGTGTACCTGGTCCAGTTGATACAGAACATGGTGTTATGATTATGGCAACAAATTTACCAGGATTTGAAAACTATCCAATTTGTGAGAAACTTGCGACTCGTTTTAATTTACCAGTGTTTATTGATAATGATGCAAATGTTGCTGGATTGGCAGAAGCTATCTTAGGTGCTGGTAAGGGAAAGCCAACTTGTTATTATGTGACAGTGTCTACAGGAATTGGTGGAGCATTTATTGTAAATGGTCAACTTGTTTCAGGTGGTCGTGGACATGCCGGTGAAATCGGAAATATTATTGTAAAGAATAATGGTTATAAACATGGTGGATTGAACCCAGGTGCTGCTGAAGGTGAATGTAGTGGAACTGCTATTACACGTAAAGGGAAAGCAATTTTAGGTGAAGATAAGGTTGCTCATGCTGGTGATGTCTTTAGACTTGCTGATGAAGGAGATGTCAAAGCTCAAGGTATTGTTGATGAATGTATTAGTGAATTGGCAACTCTATTTGCTAATATTGCACACACTGTAGATCCACATTGCTTTGTTGTTGGTGGTGGCGTTATGAAGTCAAAGAAATATTTCTATGACAAATTAGTAGAACAATTCAATGCGAAGATTCATGTTGGTATGCGAGGATATATTCCTTTATTAGAAACTGAAATCGAAGATTGTGGAGCTATTGGTGCTGCCATGCTTCCAATGTCTAAATTAAAATAATGAGATTGATAAAGGGTTTCCCTTTATCAATTTTTTCTTTATAGAACATCTAAAAAGTGTTAGAATAGAAGGGCAAAGAAGGAGGGATTCTATGAAAGAAAGAGTTGTCCTAGGATTAAGTGGTGGTGTAGATAGTGCAGTTGCAGCTTATGTGTTGAAGCAACAAGGTTATGAAGTGATTGGAGTATTTATGCGTAATTGGGATTCAACACTCAATAATGACATTTTAGGGAATCCAACAAATAATGATGAGATATGTCCTCAAGAACAAGATTATAATGATGCGAAAAAAGTAGCAGAGCATCTGGGAATAGAATTACGTCGCGTTGATTTCATTAAAGAATATTGGGATCATGTGTTTACATATTTTTTAGAAGAATATGCGAAAGGAAGAACACCTAATCCAGATATTTTATGTAATAAACATATTAAATTTAAAGCTTTTTTAGATTATGCTAAGTCGATTGATGCCGATTATATTGCGACAGGACATTATGCACAAGTTGAACATTATGAAGGAAAAGACTCTGTGATGTTAAGAGGTGTGGATAATAATAAAGATCAGACCTATTTCTTATGTCAATTGAATCAAAAACAATTACAGGCTTCTTTGTTTCCGATTGGAAAAATGACAAAACCAGAAGTGAGAAAACTAGCTGAGGATTTGGATTTACCAGTTGCTCATAAAAAGGATAGTACAGGAATTTGTTTTATTGGGGAAAGGGACTTTAGAGAGTTTTTAAAAAACTATATTCCTGCCAAAGCAGGGAAGATGGTTGATGTTGAAACAAAGCGTGTAGTTGGAGAACATCAAGGGATTATGTATTATACCATTGGACAAAGAAAAGGTTTAAATATTGGTGGTCCAGGTGATGCATGGTTTGTTGTAGGCAAAGAATATGATGAGAATATTTTATATGTTTGCCAAGGTGATCAAAATCAATGGTTGATGAGTGAAGGAGCTTTGATTACTGATGTGAATTGGATTCCATCATTGAAACCTGAAGGTGAATTGGATTGTACAGCAAAGTTTAGATATCGTCAAAAGGATAATAATGTTTCATTACATTTTATTGATGAAACAACGCTTTATGTCACATTTAAGCAACCAGTTAAGGCTGTTACACCAGGGCAGGCTGCTGTTTTTTATCAAGGTGAAGAATGTCTTGGTGGAGGAACAATTGAAAAAGTGTACAAAGATGATAAGGAGATTACATATTTATAATGATTGAATATATTGGAATTATTAAACAGATTCGTTTTTATAGTGAAGAGACGAAGTTCATTGTATGTACAATAGATAGTGAACAAGAAGATAAACCAATCACAGCAACAGGTTATATGAGTTATGTGAATTTATCTGATAAATATCGTTTTCGAGGAGACTATATCATTCATGCCAAATATGGGAAACAATTTCAAATTCAGTCTTATGAAATTATATTAGCGGATGATGAAAGTGAAATCATTCGCTATTTATCTAGTTCATTGTTTAAAGGTGTTGGTGTGAAACAGGCTGAAGCGATTGTAGAGGTTTTAGGGAAAAACGCTTTAAGCAAGATTAAAGAAAATTCTCATGTTTTAGATGGAATCAGAGGAATGACACAAAAGAAGAAAGAAACAATTGTTGAGGTCTTATCATCACAAGACTTTGATCAAGAAGTTTTGTCTTTCTTTATGGGGCATGGTATTAGTACGAGGCATCTTGCTTTAATTCAAGCTGTTTATCAAGAAAAGACATTAGAAGTTTTACAGAATAATCCTTATCAATTGATTGATGATATTGATGGTATTGGTTTTAAAACAGCTGATGATTTGGCTTTGAAAATTGGTATAGATCCTCATAATGAACAGCGTATCAAAGCAGCTATTGTTTATGCTTTAAAAGATGCTTGTTTTCAAGATGGCAGTACATATCAGGATATTGAACGTATTTATTATGTTTTTCATCGTTATATTCCACAAATGAGTTACGAACAATTTCATGAGAAATTAGATGAATTAATTGAAGAGGAAAAGATTGTTCAAAAAATAGACAAATACTATCCTTATGAATTATATGAGAGTGAAGATATCATCTCACAAACATTTAAGCGTTGGTTAACATCATCTTTATATTCATACGAAGATGACGAAGTCAATCAATTCTTAAATCAATTAGAAGATAATCTTGGAATTATTTATGATGATTTACAAAAAGAAGCGATCCATCTTTTTCTCCAAGAATCAGCTATGATTTTAACAGGTGGACCAGGAACAGGCAAAACAACTATTGTTGAAGCTATTATCAAACTCTATCAAAAATTAAATCCTGATCAAACCATTGCTTTAGTTGCTCCAACAGGAAGAGCATCTAAACGTTTAAGTGAAGTCACAGGCTTAGATGCTTGTACGATTCATCGTTTATTAAAATGGGATTTACATACCAATACTTTTGCAGTTAATGAAAAGAATCCTTTAAATATTGATTTGTTAGTGATTGATGAGTTTTCGATGGTTGATTCTTTGTTGTTTTCTCATCTTTTAAAAGCGAGTCGTAAAGTTAATAAGATTCTTTTGATTGGTGATGATCAACAACTGCCATCAGTTGCACCAGGTCATGTTTTAAAAGATTTGTTAGAAAGTGGCATTGTACCAACAGTGCGTCTTCATCATATTTATCGTCAATCGCAAGAAAGTGGGATTATTCAATTGGCTCATAGTATTCGCAACGATCAATATGATGAGCAATATTTCTTTGATTATCAGGATATTCATTTCCAATCTTGTGCTTCATATGATGTCATGAAATATGTTAAATTTTTAGTTTCTAAAGCCCTAGAAGATGGCTATAATGCACATGATATTCAAGTTTTAGCACCAATGTATAGTGGTGTTGCAGGAATTGATGCTTTAAATGATTGTTTACAGAATCTTTTCAATCCAGCTGATGGTTATAAAAAAGAATTACGTGTGGGAAAGCGTATTTATCGTGAAGGAGATAAAATTTTACAGTTAAAAAATCGTGTTGATGATGATGTTTTTAATGGGGATATTGGCGTTTTAGAGGAAATTTGTTATAAAGATAATTTTGAATATTTAACAGATACTTTGATTGTCAACTTTGATGGACAATATGTCGAATATACATCACAAGATTTTTATACCATTACTCATGCTTATTGTATAAGCATTCATAAATCACAAGGGAATGAATTTAAAATTGTTATTATGCCTGTTTTAAAAGATTACTATATTATGTTAAAAAAGAACTTGATTTATACAGGTTTAACACGTGCTAAACAATCTTTATTTATATTAGGACATCATCAAGCTCTCTTATATGGTATTCAAAATAACCATGATGAAAAAAGAAGAACAACATTATGTGAAAAAATGCAGGAAAGTCATGAGATTTCTCCGTATGATTTTATGATAAATGAGGCATAATAAGAGTGTACTTTTAAAGGAGTGAGACACAATGTCTAAGTTAACAGTTGCTTTTTTCTCAGCAGGAATTGTTGCTGCAGCAATGATTTTGATGAGTGATATGCCTTGTGCTGATGATGTAGAGCATAAAGTACATCAAGCGAAAAAGGCTCTCAAAGAACAACTTTAAGAAGTACAAAGGACTATTTTTAGTCCTTTTTTCATAAGGAGGGTTATCATGAATAAATCTTATCTCGCAAAAAACCTTATTCTTTATAGTCTTGCAGCTATACTTTTGTATTATGTTTTTACTCTTTTTCAAATTGGGGCCTTTTTATGTTATCTTTTTCATTTGTTTTTTCCTTTAATGATTGCTTTGTTTTTTCATTTTTTATTTGATCCGATTATTGATTATTTTAGTAATGAAAGATTAGATAGAAAAGTTGTAGTCATTCATTTATATTTGTCTTTATCACTTCTTTTTGTCATTGTATGTTATTTTGCTGCTCCTTATATTTTGAATCAATGTTTAAGATTTTATAATCAGTTTTGTAATGGATCTATGAAATTGAATCCTATTTTTTCAACTATTCTTGATTTTTTAGAACAGTATCAAGTGATAGATTATTTAATTGGTCTTTTGAATGGATGGACACAATCTTTATTTTATTGGGTAACAAATATTTTACTTGCAATGGGAATATCTTTTTATCTTTCTTATGATAATCTTCATTTAATTGAAAATATGATTATTTTTGTGCCTTTTGAAAAACAGGGTCTGTGTATGCAAACTTTAAAAAGAATTAAAATTGTAACATATCAATTTATGAAATCACTTTTATTAGATTTTGTTTTCTTTTTTGGTATGTGTCTTATTCCTTTCTTCTTTATTGATGAAAGCTTATTTTTATGGATTGCTTTATTTTTGGCAATGACAAACCTCATTCCTTACATTGGCCCTTATATTGGAGGAATACCTGTTGTTATTTATGAATATGTCAACAATCCAGAAATGGGCTATGCTGCGTTTATTGCAATTGTTGTTTTGCAATATCTTGAATCTTCTTATCTTCAACCTTATCTGTTTTCTAAATGTGTGAAAATTCATCCCATTCTTTTATTTATTGCTTTAACATTATTTGGTGATTTATTTGGTATTGTGGGAATGATTTTTTCACCACTGATTTCAGCATATTGTCAATTTCTATTGGAATTGTTTCATGATTTACAAATTTTTACAAAAGTTAAACAGCTTGTTTTTCACCAATCAGAAAATTCCTAGTCTTAAATATTTGTAATAGACATATTCTTTACAAAGGAGAAAGTCTATGCAAGCAACGGATTTATTGGGAATGATGGGAGGACTGGCTTTATTTCTTTATGGTATGAAGATGATGTCTGATGCTTTAGAAGAGTCCGCTGGTCAAAAGTTAGTTGATATTTTAGAAAAATTAACAGATCATAAAATCAAAGCAATTTTGGTAGGAACGGTTGTCACATGTTTCGTTCAGAGTTCTTCAGCAATGACTGTCATGTTGATAGGATTTGTGAATGCTCATGTGATGAGTTTACAAAGGGCTATTTGGGTTGTTATGGGAGCCAATATAGGAACGACGATAACAGGTCAAATGCTGGCCTTAGATATCGGAATATTTGCTCCAATACTGGCTATTGTTGGTGTTGTTTTGATTGTTTTTGTGTCACATGATTTTTTAAAAAGATGTGGAGAAATCATGGGTGGTTTTGGTATTTTATTTATGGGATTAGAAATGATGTCACAATCTATGTTACCATTACAAAATTCAACTCTTTTTTTACGCTTTGCTGAAACTTTATCAAATCCATTCATGGGTGTTTTGGTTGGGTTTATGTTGACTGCAATTATTCAAAGTTCTTCTGCTTCTATAGGTATTTTACAAACAATGGTTGCCCAACATCTGCTCCCTTTTTCACAAGCTGTCTATTTGATTTTTGGTTTTGATATAGGGACATGTATGACGGCTTTTTTAGCTTCTTTATCAGGTTGTTTAAATGCCAAGAGATTAGCGTTATTTCATCTTTTTTTAAATATGGTTGGAACAGGTTTGTTTGTTGTCCTTTGCCAATGGACACCTTTAGTTGATCTTGTTGCTTCTTTCACACCAATGCATCCAATGCGACAAATTGCCAATATGCATACACTTTTTAATGTTATGACAACTTTTGTCGTCATCTTTATTGATCATTATTTACTTGATCTTGTCTATAAAATATTGCCTGCTCATCATTAATTTTTGTATAAAGAACCTGATTTTTATTTTTTGATTTATTGAAAAATGAAATCACTCTCTCATGAAATTCATCGTTTTTATCAAGTGTGAAATAATGGAAGTAAAAATCAAAACCTTTTCCATATTCCGTGTTCTGTTATTTTCGTACTTTTTGCATAAGCATCTTTGTCTTATAGATAAATGTATATTTATTGGTATTAGCTTCAATTTTTGTGTTATTATTGTATTAACCAGTATGTATAAGATTTTCAATGTCTTCAATAGGATAAACATTGAATAATCTTTTAAAGGACATAAAGTTGGATATATGATATACAGGAATCTTATATGATGACTGCATAGGGATTCCATACTTTTTAGGTTACCAATGATAGTTATTTTCACCAGCGTCGCAGGGCAGGAAGCCCCAACCTCTAAGGCGTTAGCCATAGGTGGGGGTAATTGACTCTTTTCAGTACTTTTAGGAAAGAGATAATCTTATCATCAGTGCTTATTTTTATTTCTAAATCAGGAGCAAAGATAAGTGAAAGTGTTATAACTATCAATGTAATGAGATTATGTTGTGATTATTACGATTTCATTGTATTGAAAAAGACAATGTCTATCAGTCATATACTGATACCATTGTCTTTTTTGATACAACTTCTTTTACTTCTGCATTAAATCTTTGAGTTCTGAATGAGACAAACCTGTATACTTAGAAATCATTTCATTGGTAAAACC
>Ga0129308_1002993_pt1 | contig 13085 bp, 19 predicted proteins | sample L827metagenome_FD_94440 | JGI IMG/M metagenome (GOLD analysis project Ga0129308, IMG submission 94440) | Ring-tailed lemur group fecal microbial communities from Wisconsin, USA - L827 metagenome | ecosystem: Host-associated > Mammals > Digestive system > Large intestine > Fecal | place: USA...
GGCCCGGTTCTACTGCTCCGGCGGCTGCTCCGCCTCCAACCTGCTTGTCAACGGTGACATAAGCCGCTCCAACGAGGTCGCCTGCGAAATGGAGCGCAAGCGTCTGGAGTGCGCCATCGCCCTAAACGCCATCGCCGCCGGCATGGGGGAAGAGGGGTATACAAATTGTGATAATACGGACTGTAATCAGTGTGACGGCTGCCACTAAGCCTTAAAACACCAACATCTGGTATTTCTCACAACATAAAACACTATATTTGCGAGGAAGGCCCCTGCCAGCGCAGGGGCCTTCCTTTTGAGTGTTTACTAAGTTTACATAACTTTGTTTACATAACACGTAGCGAGAAATAATAAAAGTTGGAAAATTCATGAAAAAGGCTTGCGAAAAATGGCGGATGAGTCTATATTTAAGGTAACGGTTGAAGAGCAAGCGGCCCCGCCGCCGGGCAAGTCTATTTTTACGCCCCCTCTCATAGTCTGTACCGAGGTGAGGACGATGGGAAAACGGGTACGGGATTGGGACTTGCCGTCTGGGTCGGGAAAGCTGCTGGTCCTGCTGTGCGCTCTGTTTTTGACGGGGGGCGCGGCAGGCTGTCTGTTCGCTGGGCTGGCCGAGGGAGAGGGCGCCCGGGCACTGAGCAGCTATTTGGCCGATTATCTGACCTTGGCCCGGGAGGGGACGGTGGTCCGGGACTTCTGGCCCACTCTGTGGGAGCAGCTGCGCTGGCTGGCCTTGACGGTGCTCCTGGGGCTGACCGCCATCGGCGCGGTGGGAATCCCGCTGCTGTTCTGTCTCCGGGGATTCTTTTTCGCCTTTTCCGTGGGCTGCTTCTGCCGGGTGTTCGGCGGGGCGGGACTGGTGCCGGCTCTGGTCCTCTTTGGACTGCCGGCTCTGCTGTGGGCCCCGGCGCTGTTCCTGGCCGGCTTTTGGGGCATGTCCGGCTCCCTGTGCCTGCTGCGGCGGGGAGTGGGAGAGGGGCGCTGTCCCTCGCCCTTCCATCCGGCTTACTGGCTGCGGGTGGGGCTGTGCGCCCTGCTGACCCTGGCCTGCGGAGGAGCGGAATATGTAGTGGTCCCCGTTCTGCTGCGGGCGGCGGCCCGCGCTGTGCTGTGAGAACCTTGATTTGGGAGAGTTGTGCTGTGACTGATCTGCTGTCCGCCTACGAGGGTTATTTGAAACATGAAAAACAGGCCTCATCGAATACGGTCAGTTCCTATCTCCGGGACGTGCGCCAATTCGCCCAGGCCATGGAGGAGCAGGATATCCCCCTGACCGAGGTGCTGACCCGCGACGTGGAGGAGTACGCCCAGTCTCTGACCCGGAAGGGAAAGTCCCCCGCTACGGTGACCCGGTCCGTGGCCTCCATCAAGTCCTTCTATAACGGTATGATCTCTCTGGGACAGATGGACCAGAACCCGGCCAGGGGAGTTACCCCGGCCAAGGTGGAGCGCAAGCTGCCTCAGATCCTTACCAGCAAAGAAGTGGAGCTCTTCCTGGAGCAGCCCGAGTGCACCGACCTGAAGGGCTACCGGGACCGGGCCATGCTGGAGCTGCTGTACGCCACCGGCATCCGGGTCAGCGAGCTGATCGCCCTGGATGTGGACGACCTGAACCTGCCCGGCGGCGTATTAAAGTGTGACAGCAAGGGGAAGGAGCGGATCATCCCCTTGTACCCGGCGGCGATTCGGGCGCTGAACGAGTATGTACATACGATCCGGCCCCAGTTGGTGGAGTCCCTGGACGAGACAGCTCTCTTCGTCAACATGAGCGGTGAGCGGATGAGCCGACAGGGTTTCTGGAAGCTCATCAAATACTACCAGGAGAAGGCGGGCATCCAAAAGGACATTACCCCCCACACTCTGCGCCACTCCTTCGCCGCCCATCTGCTGGAAAACGGCGCCGACCTGCGCTCCATTCAGGAGATGCTGGGCCACGCCGATATTTCCTCCACCCAAATCTATTCCAGACTGCTCAACCAGAAGATCAAAGACGTCTATTTGAAAGCCCATCCCAGGGCTTAAATCAACAGGACCACCCCAAATGGGTGGTCCTGTTTTGTTTCTTTAGGGAGGGGGCGCCCCGCAGGGCGGAATCCTGCTTCCGTCCGCCAGTAGGCGATTCAAACATCAGGTCGCCCCTCCTTGACAAATCCACGCCCCTCATGCTATGATGCAGTTGATTTGGAACAGAGACGGAGGCGGACAGATTGCGCAATACCTCTTGCTGAACGGTATGATGGAGTTTCCGGGTCACAGATTTGTGGCCCCGGTCTGTCGTGCCGGCTGCGTGAGGGATGTGGGTCCGCTTCCGGTTTTATAGGGACTTGGGCTTCGGCGCAGACCGATGCCCGGGTCTGCCTGTCCGCCGCAAGAGGAGCTTTGCCCTCTTGCGGCTTTTAATTTTATCACGACGGGAGAATAAATTGATGTCACAAATCACGATACAAGACCTCTCTTTCACCTACGACGGGGACCACACCCCTGTGTTCGAGGGGCTGAACCTCCAGCTGGACACCAACTGGAAGCTGGGCCTGGTGGGCCGGAACGGCCGGGGCAAGACTACCCTCCTGCGGCTGCTGGAGGGCAGTCTGGAGGGGAGAGGGGTCGTTTCCAAGGTCGAGAAGGTATGTTATTTCCCGAGAAAAGTCCGGGCCCCGGAGCGGCTCACTCTCCAGGTGCTGATGGACGCTGCCCCAGAGGCGGAGGAGTGGCAGCTCCAGTGCGAGCTGTCCAAGCTGGGTCTGGAGGACGAGGTGCTGGAGCGGCCCTTCGCCACCCTCAGCGGCGGGGAGCAGACCAGGGCCCTGCTGGCCGCACTCTTTCTGGAGGAAGGGGCCTGGCCCATGCTGGACGAGCCCACCAACCACTTGGACGGCCCCGGCCGGGAGCTGGCGGCGAACTATCTCCGGGCCCAGCGCCGGGGATTCCTGCTGGTGTCCCACGACCGGGCCTTTCTGGACGGCTGCGTGGACCACATCCTGGCCCTGAATCAGACGGGGCCGGAGCTTCAGCGTGGAGATTTTTCCACCTGGTTCCGGGAGAAGGAAGCCCGGGATCGGGGGGAGCTGGCCCAGAACGAGAAATTACAAGGCGAGATCCGTCGGCTCCAGCAGGCCGCCCGGCAGACCTCCGACTGGTCGGACAAGGTGGAGAGCACCAAGTACGGCACCAAAAACTCCGGCCTGCGCCCTGACCGGGGGTTTATCGGCCACAAAGCCGCCAAGATGATGAAGCGCTCCAAGCAGATTGAGGCCCGGCAGGAGAGCGCCATCCAGGAGAAGGCGGGGCTTTTGAAGAATGTCGAGCGGGCGGACAGCCTGAAGCTAACGCCGATGGCCCACCACAGCCGCCGCTTGGTCGAAGGGAAGGACCTGTCCGTCTCCTTTGACGGCAGGAGCATATGTAAGGACATTTCCTTCACCGTGGAACAGGGCGACCGGGTGTGTCTGGATGGGGGCAACGGCAGCGGCAAGACCAGCCTGCTCCGGCTCATCCTGGGGGAGAAGGTGGACCACACTGGTACCATATGGCTGGCCTCCGGCCTGAAAATTTCCTACGTCCCCCAGAAGGCGGACCACCTGACCGGGACCCCTCTGGACTGGGCGGAGGGGGAGGACATTGACCTGACCCAGTTTTTGACCATCCTGCGGAAGCTGGACTTCTCCCGGGCCCTCTTTGAGCGGGACATGGGGGAGTACAGTGCCGGGCAGAAGAAAAAGGTCCTGCTGGCCGCCAGCCTGTGCCAGTCCGCCCATTTATATATGTGGGACGAGCCGCTGAACTACATCGACCTCTTTTCCCGGATGCAGATCGAGGAGCTGATTTTGGAGTACCAGCCCACCCTGCTCTTCGTGGAGCACGACAAGGTCTTTCGGGGCAAAATCGCAACCAAAACAATCAAATTAAATAAGTGAAATTTTTTTGAAATTTTTTGTAACGAAACCGCTCTGACTGCGTCTTATGAGCGAAAGAGAGAGGTGATGACATGAGTGAGGATATGACGGACCTGGAAGCGGCGTACACGGATCTGTTTCCGCAGGTATACAAATATCTGTTGGCCCTGTGCCGGGACCCGGACTTGGCGGAAGAACTGGCCCAGGAGACCTTTTTTCAGGCCATCCAGCACATTGATCGCTTTCGCGGGGACTGTCGGCTGTACGTCTGGCTGTGCCAAATCGGCAAAAATCAATACCTTTCCTGGCTACGGCGAAGCAAAAGACGGGAAGACGTGGCGGAACTGGACCAGCTTCCGAATTCTGGGGACCTGGAGGATGCGCTTCTGGACCGGGAGGCCTCCATGGCCCTCCATCGGAAGCTCCACACTCTGCCGGAACCCTACCATGAGGTGTTCTCCCTGAGGGTGTTCGGAGAGCTGTCCTTTGGACAGATTGCCCAGCTGTTCGGAAAAACGGAAAGTTGGGCCAGGGTGACCTATCAGCGGGCCAGACTGAAGTTGAAGGAGAATTTTTTATGAAATGTGAAATCATTCGGGATTTGCTGCCCCTGTATCTGGACGAGGTATGCAGTGATGAGAGCAAAAAAGCCGTGGAGGAGCACATGGATGGATGTCCGGATTGCGCCGCCCTGCTGGCGAGTTTGCGGGAATCGGAGCCTGTGACCACGGAGGAACGGCATGAGGACATCAGACAGGCTCAGTCCATACTGGGAATTAGGCGGAAATTTTTAAAGAAAAAGCGCCGTTCCATTCTGGCGACGGTTTTGGTAATGGTGGTGTTGTTCCTCGGCATTACGGCGGCGGCAGATGTGGAGCGGCCCGTTCCCTATACCGATGGCATGATCACGGCCAAGCTGGCCAGCGACGAGGTCATCGACTTGTACTATCAGGGGGACAATTATGCGGCGGTACGGGGTATGAGCCGGAGGGTGGACGGCAAAAATGCGGTGGTCCTGTGCTATACTTGGAATTTGAAGTCCCAGGCGGCCTCTTTGCCGGAGCGGCCCCACGCCTGCATCGGAAACGGCCTTTTGTTGGATACAGTAAAGGGAACGGCGGTCCAGGTGGCCCGGGAGGTGGAAGCGGTGTATTATCTGGCAGGGGACTACGACCGGCTGGAAACGCTGACCGCCGCAGAGTTTGAGACAGCCATGGAGGGCGGGGTCCTGCTGTGGAGCCGATAATAGGAAGGTAGAAAGCGCCCCGATCGTATCTTACGACCGGGGCGCTTCTTGATTTTGCAAATGGGCCTGTTACTCCTGCCAGCCCTTGCACACGTCGATCCAGCCTAGGCTGTGGGAATACTCCTCCAGCTCGGGGCAGGTCAATTCAATGGCGGAGTTGGAGCTGCCAGCGGCGGGGAAGACGGTGTCGAACCGTTGGAGGGACACGTCCAGGTAAGTCTTTACTCCCTCAGGATTGCCGAAGGGGCACACGCCGCCGATGGCGTGGCCGGTAAACTCCGACACCTGTTCCGGGGTGAGCATCTTGGCCTTGGTGTGGAACATGGCCTTGTATTTGCTGTTGTCCACCTTGGCGTCGCCTGCGGCTACGATGAGGACGCAGCCCTCGTCCACCAGAAAGGACAGGGTCTTGGCGATGCGGGCGGGGATCACGCCCACGGCCTGGGCGGCCAGCTCCACCGTGGCGCTGGACACGGGGAACTCCAAAATGTCCGGTTCCCGGCCCAGAGGGCGGAAATAGGCGCGGACCTTTTCAATGGACATGTTACGCCTCCAGCTTTCGGGCGGCCTTGCCCAGAAAGCGCTCATTGGTGACTACAAAGCGCTCGTGGGTGCCCTCACCGATGAGGCCCTTCTCGTCGTAGGCGGCTACCTTGAACTCAATGCGCTTGCCGTCCACCAGGGTGACCTCGCTCTCGGCCCAGACCTTCAGCCCCACGGGGGTGGCGGAGGCGTGGGAGATATTCAGCTTGGTGCCCACGGTGCTGTCGCCCTCGCTGAGGCCGGGGGCCACGGCGGTCCAGGCGGCCTGCTCCATCAGAGCGCACATCCAGGGAGTTGCGAACACGGGCAGGGTGCCGGAGCCGGCGGTGATGGCGGTGTTCTGGTCGTTGACAACTGCCTCAGCGCGGCCCTTCATTCCAACAGTAATAGACATAGTGATGTCCTCCTTTGTATCAGTAAGCGGTCCGGGCAAAAGGCCGCGGACCGCTTTCTATTTTACTACATGAAGGGGCAAAAAGTCCAGACCTGACCGAAAATTACAATTCGTCCCGGATGTGATACAGGGCGTTGAGAACAAGCCAATTTTGGGGAAATGGCCGCATCAGGTTCCAGTAGCCCACCCCGTGGAGCCCGTACTCCTGGGTCAGGGCCAGCTTGGCCCGGATGCTGCGGGCGTCCTCAAACCAGACCTCGTGTTCCCGGCCGTTTTCGTCCACATAGCGGAACCAGGGGGCCTGGGCCGTCTCGTCGTATCGGATGGCGGCGTAGTGCCGGGCGGCCAGCTCCACGGCGTACTGGTTGGAGATGGAGGTGGCTTTGCTGATCCCCTTCTGGAAGGGGAGGGCCCAGTCGTAGCCGTAGTTGGGTACCCCGAGGTAAATCTTCTCGGGGGGCATCTCTGTGAGCGCGTAATCCAGTACCTGCCGCACGTTCCGGATGGGAGCTACCGCCATAGGCGGGCCGTACGTATATCACCACCTAAGATATGAGGGAGGGGAGGAAGACCTTCGGATAGAGATTTAACGTCATGTCGCTCTCCACGTACCGTCCCCCGACGGTCTTGCGGTAGATAGCGCGCTCCAGGCAGGTGCGCAGCATCTCATTTTTCTCCTGGGCGGTGTCCAGCTGGCCGTAGACATCCAGCAGGTGCTCTACCTTGGGGATGATGCTCAGGCGCAGCGCAGCCAGGTTCTGCTCGGCCTGGAGCTGCTCCTTGGCCTTGGCAATGGCATCCTCCACGGTGTTGATCCGGCCGGCCAGCTCACTCTGGCGCTGGAGGAAGACATCGATGGAGTAGACCCCCTGCTCCAGCAGATCAAAGAGCCGGCCCTTCTGAGCGGTCAGGGTATCCCGTTCCCGGGCCAGCCCTTCCAGGGCCTTCTCCAGGGGGGCGGTGTTGGGCTTCGGGGCACGCTTTTTGTTGGGCGTTACAATGAGACGGTACTCCTCTAACCACTCCCGGAGACCGTTGAGCACTGCGGCCTCTACCTCGTCAAGTGTACTGCCCTTACAGGGACAATCCTTGTCCGGGCACATCAGCATGTCCCGGGATTTGCCCCGGCGGCCTTTCATCCGTACCAGGCTGCGGCCGCACATGTCGCAGTAGACCAGGCCAGCCAGGGGATTCACGATGGTCTTGTTGCCCGGCATGGGCAGATAGGCCCGACTGGACATGAGATTCTGAGCCTGCTGCCAGACCGCCCGGTCGATGATGGCAGGGTGGAGGCCGTCGACCAGATTCACGGACTTGTTGACGGGCCGGGTCTCGGTCAGCACCCCATCCACTACTTTTTTCACTGTGGGCCGCCAGGACCACCGGACGTACCCGGCGTAGGTGGGATTGTTCAAAATGTCCCGGACTGTGTAGGGGGCCCAGCGGCCGCCAGAGGGGGAGTGGACTCCCTCCAGGTCCAACTGCTTGGCGATGACGCTGCTGCCGATGCGCTTTAGGCCCCCGTCTGGCTGGCGCAGGCCGTTGAGATACAGGTCGTAGATGTGTCGTACCACGGCGGCCTTGTCCTCCACGATGACAAGGGTATATCCTTTCGACCCCTTGATTTTAATGCGTTCATAGCCGTATGGGGCCGTCCCGGCGATGTATTTTCCCTCCTGGAGGGATGCCATCCGCCCACGCTGGAGACGGCGGTTGATGGTCTTGTATTCCCGCCGGGACATGAACAGACCAAACTCAAAATACTCCTGATCGGACTCGTCGGCGGGGTCGTAGGTTTTGAGCGGCGTGATGATCTTGGTATCCGAATACTGGAAGGTTTCGGCCACCACGCCCTGATCCCGGGTGTTTCCGCGGGCCAGACGCTCCACCTCCATGACCAGCACCCCGGCGATGGTGCCGCTCTCCACCTCGGCCAGCAGCTTTTGCATCTCGGGGCGGTTGGCGATGCTCTCGCCAGAGACTACCTCCTCGAAGATATGATTGATGGATAACCCCATTTTTTTGGCCAGAGCCAGCAGAGCCGTCCGGTGTCGGAGCAGAGTGTCTCCCTGGCCGTTGGCTTCGGCGTCCCGGTCGGCACGGGATTTTCGCAGATAGATGTCGTAGAGTTCCGACATGGGGACACCTCCAAAAAACAAATGTTCGAATCACGTCGTTTTTTGATGCCGCCCACGAGGGGCGGCATCTTTTTGTGCCTAAGTTGGGCACGTTAATTTCCGGTGTAGAACTGGGCCAGGGTGGAGAGGGGGCCGATGTAGCGGTCCCGGATGGCACTGACAACCTGGGCAGCCTGAGAGTCGTCGTAGACGTGGGAGGTGACGTTGCGGGAGGCCAGCATGTCCAACCAGACCTGACCGTCATCGATGATGCCGGCGGCATAGGCAGCCTTGAAGACCTGCTTGGAGAACACGGCATCCATGGATGCTCCCTGATCCTCCATATACTCGCGCAGGGACTTCCAGGCAAGTTCGAAGGTGAACTCGAAGCGCTGGATCACGCCGTCACGGACTACGGTGGAGCCGGGGTTGGCTGCAAGCTCGGCCAGAGCCTCGGAGAGCCGGACCACGGCGTTTTGGAAGTTCTCACATTTCTGAAGCATAGAGTGTCACTCCTTCACGGTCGATGTTTTCCAGCAGGGCAGGGGAGGTGTTGGCATCCACGCAGACCAGATCGAATTCCAGCAGGGTGGGCAGGTCCTCCAGTGCCAGCCGGAGCCGCCCGGCCTGGGCGGGGTCCAGGCCGTAGACGGCCAGGTCGATGTCGCTGCGCTCCCTGTGGTCGCCCCGGGCACGGGAGCCGAAGAGGACCAGCTTGGAGGCGGACAGACCCCGGGCCAGCTCGGCCAGTTGGGGGGCTAGGTTGTCAGGAAGATGGGTTGGCATGGTGGACCTCCTCAATCAGCTGGTGCCCAACTTGGACACGTCAATCAATATTTCGGTTTTTCCCGTAGAAGATACGGCCGGAGTTCAGAATCTTTCGATAACCGCAGGCCAGTGCAAAGGCTTTGTCCGGGTGAACGCAAGTTTTGGCATCACTGCACGCCATGTATCTGGAGCAGCAGTCCCATTCCTTGGGGTATCGGTCTACCGTTTCCCCGGCGATTTGGACAAGAAAATCAGCATAGGACTCAATAGGGTGCTGTGCATCAATCAGTAGGCGGAGATATTTGGGATCAGAGGATAGCTGCTTTGAGGGAAATGCCTCCGGGATCAGATCAGAAAAGACCGTGGGTAAAGAAATATAGTGCTGTTTTCCGCGGAGTCGAAGGCGGAACGCAGTGAAATTGAAAAAGAACACGGCGGTATAGCCGCTGGACTTCATATCTGCAGCCGTAGATTTGTAGGATAGGAGATCTTCCGGGCCTCCATGCGCCACAACGGCGGCCTTTAACTGAGGGAGGATAGACTCTAAAAAGGCGACTTCTTTGTATTCTGGAGGCTCAAAACCAGACAGCGTAAATTGTTCACTCACAGTTTATACCTCTTTCCCATGATGAATCAGTTGGAGGAATACATCCTCACCGATAATTTTGATGTCTGCTTTTCCAGTTTGATTTAGTGCATGAGCTTTTTCTTCCTTTGAGCTCATTCCGTCACTTCCAACGAGTGAGAGGTCTTGCTTACCAACTATGAGATAATGGGTCTTCCCGGAAACTGCACTTTTTACCACTGCACCAACATCCACCGCCATTTGCATAGCATCTTTACGGTCGATTTTCAGCTCGCCGGTAAATACGACATTTTTCTGATAAAGGGGATGTTCACAGTCAAAACGGGTTGATGCGGCAACGATATCTTTGGGGCGGACTTGCTGATAAGTATGGTTTTGGTTTCTGGGTTTACGGGCAACTGGCTCAGATACTGGAGTGCTTTCGTTTGTATTAACGTTGTCTTCGCTGATACGATCTTCAAGAAGTTGATTCGAGCATTTTACATAAAGTTCTGCAGTAGACAGTACATCAGGAAGAGCTCGATGGGCTGTCTCAAATTTAATATTCAAGTATTTCTTCAGGTCTTGAAGAGAATGAGAGGCTAAAGAGGGATAAGCCTTGCGGGCCAACTTCAGCGTGTCGATAATGGTATTATTCAAGGAAAGCCCGTGTTTCTTAAAATCGCGTTTGAGGAATCCAAAGTCAAAGGGAGCGTTATGGGCTACAACGGGAAGAGAGCCGATAAAATCAGAAAACTCGGGAATAATTTGCTCCGGGGAGGGAGCATTTATAACCTCATCTGGCGTAATTCCGGTCAACGATTGGATGTCAAGAGGGAGGATATTGTCCGTAAATAACAGAGATTCAAACGTGTCTTCCTGAATCCCATGTTGATATTTAACGGCAGCAATTTCAATAATTGCATCTGTTTTAAGTGAGAACCCAGTCGTTTCAATGTCCAGAACGACATAGCGTTCAGGCATGCTAAGAGCGGCGAATCCAGTCTGCATTTCTTTTAAGTACTCCGGGAGAATGCAGTGAAGGCTGCCGTCAATATCAATAACAGTTCGAAATTCATCTACATAACCGACCAGGGTACAAAAACCGTTGGCATATGCTCCGGTATAAACAAGCTGCTTGAGGTCAGTTGCCTTCGGGGGGAGAAGACCGAACTCTTTCATATACTCCAGTTTTTCGTGGTCGTCTTTAAAGCGGGTCCACGGACCTTTAGGCGCTATCATGCTATAATCACCTTCTGGATATTTTCTTCTGTACTTGTTTTGACAAAAATATGAATTAAAATTTTGCTCGTAATTCCACGACTTTGCCGAGGATACGGACGGGTAGAGATTCAATTTCCGAATTGGAATAGTACATAGGATCATATGCAGGGTTGTTCGGGATCAGGGTGATCCCGGACGGCTCTTTTTTTATGCGCTTGACGGTGGCACTGTCGCCGTTGACCATGACCACCGCAATATCACCGGTCTCAGCGTCATCCTGTCTGCGGACGATGACCACGTCGCCGTCCTTCATCCGGGGTTCCATGCTGGAGCCCTTCAAGCGTAGGCCAAAAAACTCACCGGTGGTGGCCATAGCGGAGTCGATCTCCTCATAATCCACGATGTCCTGGACGGCTTCAATGGGAATGCCGGCGGCTACATCACCGAGGACGGGGACAAGGCTTCCAATGCTACTATTCCCTGAGGTTCTACCGAGAAGATAGTCTGTTGGGACGCAAAATATCTCGGTTAGTTTCCCAAGCATCTCAAAATTAGGTTCACTTGCACCAGATTCATATTTTGCGTAAGTAGTCCGGTCAATGCCAAGTTTTGCGGCAACATCAGACTGAGTCCACTTATGTTCTGCGCGGAGGGATTTCAAAATTAGCATTTCTATCACCCTCTTAATAATAGGTGAAATATTTTCACATTTCAATATATGTGAAGAAATTTCACAAAATGCTTGACAAGTGAAGAGGCATCAACTATAATCCAAAATGTGAAGAAACTTCACAACGTGAAAATGAGGTGAAAAAGTGGAAATCAGAAAATACAGGGAATTAGCAGGGATGTCTCAGCGTGATGTAGCAAAAGCCGTTAGTGTCGATGTTTCTACCGTTACGAAATGGGAGACAGGTGCCGCAGACCCAAGGGCGCGCCAGCTTCCTGTCTTAGCTGATTTGTTTGGATGTACGATTGACGCCTTGTATGGCAGGAAACCTCACGATGCATCCAAAGCCAGCTGACCGCCCATATACTTACCATACCACCCAAAGAAGGAGATTGCCATGGACAGAATCGCAGTGAACGCGCTCCAGAGGGCGCGGAACAGTAAGGGGATCACCCAGGAGAAGCTGGCGGAGATGTCGGGGTACTCGGTGGACTCCATCCAGGCCTGGGAGCGCGGGACTCGCACCCCGTCCATTCAGACCCTGGACCTGCTGGCCATCTGCCTGGATGCCCCCTGGCTGCCGGGGATGTTCCTGCGGGAGCAGTCGGCGGGGGAGGGGCTGTCGGATATGATTCCCAACTTTACCCCTGGTGAGCCGCTGTCCCGGTCGGTGATGCAGCTGCTCAACCGGATCTACGACTTTGCCGACCGGCACAAGGACCGGCGGCTCATGCAGATCGCCGAGGACGACGTCATCTCAGCGGACGAGCGGGCCGAGTACGACGGCATCATGGCCGACCTGGCCGAGATCGTCAAGGCGGCGGCCACCCTGCGGTATTCTGCCGGCGGGCCCAAGGAATAGGACAAACCAGCCCATTCGTAAACTGCAACGGGAGGGGATAACATGTATCACAATCCGGATGATTTAAAAATGGTCGTGATCACCGATAAGGGCGTCCGTGTCGAGATCTACGACACCTACTGTAAGAACTTCACCATGGAGGACAAGGCCAGGGTGGACGAGAAGATCAACGACATCCTTTACCGCTGTGAGCTGCGGAAGGCTCTGGCCCGGGAACGGGCAGCGGAGGAGGCTGCCAAGCAGGAGGCCGCGGAAGGAGAAACCCATGTGGAGGGAACTAAAGAAAAACCACCCGTGGCTGTATGAGGCCATCGAGTGGGGAGTGTTAGCCATGTCGGCGGGAGCGTTCCTGCTGGCACTGGCGGTGTACTTACGATAGGAGGGTACCATGAACGAACGAAAAGAGCTCTTAAAGATCCTGACGCTGGGCATCCTGGTGTGCGTCAACCTGTCCGCCTTTATGCAGGCCCTGGCGGCCTCAGCGTGGTGAAGGGGGCAGCGTGATGATGAGCATGCTGCAGGCTCTGCCAAACGGCATCCGGGCGACGGAGGCCCTGCTGGCCAAGTACGGGCCGGATCGGCTGTGGCAGGTGGAGCAGTTAGGGCCCCACATCTTCCGGGCCTGGCTCAAGGACGGCGAGGTGGCCCTAGCCACCGTGATGGAGGACGGCTCCGTTCAGATCCGGGAACTGGAGGCGGTGGGATGATGGCTCAGAGTAAAAAAATTCCCCGCGGCCCTGGAGAGACCGCGGGGAGGGTCAGCCGAAAGGCTAACCATGAGAACAACTGTATTATAGCACGCA
>Ga0129308_1002994_pt1 | contig 13080 bp, 12 predicted proteins | sample L827metagenome_FD_94440 | JGI IMG/M metagenome (GOLD analysis project Ga0129308, IMG submission 94440) | Ring-tailed lemur group fecal microbial communities from Wisconsin, USA - L827 metagenome | ecosystem: Host-associated > Mammals > Digestive system > Large intestine > Fecal | place: USA...
AGTAATAACTCCGTCCTTAATAGGTACATTAAAGTCACATCTTACAAGAACCTTTTTGCCCTTTACCTGAAGGTCATCAACAGTTTTTTTGTTTAACATATCCTCTACCTCCAAAATACAGTTAATATAATTAATATTTCCTTATCCTTATCAATATATTCCTAAAGCCTGTCAAAAAATAAATAAAAATACGCTTTTATAAAACGGCAAGGAATATTTTTACCATATCAATTATACAACAACATTTACCAATATTCAAGCCACAGGCATTAATTGTGTGCTTATATTTTAAGCTATAAAAGGCTTTTTATCTCACTTAGAGGAAAAAGTCTGAAAACTGCTCTGGCTACTATATCATTTTTTACTACAATTCCAAAGCTTCTGCTGTCGGTGCTTTCCTCACTGTTGTCGCCTATAACGAAATATTCGCCCTTGCCCAGCTCATAGCAAAAGCTTTCCTCGCAAAAATACCCCTCAACAGCCTCTTTGTTTATGTAAAGCTGACCGTCTATGCTTTCGGCAACATCGCCCTCACCGGCGGCAATTCTTTTTACAATGCGTCTTTCTTTTTTTCCGTTGTTATATTTAAAAACCACAATATCTCCGTCATCGTACATTCCTGCCCATGCCATGGCACGGCTTACAAATATAACGTCATTGTCGTTAAGTGTTTCCTCCATTGAGCCTCCGTCAACCTTTGCCGGAAACAGCACAAAATATAATACCAAAACTATAATAAGAGCCTCTAAAATTTCGCCGGCATATTTTTTTATTAACTGCTTCATAAATTCACCTCAAAAATCATCTGATTAAAAGTATATTACCTATAAGAGTCAATTTTCAACAATTTAATATACTAAAAAACAATTTCGTTTTTAGTTACAAAATAGCTTCAAATAAAAACTTTTTTATATGCAATAATAATTGCAAAATAATCTTTTGAGCTCTATAATTATTTACGATTGCTTTTTTTGACATTGCTATTGGAGGTTATTGATTTGAAGGAGATTTTTGAGCTTTTTATTATATTTGCCAAAATAGGCAGTGTAACCTTTGGCGGCGGCTATGCCATGCTTCCTATACTTACCAGAGAATTTGTGGATAAAAGGGGTTGGGTTACAGATGATGAATTGGCGGATTATTTTGCCATAGGTCAGTGTACGCCCGGCATTATAGCTGTAAACGTATCAACATTTATAGGCAACAAAAGAAAAGGCCTTTTGGGCGGAATTGCCGCAACTGTGGGCTTTGTTTCGGTGCCTATTGTGCTTATAACAATTATAGCCGCTTTTTTGCGCAGCTTTGCAGATTACGCCGTTGTAAAAAACGCCTTTGCAGGAGTTAGAGTGTGCGTATGCATACTTATTTTAAACGCCATATTAAGGCTTTGGAAAAAATCCGTTGTAGATGCTAAATCATTTATACTTTTTGCCGTTGTGCTTATACTGTCGGCATTTGCGCCAATAGATATTTCGCCTGCCATAATTGTTATTGCTGCGGCAATCGCAGGTCTTGTTATTAAGCAGATAGGAGGCGGAAAAAAATGATAACCCTTTTAAGACTGTATTTTGAATTTGCCAAGGTAGGGCTTTTTGCCGTAGGCGGCGGCTTGGCAACCCTTCCCTTCCTTTACGACCTTTCAGACAGAACAATGTGGTTTACCCATGCGGATGTTGCCAATATGATAGCCATTGCCGAATCTACCCCCGGTGCCATAGGCATAAACATGGCAACCTACGCAGGCTACACAACGGCAGGCGTTTTGGGCGGAATTGTCGCAACACTGGGGCTTATAACCCCTGCCATAGCCATAATATATATAATAGCAAAGCTTTTAAACAAATTTATGGGCAACAAATATGTTGAAAATGCCTTTTACGGTCTGCGTCCGGCATCAATAGCACTTATTGCCTCTGCCGGAATAACGGTTTTTAAAATTTCACTTTTCAACCTTGATAAATTTTCTCAAACGGGAAATATTGCCGATTTTTTCATATTTAAAGCAATTATACTTGCCGTACTGCTGTTTATAGGTCAGAAAAAGCTGAAAAAGCTTCATCCCGTTGTTTTTATAGCAATTTCGGCAGTTGTCGGCGTAGTGTTTAACTTTGCGGGATAAATTGGGTGTCGACTTCAGTCGCCACCCTTCGTCGAAATCAGGATTTCGACGAGTTAAGGCATAAGAATAAATGGAGAGTTCCATCGGCATAACTGCCTTGAAACTCTCCATTTTCCTCGTCGGAAGTAAATTCCTTCTGCGGATTCCACTCGGGAAACGGCTTTGTTTCCCGAACCCTTCCGCCATATGAAAAATTTTTTATCTACATCAAAAAAGGACGAAATTCATTTAATGATTTCAGTCCTTTTTTATATTTAAGCATTTTCTTTTTTCTTTAAAACATATCCCAGTGCCAGCCCTATAAATGCAGGAACTATCCAGCCCAGTCCCTTATCGTAAAAAGGCATTACGGAAAACAGCTTTGACAGCACAGGCACGTTAAACGTATGCACTGCGCCCACAATTCCTGCAAAAAGCACCGTAAGAGGATAAATATACGGTCTGCTGAGGGTACTCTTTGGCAGAAAGGCCAAAAGTATAAGCACAATAACAATAGGGTAAATGCAGTTAAGCACAGGCACAGAAAACTTAAGTATGGCGTTTAAGCCTGCATTTGAAACCACTGTGCTGAATATTGCCAATATAATAACCCAACCCTTATAGGAAATTTTAGGCACTATTTCATTAAAATATTCCGAGCAGCTGCATATAAGGCTTATGCAGGTATTAAGACAGGCTATAACAAATATTACGGCAAGTATGGCTATTCCCGCTGTACCGAAAAGCGAAAACGCCGTTGATGTAAGCACCTGTGCGCCGTTTTCGGCATCTGCCGCACCTGCCCTGCCTATAAATGTAAGTGCGCCATAAACGCATACAAATATAACAGCGGCAATATAGCCTGCCTTTATTGTGGTTTTAACCACATCATCAGTGTCCTCAATTCCCTTGCTGCGTATGTTCATGGCAAGCACTATTCCATATACAAGGGCGGCTATGGCGTCCATGGTCTGATAGCCATCAATAAAACCTACTGCCATAGGCATATGGGCATAATGTGCATTTATTTCTCCCGTTCCATCAATTCCACTTAATAAACAGCCAATAAAAATAACAGCTATAAGCACAAGCAGTATAGGCGCAAGCTTTTTGCCCAGCTTGTCCACCAGCTTTGACGGATTAAGCGCCAGAATAAGTGCTGCACCAAAAAATATAACGGAATATATAACCCTCATTATAACAACAGTGCCTGCCTGTGACACAAAGGGCGTAACCGCCATTTCAAATGAGGTGCTTGCCGTTCTTGGTATGGCAAGGCATGGCCCTATGGAAAGATACACAACAAGTGTAAAAATAAACGAAAACTTTTTACCTACTCTTTCGGCAAGTGTTCTTAAGCCTCCCGAACGGGCAGCCGCCGCAACACCAAGTATGGGAAAGCCCACTGCGCTGACAGCAAAGCCTGTAAACGCCCAAATTGTGTTTGCCCCCGCCTGAGCGCCCAAAAGCGGCGGAAAAATAAGATTTCCCGCACCAAAAAACATAGAAAACAGCGTAATTCCCACAAAAATCTGTTCCTTTAAAGAAAGCTTACGCACTGTATTTCCTCCTTAAATATATAATGTTTACATCAGATATATACCATATATATAGGCTTTTTTCAATATTCTGCCTCAATGTATTTATTTTTAAACTAAAACAGGCGGACATAAAGCTATATCCGTCTGTTTAAATGCATTATTATATTTCTTCTCCAAAATAATCACGCTTTATACGCTCAATATAATCCGGCAGCTGTGCCGTAAATTCCTTTCCATTAAGGTAAGAGGTAAAGCCCTCCTCCTCTTGCCAAACTATTTTATAGGCAAAAAGGAACTGATTGTTAAGTCCGTATTTGTCCTTAAAGCGGCTGTTAACTCTTTCCTCGCCATATTTTCTGTCGCCTATAACAGGGTAGCCCATAGCCTTAAGGTGTGCCCTTATCTGGTGCGATTTTCCTGTTATAAGGTCTATTTCAAGCAGTGAAAAATTATCATTAACCGCCAAAGGCTTAACCTTTGTAAGTATTTTTTTTGCTCCCGGCGCTTCTTTTTTAAGCACCTTAACCTTATTGGTAAGCTCGTCCTTTATATGGTAGCCGAAAAGCTCCTTTTCCTCGGTAAACTCTCCACGCACCATTGTGATGTAATACTTTTTAATTTTTCTTTCGGCAATGGCTTTGTTTACCGCCTGAACCGCCGCAAGATTTTTTCCTGCTATAACTATGCCGCCTGTGTTTCTGTCAAGACGGTTGCATATGGCAGGCGTAAACGAGCTTTCCTTAGACATATCGTACTGACCCTTTTCGTAAAGATAATACAAAATTTGGTCAATAAGCGTGTTTTTGTCCTCGCTTTTTTCAGGGTGAACAAGAAGCCCTGCCGGCTTTGAAACAATAAGCAGATTATCATCCTCATACACTATGCCGAAATGCCTTTCAGCCTTTGAAATTTCCTTTTCCTGCATAAAGCCGCTCATGGTCTCCTCTGCAAGATACATCTGCAAGGTGTCGCCGCTTTTTATTATTTCGCTGCCCTCAGCCTTTTTTCCGTTATATTTTATGCGTTTTTTGCGCAGCATTTTATACACAAAAGACTTTGGCGCGGTATTGAAATATTTCAGAAGAAATTTATCCAGTCTTTGGTTTTCCTCTTTTTCGGTAATATTAACTTCCTTCATTTTATTACCATTTTCCTCTCAAATTAACCGTGTATCCAGCTTAAGTATGCGTTAATAAAGGCGTCAATGTTGCCGTCCATTACAGACTGAATGTTGCCTGTTTCCTCGCCTGTTCTTACGTCCTTAACCATTGTGTAAGGCATAAATACATAGCTTCGTATCTGGCTGCCCCATGCATTTATTTTAACGTCGCCTCTTATTTCGGCAAGCTTATTCATCTGCTCCTCTATCTTAAGCTCAAGCAGCTTTGATTTAAGCATTTTCATAGCCATATCCTTGTTGCTGTGCTGGCTTCTTTCGTTCTGGCACTGAACAACAATGCCGGTTGGGTAGTGTGTAATACGTATAGCCGATGAGGTTTTGTTAACGTGCTGACCGCCGGCGCCGCTGGCACGGTAGGTATCCACACGAATATCATCAGGGTTTACCTGAATTTCAATGTCATCGTCAATTTCAGGCATTACGTCTGCCGAAGCAAATGAAGTATGGCGTCTGCCCGATGAGTCGAAAGGCGATACTCTTACAAGACGGTGTACGCCCTTTTCGCTTTTAAGGTAGCCGTAAGCGTTCATGCCCGAAACCTGGAAGGTTACAGACTTTATGCCTGCCTCATCGCCCTCAAGGTAGTCAAGGGTTTCGCATGTAAAGCCTCTTTTTTCAGCCCATCTTGTATACATTCTGAAAAGCATGCTTACCCAGTCGCAGGCCTCTGTTCCGCCTTCGCCGGCATGCAGTGTAACAATGGCGTTTTCCTTGTCATACTCTCCGTCAAGCAAAGTTGAAATCTTAAGCTCGTCATATTCGGCAATAAACTCGTCTTTAAGCTGTTTTGCCTCCTCAAGCAGCTCCTGATCCTCTTCCTCTCTGCCCATTTCAATTATTGTGTTTATTTCCTCAAATTTACTTACAAGGTCGTCATAGCCCTGAACCTTGGCTTTAAGAGCAGCAGTCTGCTGAAGAATTTTTTTGCTCTTTTCCATATCGTTCCAAAAATCCGGGTCTGCGGCAACCTCTTCCAGCTCACTTATCTTGTCACGAGATGCAGCGACGTCAAAGTAAAGCCCCCATTTCCTCTAATTTTTCGTCATAGCCGCTAAGCTCCTGACCGATCTGTTCAAGCTCGAACATTTTTATCAACTCCTTAAATAATAACCCTGTTACGGGCTGACAATAGTTTTTTATATTAACCCAAGTAAGCAGCCTGAGGAAAAACCGTCAGGCTGCAGCACTTGAATTATGTTTTACTTTTTACTCGTTTCTTCCGCAGCAGTGCTTATATTTCTTTCCGCTGCCGCATGGACAAGGGTCGTTTCTTCCAACCTTTGTTTCAGCTCTCTTTTTAGGCTGCTTCTGAAGTGAATCGTCCTTGTTTGTAAACATAGGCTTTGCCACTTCTTCTCTCTTAGGCTCTTCCTGTCTTACTATTCTTACATGGAAAAGACCGCTTACAGTGCCCTCCTGAATGTTGTAGCTAAGCTCGTTGAACATGTCGTAGCTTACATACTTATACTCAATAAGCGGATCTCTCTGAGCATATGCATGAAGTCTTATGCCCTGCTTCATCTGTTCCATATCGTCAATATGGTCCATCCACTTTGAGTCTATAACCTTAAGCATTATTACACGCTCAATTTCACGCATTTTAGGCTCTTCGCCCTCAGGTGTAGGCAAAGCCGCCTCAATTTCAGCCTCTTTCATTTCATAAAGCTTTACGGCTGTTTTATATACGGCATCCACAAGCTTTTCCTTTGTCATGGATTCCTTTTCTTCTTCCTTAACGGAAATCATGCCTATTGGCATAATGCGGTAAAGGTATTCGCTGAATTCCTTAAGATCCCATTCCTCGCAAAGGTCAGATTCACCCAATGTTCTTTCAGCGGCATGCTCAATTACAGCCTTTATCATGGTAAGAACGCTTTCTCTTAAGTTTTCACCAAAAAGAACACGCTTTCTTTCGCCGTAAATTATTTCTCTCTGCTCGTTCATAACCTCGTCATACTCAAGCAGGTTTTTACGTATTGCAAAGTTGTTGCCCTCAACCTTCTTCTGAGCGCTTTCAATGGCCTTTGTAAGCATAGGATGCTCTATCGGGTCATCTTCCTCAAGCCCCAGTGAATCAACAAGCTTCATTGTTTTTTCGCTTCCGAAAAGACGCATAAGGTCGTCCTCAAGAGAAATGTAGAAGCGTGATTCGCCCGGGTCGCCCTGACGTCCGGAACGTCCTCTGAGCTGATTGTCTATACGTCTTGACTCATGTCTTTCCGTACCTATAATTTTAAGGCCGCCAAGCTCCTTAACGCCCTCGCCAAGCTTAATGTCGGTACCACGGCCAGCCATATTTGTGGCTATTGTTACAGTTTTTGCCTGACCTGCAAGGGCAACTATTTCAGCTTCCTTTTCATGGTACTTTGCGTTAAGCACCTGATGAGGAATGCCCCTTCTTTTAAGCATTGCGCTAAGTTCTTCCGATTTATCAATGTTTACCGTACCAACAAGCACAGGCTGACCCTTTTCATAGGCCTCCTCAACGGCGTTTACAACGGCGCGGAATTTAGCCTTTTCCGTTCTGTAAACAACATCGTTAAGGTCTTTTCTCTGAACAGGAAGGTTGGTAGGTATAACAACAACGTCCATGTTGTATATGTTTCTAAATTCCGCCTCTTCCGTCTGTGCCGTACCTGTCATGCCCGATTTTTTCTCATATTTATTAAAGAAATTCTGGAATGTGATTGTGGCAAGGGTTTTGCTTTCTCTGTTAACCTTAACGTTTTCCTTTGCCTCAATAGCCTGATGAAGACCATCGCTGTATCTTCTGCCCGGCATAATACGTCCCGTAAATTCGTCAACAATCATAACCTCATCGTTTTGAACAACGTAGTTCTGATCTCTGTGCATGTTGTAATTTGCCTTAAGGGCATTGTTTATGTGGTGCTGAAGTTCAAGGTTTTCAGGGTCTGAAAGGTTTTCAACATTGAAAAATCTTTCTGCCTTGGCAACGCCCTGCTGAGTAAGCACAACTGTTTTTGCCTTTTCGTCAACTACAAAGTCGCCCTCTTCAATAAGGTCCTCTCTTGTGATGGCGTTAAGAGCCGCCTCCTCGTTCAAAATGCGGCCTTTTGTAAGCATTTTTGCGAACTGATCGGCTATTGTATAAAGCTGTGTGCTTTTTGTTCCGCTGCCGGAAATAATAAGCGGTGTTCTTGCCTCGTCAATAAGTATAGAGTCAATTTCGTCGATAATGGCATAGCAAAGTCCTCGCTGAACCATGTTTTCCTTTCTTACAACCATGTTGTCTCTAAGGTAGTCGAAACCAAGCTCGTTGTTTGTGGCATAGGTAATGTCGCAGTTATATGCTTCTCTTCTTTCGTTGCCGTCCATGCTGTTAAGTATAACGCCTACCGAAAGACCAAGAAATCTGAAAATCTGACCCATCCACTCAGAGTCACGCTTTGCAAGGTAATCGTTTACCGTAACGATGTGAACGCCGTTGCCTGTAAGGGCGTTAAGATATGCAGGAAGTGTTCCCACAAGGGTTTTTCCTTCGCCTGTTTTCATTTCGGCAATTCTTCCCTGATGAAGAACAATACCGCCTATAAGCTGAACCCTGAAATGACGCATGTTTACCACACGGCTTGCGGCTTCTCTTACGGTTGCGTATGCTTCGGGAAGTATGTCGTCAAGGCTTTCCCCGTTTTTGTATCTTTCCTTAAATTCTTCTGTTTTTGCTCTCAGCTCATCATCTGAAAGAGCCTTAAAAGCCTCTTCGTAGCTTTCAATTTTGTTTACAACGGGAATTATTTTCTTAATTTCCTTTTCGCTGTAATTTCCGAAAATCTTTTCCAAAAGACTCATTTTTTTACTTTCACCTCAATATTTTGTTTAAAACTCCCAAGGGAGCCTTCTGCCAAACTCTACAATCGTCCAACGTTAATATTAACAGATAATCACGCCAAGAGCAACAAAAACCTAAATTCTTAATAAAAAAGTTACCTTTTATACATACCCACAGTACATTCATCGTTTTTCTATACATGCTTTCGGTCTTTGCGGCATACTCTTCACTTTTTTTATGTACGGCTTAAAGGCAAGCATGTCTGCTTTTCCCTTAAGCCTGCTTTTTTTATCTAACCGCTGTGCCTGACGAATAATTGCCTGTACCGGTGCCGTAGTATGTGCCGTTATAGCCTGTTCCGCCGTAGCCTGTGCCGTTATTTGTGTAGGTGCCGTTTGATGCGCCGTAGCCATAGCCGTTGTCATAGGTATACGTTCCGTCATAATAATAGCCGTTTGTGCCATAATACATATCATTATAGCCGCCGTCAACGGCTGTGCCAAGGTTATTTCCGGCTTTGCCGGAGGTGCAGCCGCAAAGCGCAGCTGCTGTTAAAGCTGCAATTAAAACCAGTTTTTTCATAATATCCTCCTGATTAAAAAATTATTTTACTGCATCATTATTTTGCTGTAAAATAGCCTTATAAATACTGCACTAAAATTAGCAAATTTAGAAATTTTTGATTATACCGGAGGTATTTTATGGAACAAAAAAGAAAATGCGGCATACTTGCCCACCCCACAAGCTTTCCTTCTCCATACGGAATAGGTGATTTGGGCGAAGGCGCTTTGAGCTTTATAGATTTTTTGGATAGTGCATGGCAGAAAATTTGGCAGACACTGCCTTTATGCCCCACAAGCTTCGGAGATTCCCCATATCAAAGCTTTTCCGCCTTTGCGGGAAATTATTTTCTCATAAGCCCCGATTTGCTTAAAAAAGACGGTCTGCTTGCCGACGGGGATTTGGAGGAAATTCCTGATTTTGATGCAGAAAAAACGGAATACGGAAAGGTTATACCCTATAAAATATCTCTTTTTAAAAAGGCTTTCGCAAATTTTGACGTTTCAGACAAAAAATACAAGGCTTTCTGCGCAGAAAACAGCCTTTGGCTTGAGGATTACGCCCTTTTCTGCGCCATAAAAGACCATTACATTGCCAAAAGACGTACCGAGGGCGAAAGTGCAGAATTTAAGGCATTCAAAAAAGAAACAGCCGGCGTGCTTGAAGAAAATGTTCAGAATGATTATTACTACGGCGGAGTTTGGACAACATGGGACAAAGACCTTGTTGTAAGAAACAGTGCCGCCATAAGCCGCATAAAAAAACTGCTTTCAGACGAAATTGAATTTTACAGATTTGTTCAGTTCAAGTTTTTTGAACAGTGGGAAAGCCTTAAAAAATACGCCGAGAAAAAAGAAATTGAAATTATTGGCGACATACCTATTTTTGTTGCCTTTGACAGTGCCGACGCATGGGCAAACCAAAGGCTTTTCCATTTGGACTCAAAGGGCTATCCTATTGATGTTGCAGGTGTTCCGCCCGATTATTTCAGCAAAACGGGTCAGCTTTGGGGCAACCCCGTTTATGTATGGAAGGAGCACGAAAAGGACGGCTACGCATGGTGGATAAACCGCATGAAGGCGGCGCTTAAAATATGCCACACAGTAAGAATTGACCATTTCAGAGGCTTTGAAAGCAACTACTGCATACCATTTGGGGCAAAAGACGCCACAGTGGGAAAATGGAAAAAAGGCCCCGGCAAAAAGCTTTTTACAGCCATTAAAAAAGAGCTGGGCTCTCTTCCTGTTATAGCCGAGGATTTGGGCATAATAACCGATAAGGTTGAAAAGCTGAGAGATGACCTTGGTCTGCCAGGAATGAAAATACTTCAGTTTGCTTTTGACGGAGACCCAAAAAACGCATATCTTCCTCATAACTATACGCCAAACTGCGTTGCCTACACAGGCACCCACGATAACGACACCACAGCCGGCTGGTATGACAGCACAGACGAAAAATCAAAGGATTATTTCCGCCGCTACATGAACACAAGCGGAGAAAAGCCTGCCGCAGACCTTATACGCCTTGCCGTTTCAAGCTGCGCAGACAGGGCAATTTATCCTCTTCAGGATGTGCTTGGTCTTGATGAAAAGGCACGCTTCAACACCCCCGGCGTAAAGGAAAATAACTGGCAGTGGAGATATACAGCGGATATGCTTACAGAGGATTTGTCTGAACAGCTTTTATATCTTGTCAAATTATTCGGAAGGTGAAAAAAATTGCTTAAAAAGGCTGATAAAATTTATTTTTTGGTTTTGTACATTGCTTTTTTTCTCTGCGATATGCTTGGCATTTTCGGTTTAAGCAATGCGCTTAAGTTTGCGTTTATTTTTTCAGCGTTTTTATGGGCAGCTATATACAATAAGCGCCGCTTTATAAAGGCGGCGCTTGGTCTTACGGTTGTATGCGATTTTTTTCTTCTTTTTACACCATATTATGATACGGGAATTTTTGTTTTCTGCCTTGTTATGTGCGTATACATTTACGGCTTTACAAAAAAAGCGCTTGTGCCTGTCCTTCTGCTTGGGTTTTCCCTTGCTTTGGCAGCGATAATAACCCCCCAAAGCTTTCCTCCCGTTGCCATTGCCTACGCAATTCTTTTTTATTCCAATCTTTTTTTCTGCATAAAGCACAGAGAAAATTTTGTTCTCCCCATTGCCTTCATACTTTTTGCACTGTGCGATATATTTGTGGCACTTTTCAACATAACACAAAGCACTGCCCTTATGGTGCCGATATGGCTTTTTTACGCACCAAGCCAATATATCATTTCCCATTACGCCACAAGGTAGAAACCTGTGCGTGAACAATATTTTCATCATCGGCGCTTACTACAAATGTGTTTACCATTTTTTCATCGCCCATAGCCTCAACATAGGTTTTAAGGCGCAGTCTGCTTCCGCGGTAGCTTTCCTTTCTGTAAACCACCCTCATGTCGTAGCCATCCATGGTATCGTATATTTCATCAGGCACTCTGTCCATTGCCCAGGCTATATACTGGGTGTTGTTGGTGTGTCCGTTGGTATCCGTCTGGCTTCTTTCCACCGTTACGTCATAAATATCGTCCGCCGTTTCCTTTGCCACCTTGGGCATACGGTGCTTTTCGCCCTCAATGGCGGCGCCGATACCGCTGTAATACTTATCTTCCATTTCCTTTGGAATAACACAGGGCTTTCTTTCCTTAAGATCCATAAAAACCCAACGTGATTCCGCCTTTATTATTTCATTGCCCTCCATGTCCTCGGCAATAAAACCTCTGTCTGCCATAAACCTTTTGCAGCCCTCAGACCAGGTTTTAATTTTTATTTTTTCTCCGCACAAAGGCGTTCTTTCAAAAACAATGTGCCAGTTTGTTATTATCCAACCTCTGTTCATGCCTAAAAGCAGCTCCATTGTATATCCCAAAGAGTCGGAATGGTCAATGGCCATGTCCTGAAAAAGCATGGCAAGGTTTGCCTTGGTAAGCATAAGGCGGTTGTTGGTTGAATAATAGGAAATATCTTTTATTTTTTCATAGGCTTTTATCATATTATCATTCCTTTTCCGATATAAGGGTAAGTATATCACAAAAATACGTGTTTAAATTTAAAATTGCCTTAAAAAAACAAAATTTTTTAAATCTTTTTTAAAATTCTATTTCCTAAAAACAAATATCATGGTACAATATCAAGTAGGTTTACATTAAGGAGGATATACAAATGAATTTTAGCGTGGGCGATATTTTTATTATAATCAGTGTTGTTTTGGCTGTTGTTATAGGCGTTGTGTTCTATATAGGCAAAAAGAATTATGCCAGAAATATTGAAGCGCAGACCTTTATAAATCAGTATAAAATGGTTACGCCTATACTTGTAATTGACAAGAGATTTGAAAAACCAACAGCTCAGAATCTGCCGAAAAACATATACGAAAAACTTAACAAAACAGCAAAATTAAGAAAAATGGCTATTGTTAAGGCTAAGGTTGGCCCTCAGATTACAACTCTTTTATGCGACAAAAACATATATGACAACCTTGCCGTTAAAAAAACAGTTAAGGTTGAGCTTGCGGGAATTTATATTTCCAACATCATAGGTCTTAACCTTGAAGACAAAAAGAACAAAACCTGGAGAGAAAAGCTTTCTGTATGGGTTAAGAAAACACAGGATAAGGCAAGCAGCACATTAACAAAATAATTAAGCGTTTTAAACACGGTATGGTTAAACATATCGTGTTTTTTTAGATTGGCGCTTTTAGCATGAATAAACCCCTGGTTCTGCCAGGGGTGGATAAAATACCTTGGTAAATAAAAACCTCCATGATACGATAGTGATGGTTTAGGCACCGCATCACAAAAAGTATCAAGGAGGTTTTTAAGCAATGAAAAACGAAATAAAACATACAGCTCACTCAACATATAGATGTGAATATC
>Ga0129308_1002998_pt1 | contig 13067 bp, 9 predicted proteins | sample L827metagenome_FD_94440 | JGI IMG/M metagenome (GOLD analysis project Ga0129308, IMG submission 94440) | Ring-tailed lemur group fecal microbial communities from Wisconsin, USA - L827 metagenome | ecosystem: Host-associated > Mammals > Digestive system > Large intestine > Fecal | place: USA...
AGCATCAGCCTGAAAGATCATCTGAAAATCAATGATCCTTCCAAACTTTTCAATTGATTTTCTATAAAATCTTTCATCGACGTCAAATTTTAATGATGCACCAAAAGAACACTGTTTTCTTCTTCTGTCAGTGTTCTTTTTATTATGCCGGAAACAAGATCGAAAAATCAATTCCGTCTATAAAAAATGGGCAGCTGCAAACTCTCTGCATCTGCCCATTTTTTTAACTTTTTATCCTGTCTGCCTACAGCAATTCTTTTCTGGAGAGATTGATTCTGTTCTGGCTGTCGATTTCCGTTACCTTTACCTTGACAACGTCACCGATGTTCATTTCATCCTCAACCTTTTCGACTCTGTGTTTTGCCATCTTGGAGATGTGCAGCAGACCTTCCTTGCCCGGAAGAATCTCGATGAACGCACCGAAATTCATGATTCTGGTTACTTTTCCCTCGTAAATTTCACCCGGTTCCGGTTCCTTGATCAGCAGTTCGATCTCTCTGACACCTGCTTCTGCGCTTTCCATATCCGGTGCTGCAATATAAACCAGACCTGTATCATCGATATCGATCTTAACGCCTGTATCTGCAATAATTCTATTGATCGTCTTGCCTCCCGGTCCGATGACCGTTCTGATCTGATCCGGATCAATCTGCATGGAGATGATTCTCGGAGCATATGGTGACAATTCAGCTCTCGGTTCGGAGATTTCAGCCAGCATTTCACCCATGATATGCATTCTGCCTTCATAGGCCTGTTTCAGTGCCTTCTGAAGGATTTCCTTGCTGAGTCCATGTACCTTGATATCCATCTGAATCGCAGTCACGCCCTTGGCGGTACCGGCCACCTTGAAGTCCATATCTCCCAGGAAGTCTTCCATGCCCTGAATATCAGAAAGGATTGCCATCTTGCTCGTGCCGTCTTCTTCCACCCGTTCAATCAATCCCATAGCGATTCCGGCAACAGGAGCCTTGATCGGAACACCTGCATCCATCAAAGCCAGACAGCTTCCGCAGGTAGAACCCATCGAAGTGGAACCATTGGAAGATAAAACTTCCGAAACGACTCTGATCGCATACGGGAATTCTTCTTCATTTGGCAGTACCGGCAGCAATGCTCTTTCCGCCAGCGCACCATGTCCGATTTCCCGTCTGCCCGGACTCTTCATTCTTCCAGCTTCCCCAACGGAATAAGGCGGGAAGTTGTAGTGATGCATATATCGCTTTTCTGTCTGCTCCGTAATGCCATCGATGGTCTGCGCTTCTCCGAGCGCTCCCAGCGTTGCTACAGATAATACCTGTGTCTGACCTCTCTTGAACAGGCCCGTTCCGTGTGTTCTCGGAAGAACTCCGGTATCGACCCAGATCGGTCTTACTTCATCCAGCTTTCTGTTATCCGGTCTGATGCCTTCGTCGAGAATCATGCTGCGAACCTGTTCTTTTGTAATCTGATAGAGCACATTGCCGATGTCCTTCGCATTATCCGGATAGATCTCTTCAAAATGCTCTTTTGTTTCCGCCTCTACTGCGTCCATGTTCTCCAGACGTTCCATCTTGTCATAAGTCTGGATTGCAGCTCTCATTTTATCAACCGCATAAGCTCTGACTGCCGCATCGATATCTTCCGGCACTTTGTACAGTTCGATATCCATCTTCGGCTTACCGACTTCCGCAACGATCTGCTCGATGAACTCAACGATCTTTTTAATTTCCTCATGTGCAAACATGATGGCATCCAGCATGGTCTCTTCCGGAACTTCCTGCGCGCCTGCTTCTACCATCATGATCGCTTCCTTCGTGCCGGAAACCGTCATGTGCATGCAGCTCTTTTCTCTCTGTTCCAGAGATGGGTTGATGATAAACTGACCATCTACCATTCCCACGATAACCGATCCTGTCGGCCCTTCCCACGGAATGTCGGAAATTGCCAGCGCAACGGAAGATCCGATCATCGCTGCAATTTCGGATGGCGCATCATAATCAACGCACATTACAGTAGCAACAACCTGTACATCATTGTAAAACCCCTTCGGAAACAGCGGTCTCAACGGTCTGTCCATCAAACGTGAATTGAGAATCGCTCTTTCACTTGGTCTTCCTTCTCTCTTGATAAATCCGCCCGGAATCTTTCCTGCGGCGTACATTTTTTCCTCATAATCACAGGACAATGGGAAAAAGTCAATGTCCGGTCTTGGCTCCTTGGATGCACACGCTGTCACATTGACAACGGTATCACCATACTTTACCATAACCTGTCCATTTGCCAGCTCGCAGACCTTGCCGATTTCCAGCTCCAGCAGCTTGCCGCCAATGGCCGTCTTAAATGTTCTGTAATCTGTGTACTTCATAATAAACAACTACCTCCTGTTTATTTCTCTCACATACTTCTAGCTACACATGAATTGCTTTTCCGGCAATTCATAAAACAATAATTAAGGCGAGGTACGTATTTACCTCGCCTAAAATTCAAGTTTAATTTACTTACTTTCTTAAACCTAAACGAGCAATCAGATCTCTGTATCTCTGAAGATCCTTTTCCTTCAGGTAATTAAGAAGGTTTCTTCTCTGTCCTACCATCTTTAAAAGTCCTCTTCTGGAGTGATGGTCCTTCTTGTGAACCTTCAGGTGTTCGTTCAAGTCATTGATTCTGTAAGTCAGAATCGCAACCTGTACTTCCGGGGAACCAGTATCGCCTTCCTTTAACTGATACTCTTTGATGATTTCCGCTTTCTTTTCTGTTGTGATCATGTTCTTTCCTCCTTGTTTTCATACACCTGAAGCTGGGTTGCCGTCGGAGTTCCGAGCAACTAAGCTGCAGGTAAATCATTATTCTGTATGCCCGTATGTCTACTGCATACTTTGATATTCTAACACCTTTTTATCACCTGTGCAACAGAAATGTTAAAAATGTGCAAACCTTTCTTCGACAAAGTCTGTGAAGATATACCCTCTCCTTAGAACCTGTTGACAACCATTAGAAAATGTAATTATAACAAATATTGAATGTATTGAAGAGATGGGGTGCGGACAGAATCCTGGACTGATCAGACAATCAATCCGCTTTTCTGTCCGCACCCTGTTTCACTTTGCCTTTGATTTGATTATATTCTATTTTGCTTCATATATGGCTTTGCCGTCTCTGAACGTTTTAAGCACTTCGGTTTCGCCGATGGCAAAAGGATCACACTCAAGTATGTTCTGACCTAATACTACCATATCAGCATCCTTGCCTACCTCAATGCTGCCTTTCGTCTGTTCGGCATAGTTCTGATAAGCGCCATTGTAAGTAGCTGCCTTAAGCATCTGCTCTACGGTTACTCTCTGATCCGCGCCAAGCAAAGTATCAGGATTTCCTGTTCTGTCGCATCTCGTCACGCCTGTCTGAATAGCGCCGAGCGGCATGGACGGCACTGTTACAGGATAATCGCTGGCTACTGTTACTACAGCTCCTGCATCAAAGAAGTCCTTCATAGGATATTCGTTGCTTGCACGCTCTTCTCCAAGATACGGAACTTCCAGTTCTTCATAGTATCCCGGCTCTTTGCAGAACCAATACGGATTCGTTACGGCAATTACATTAAGGTCTGCCAATCTCTGAATATCCTCATCAGATACTACCTGCAAGTGCGTGATCGCATGCCGAACCTTGCTATCAGGATTTGCTTCTTTTGCAGCTTCGTATGCATTCAGCGTCAGCTTTACAGCCGCATCTCCGATCGCGTGAGTATGGCATGTGATTCCCCGTGCGTCTGCCGCCGTAACGAATTCTTTCATGCCTTCTTCAGTCCACAGACCCTCGCCTGTTACTCCCGGCTCATCCGCGTATTCGTCCAGAAGATAAGTGGTATGTCCTTCTACGACACCATCTGCAAACAATTTGATTCCGTTGATCTCGAAATCTCCGCCTTCATTGTCTTTTATTGCCTTTTCCACTTCGTCCAGCATTCCTACCGGATCTCCGTTATTATCTGTTTCGTTGATGCAATATCCTGCATATACCTTGAGCAGCAGTTCGCCGTCTGCATCAAGCTGGGAATATGCTTCCAACAGATTTGTCTTGGTATTTACCATAGGCTCCCAATAAGTCGTTATCCCGTAAGAAGCGACTTCTTTCTGATATTCAAGAATTCCCTCTTTGAATTCCTCTACAGTATAATCAGGAATGATCGTCTCCGCCAGACTCTTTGCATTTTCACGGAAGAGACCTGTTGGATTTCCATTTTGATCTCTGGTTATTACTCCGCCTTCAACGTCTTTTGTATTCTGATCCACCTTCATCATTTCCATGGCCTTGCTATTTACCCAGTACGAATGATGATCCTGTGAAACCAGTACGATAGGCAGGTCTTTATTGACTTCGTCAAGCATTGCCGCATAATTTCCATTAGACGGCAAATATCCGTTTTCCCAGCCTGTTCCCAAAATAAATTCTCTGTCAGCGTGCTCCTCAATAAAATCTTTAACCGCTTTCTGATACTCCTTTACTGTGGTTCCGCCATAAAGATTGACTTCAAACAGATTTGATACACCGCCCTCATGTCCGTGAGCATGGGCTTCCACGAATCCGGGCATTGCCATTCCATCTCCCAGTTCGATGACGTCAGTCTTGCTTCCGATCATTTCATCTACACCAGCAGCAGCGCCTACATATGTAATTTTTCCGTCCTTTACCGCCACGGCCTCTGCTATCGTTCCGTCTTTATCCGCCGTGTAAATAGTTCCCTTCATGACGACATCCGCATCACTGCTGCCGCAGCCCGACAGCACCGGTATCGATAACGAAACAAGCATCGCACCGACTAATACTTTTGCCAACTTTTTCTTCATGCGCATTCCCTCCTAATAAAAATAAGTCCTGAGTATTATCATTACGCCTTATTTTTATAATATTCCGGCAATTTGCGCAATACACCCTAAGGTCTATTTTCCTCTTTCGTTCATTTTTCGATCTCTGACCAGGTTTATAAGATCCATCCTTTTTGAGACTCCCAGTTTTTCATATAAATTATGTACGTGTTTTTTCACAGTCAATTTGGAAATATAAAGCTGCTCTGCAATATTCTCATAGCTGTCTCCCTGGAAAATCATCAGAGAGATTTCCCGCTCCCGTTTACTGAGTCCGCATTCCTGCGCAAGCAAACCAAGCACTTCTTCCTCCGACAGCTCTTCCAACTCAGCTTCCCTGAAATAGATGGGACTGAAATCATGTCTGAAAAGATATACAAGCACCCAGAGCACGATCATGATCATAATGATAGAAGTAGGATCGTAATAGAATGATTCCACTTCATAAACCATCTTTCCCACAGCAAGACGTATCGTAAAAATTCCGCTGAGAGCTCCATTTATAAAATTAAGAATTGAAACCGCAATAGCAAAAACCATCGTTTCTTTTTCTATACCGGCTTTGAACATATCTATTATATAAATCACATTAAATATACTGCTGACAAGACAACACAACACCTCAATGATTATAACAAAAATTCTTGCAGCAGGATCTTCCACATAATAATTGGCGTCGATAAATACTACGCAGTTAAAATCGGATAAAATCAAAAATCCCGCAAGAACAACATTTACAGCCTTGTCAAAGCCAGCCCGTTCTTTCCCCTTTTCCCTGAGATGGACTCTAATAAATGTGAACCAGAAATAATCCAGGAATATGAACAGAGAAAACTCTGCAAGTCTTCCCAGCGTACCGCGCTGAAAAGCGTCTGCATAAATTCCGTTATATGATGTGAAATAGTACAGCAAGATCAGACAGAAAAAACAGAGTGTATAATTTCTCAGGCTGCTAAAGGTTTTTAATTTTCCAACGCTTTTATGCTTTACAAGCAAAGCGATCAGTATCAGCACCATAAGCAATGCAAAGGTACCTATAATAACGAAAAAGGACATTAATAAATTGTAAGTCTCCATAGAAAATCTCTCCTTCTTTTGTCGAGAATACAACACTTACTTATCTATATGATTTATTTCGGACATTAAAAATCGCCCATTCGGGCAATCCATAATTCCTGATCAGGTCTATAGGCTTTTCAGAACCCGAAACCTATATCGTTACCACTTCGTTAATCTTAAATCTCTCTGCTTCCAATTTTATCCCCAATTAAAAAATCAATTAATACGATTTATATAATATTGTACCATGTTATCCGATCCAAAACAATCCGGTTCAAGAATTACCATGTTCAATAAAGGATACCATCAACACAGGCATATGGTTTTTACCATTACCGGAGGGCTCCATATATGCGTTAAGGCAGATCGATCTTATCCTTGTTAATCTAGCCGTGGGAGAGTATAATACCCTCTAAGAGGATTCTTGCATGAATCTTTCCCGTACTTTTTCTAAAACGTACACGCAGATATCAAGTCAGTTTTTCAATTTGGAAAGGAAATGAAATATGAAAAAAGTAGAAGACTACAAAAAAGTTACAGTGATTGGATGCGGGTTAATCGGCTATAGCTGGGGAATTGTTTTTGCAAGAAACGGTCTTGAGGTTTCCATGTACAATCGAAAATCCAAAACACTGGATACACTTAAGGATCGAATGTCTGACGCCTTTCATTTTCTCGCTGATGAGGGAATTATAAAAGAATACGAGATCCAGAATGCAATGAACAAAGTACATGTTACAGATAATCTTGAAGAAGCGCTTTTCAATACAGATTACGTTCAGGAATGTCTGTGGGAGGATCTTGAACTAAAGCAAGATATTTTTAAAACACTTACAGATATGACCCCTGCAGATGTTCCGATTGGCTCCAGCTGTTCCGGGCTGAGAATAACCGATATTACCTCAAACGTTAAAAACCATCCGGAACGATGTATTGTTGCACATCCTACCAATCCGCCCCATCTGATTCCCTTTATGGAAATCTCCGGAGATCTGGCCTCTCAGGAGGTCAAGGATTCTGTATTTCAGTTTATGGAATCGATCGGACAGAAACCGATTCAATGCAAAGAAGTTTATGGCTATGTGCTGAACCGCCTTCAGCTGTCACTGATACAGGAAGCCCTATATCTTGTTAAAGAGGGAATTTGCAGTGCCTCTGCCGTAGACAGAGCGTTAACCGATGGTCTTGGTCTGCGCTGGGCCTTTACCGGTCCTTATGGGGTAGAAGAATTAAACTCTGCTAACCTTTCTGAAGGTTTAACAAAATATAAAGACTATATGCTTGAATTTTTTACAAAGGAACAAAAAACTGTCTGCGATTATGATGATGCCTTTATTCAAAAATGCGTTTCAGAATTTGAACCGGTAATGGAAGGCAGAAGCCATGATGAGTATCTCCTATGGAGAAACCAGATGGTTACCAGAACAAGACAAATCAAAGAACAGTCAAAAATGAAATAAACTTTGAAACAAAAAGAGCCTTGAAATTTCAACCTTTCAAAGCTCTTTTTCATTGAGATTGGTCGGGATGACAGGATTCGAACCTGCGGCCTTTGCGTCCCGAACGCAACGCTCTACCAAGCTGAGCCACATCCCGCCGACTTTTCTATTATAGATCAATCGGATGAAAAAAGCTACTCTTTTTTCATAGAAAATGTAATTTTTCTAACATATTTTTATAACAGGCCATGTTCTCTGTGATAGGCCTTCGCCATGATGCAGTCACTCTGAATCTGCCGGCTCAGGGCTTCTATGCTGTCAAACTTTCGCTCTGCGCGCGTCTGTTTTATAAATTCAACATTGATATTCTTGCCGTAAAGCTCCTGATCAAAATTGAAAATATGCGTTTCCACGTTTTTCTGGTACGTGCCGATCGTCGGCTTGACGCCGATGTTCGTCACGCTCGGATAGCGTACACCATTGTAGGTGCAGTATGTGATATAAACGCCGTTTGGCGGTGTCGCCATCGTTTCATCGATCAGGATATTGGACGTCGGAAATCCGATCGTTCTCCCCAGCCTGTTGCCAACAACCACTTCGCCGCCGATGGCATACATACGACCCATGAAGCGCGTACATTCTTCCATCTGCCCCTGTTCGATCAGCTTGCGGATATACGTGCTGCTGACCACCACATCATCGATCATAAACGGTTCCTGCACATGAATTCCAAATCCATGTTTGAGTCCTTCATGCATCAGCACCTCCGGTGTTCCGGCTGCCTTATAGCCAAAACTGTAATTGAAACCGCAGTATGCCTCCTTGATGCGGAATTTTTTAACCAGAATCTCCTCTACGTAAGCCTCCGGTGACATTTGCATGATCTCCGGTGTAAACGGAATATTAAACATGTAATCAATATTCATGCTTTCAATGATCCGCGCCTTTTCTTCCGGATAAAGAATGTTCTTGACCGGCGGCAGATTTTTCAGCAGCGTTCTGGTATGATTGGCAAATGTGAAAACCGCGCTTTTCAGTCCTGCCGCTTCTGCGCTCTTCACCGTCCGCTGAATGATCTCCTGATGTCCTCTATGTACGCCGTCAAAATTTCCCAGCGCAACCACTGTATTTTCAATATCTTTTATCTCATCCAATGAATTGAATATTTTCATCCTTGTTGCCTCGTCACAAATATTTTATCGGCCTTCAAAAGTCCGTTTTTCCTGTCATAATACCCTGTTCCCAGAAATTCTCCCGTTTCCGTCTGATAGACACGATACATATTGCTGTAGTCAATGCCTCTCCCATTGTGCAGCCCCTTCGCTGCCAAAGGATGAGACTTTTTCTGAACCTGACCCCAGCGAATGCTGTTGCCTCTGCAAAAATAATTCGCTCTGTCTGCATTCATCTCCAAAACACCAAGCTGTACCAGCGGTTCATCCACCGGCAGAAGCAGTGATTCAATCTCCAGCGGTTCCATCTCCTTCAGCGCCTGCGGACTGACTGCCCGTTCATCCAGCTGAAAAACACCGCTTCCGGTACGTGTCAGCGCAGACATTGCCGCACCGCATCCGAGAATTTTTCCCAGATCGTGACAGATGCTTCTGATATACGTGCCTTTCGAGCAGGTTACCTCGAAGGAAACTTCCCGATTCTGCAAATCGATGCGCTCAACTCGCAGGCGATGAATGGTCGCCGCCCGCGGCTTCACCTCCACCGGAATGTGATTCCGCGCATATTCATATAATTTCCTGCCGTTGACCTTCAATGCAGAATACATCGGCGGTATCTGCTGAATATCGCCTTGAAACTGCTTCAGCGCCGTAACGACCGCATCCTCCGTAATCGATTCCAGACCATGCGTTTCCAGCGTCTCACCCCAAATATCCTGTGTGTCGGTAACCATCCCCAGTTTCGCAGTACAGCGATATGTTTTATCGTCCAGATCCAGATATTCCATGATCCTTGTTGCTTTGCCGACAAACACTGGCAGCAGCCCCTCCGCCATCGGATCCAGAGTTCCGCCATGCCCGACTTTTTTGATACCGAGCGCTCTGCGGCAAACGGCAACACAGTCATGAGACGTCCAGTTCTGCGGTTTATTGATGATTAAAATTCCATCTCTCATGCAATGCTCCAATATTCTTCGATTTCCTGTTTTAAACGTGCAACAGCATTCTCCATCGGTTCTTTGATCGTGCAGCCCGCCGCTTTGGCATGACCGCCGCCGCCAAACTTACCGGCAATTTGATCCACGTTGCCGTAAGATTTTGCACGCAGACTGACTTTAATGCCTTCCTCACGTTCTTTGAGAAAAGCCGCGATCTCCACGCCGTCGATGTTCCGCAACAGATCGACAATGCCTTCCGCATCATCCATCGAAGCATCCAAATCCTGCAGCATCTTTTCCGTCACATATGCCATCGCAGCCCTTCCGTCCGCGAAAACCTCCATCGTTTCCAAAACCTTAATCTGCAGCTCCAGCTTTCGTCTGCTGACATTCTGATACAATGCAATCGTCACCTTCATATGATCAAAACCGCACTGCAGCAGCGCACCCGCGATTTGATGGGATTCCGCCGTCGTATTGGAATATTGAAAGCTGCCCGTATCGGTAACAATTCCCGTATACAGCGCTTCCGCGATCTCCGCATCGATCGCCCAGTCCATTTCCACCAATAATTTGTAGATGATCTGAGCTGTCGCCGCTTCTTCAGGATCAATATAATAATAGTCACCCAGCGGTGCACCTGTCAAATGATGATCGATGCAAAGCTGCAGTTTTCCGGCGTGAAATGCCTCGATGCGATTCGGAAAACGACTTTCCTCGCTGCAGTCTACACAGATGCAGACATCCGGCTGCCCGATACAGGAACGATCCTGCGTACAGCACGCTGCATTCAGAAACCCGATATAAGCCGGAACTTCCTCCTCCAGCAGCACCCTGCACTGCTTTCCAATTTTCTGCAGCGCCAGGCAAAGGGCAACTGCGGAGCCCAGTGCATCCCCATCCGGATTTACATGTGGAAAAATCACAATGCGCTCTGCCTCTGCCAGATATTCTCCCAGTTGTCTCAATGAAGCATTCTTTTTCATCTTCCTTTATTCCTCGCCGTCATTATCCTCGTCATGTCTGATATCCAGATCATCTATGATCTTCGAAATATGCCTGCCATATTCCATCGATTTATCGATTTTGAAAATCAGATCCGGAGCATGCCGCAGCTTGATCCTGTGACTGATCTCCCTGCGGATAAATCCCTTCGCCTGCTGCATAGCGTCCAGCACTTCCTGCTGCTGTTGTTCGGCAGTTTCCTCTGCCGGATTCGCTCCCAGAACGGAGAGGAATACCGTTGCATAGCTTCCGTCGCTGGTGACTTCCACTGCCGTTACACTGATCATGGCAGACAGTCTTGGATCCTTCAGCCCCTTCAGCAGAAGATCGCTGATGATCTTTTTGATTTCTTCTCCAAGTCTTCCCTGTCTATGTCCTTTGCCCATTCATGGCCTCCTAGTCTCTCTTAATTTCTTCCATGGTGAAACATTCGATAATGTCACCTTCTTTGATATCGTTATAGTTTTCGATACCGAGACCACATTCGTATCCCTGTGCCACTTCTCTGGCATCATCCTTGAACCGCTTCAATGATGAAATCTTGCCTTCATGAATAACAATGCCGTCACGAACCAGACGAATCTGCTCATTTCGAACAACCTTGCCATCTGTAACGTAAGCACCGCCTACGATGCCCACGCCAGGAACCTTAAATGTGTTTCTGATTTCTACTGTACCCAGAATTACTTCCTTAAATTCAGGATCCAGCATACCCTTCATCGCATTTTCCACATCATCGATGATATCATAAATCACTCTGTACGTTCTGATCTGAATATTTTCACGCTCTGCAATCGCCGAAACCGCTGCACTCGGTCTTACATTGAAGCCGATGATAACCGCTCCGGAGGTTCCCGCCAGCATAATATCGGACTCGTTGACCGTACCGACTCCTGTATGGACGATCTTAACACGAACCTTATCATTAGACAGTTTTTCCAGGGACGATACAATTGCACCAACAGAACCCTGTACGTCGCCCTTGATGATCAAATTCAGTTCCTTGACTTCACCTTCCTGAATCTGACTGAACAGCTCTTCCAGCGTCGTGCTCGCATTTCTCGCCAGCACTTCTTCTCTCTGCTTCTGCAGTCTGTTTTCTGCGATTTCTCTGGCATCTCTGTCATTCTTAACTGCGTTGAAAATATCACCGGCCTGCGGTACATCGGTCAGTCCCAGTACCTCTACTGCTGTCGCCGGTCCTGCCATTCTGATTTTCTCACCCTTATCATTGGTCATCAGACGAATTTTACCGGAGCAGGTTCCCGCAACAATGCTCTTGCCGGATTTCAGCGTTCCATTGAGTACCAGCAGACTTGCCACCGGACCCTTTGCCTTATCCAGTCTTGCCTCCAGAACCGTACCAAGTGCCATTCTGTCCGGATTAGCCTTCAATTCCAGCACTTCTGCCTGCAGCAGGATCATTTCCAGCAGATTTGTGATTCCTTCGCCGGTCTTCGCCGATACCGGTACACTGATCACGTCTCCGCCCCAGTCTTCTACCAGAATCCCCTGTTCTGCCAGATCTTTCTTTACGATATCCGGATTTGCGCCCGGTTTATCCATCTTATTGATGGCAACGATAATCGGCACGCCTGCGGATTTCGCATGGCTGATGGACTCGATCGTCTGCGGCTTTACACTGTCATCCGCTGCAACAACCAGAACAGCGATATCTGTCGTATGTGCACCTCTGGCACGCATTGCGGTAAATGCTTCATGTCCCGGAGTGTCCAGGAATACAATCTTCTGTCCGTTGATCTCAACCTCGGAGGCACCGATGTGCTGTGTAATGCCGCCGGACTCCGATGCAGTAACATTCGTCTTTCGGATCGCATCCAACAGGGACGTCTTGCCGTGGTCAACGTGCCCCATTACTGTAATGATCGGTGCTCTCGGCTTCAGATCTTCTTCGCTGTCCTCAAAGGTTTCGATGCCTTCTTCCTGCTCTTCCTCTTCGATCTTTCCAATGGCAACCTGAATTCCCATTTCTTCTGCCAGAAGCACGACAGTATCTTCGTCCAGATTCTGGTTTACATTTGCCATCACGCCCATTTTCATCAGGGTCATAATGATCTGCGATACAGTCGTCTGCGTCTGCTCTGCAAAGCCCGCAACTGTGATCGGCACGTTGATCAATACCGTACCTGTCGGCAGTTCCATAACTTCCGTTTCCGGTTCCGGAGCGGATTTTGGCTTGCTGTGTCTCTTGTTGCGCACCTGCTTTTCCAGAGACTTCAACGGCGTTCTTCCGGACTTCTTGCCGCCGCGTTCCAATTTATCAAACTTATCGTGTTCTTTCTCTTTATTCTTTTTATCGCCCCTTCTGGAGGTTGGCTTGGAAACGCTGACATCTGCTACGGCTGCATCCTCTTTTCTGGATGCCGGACGAGAAGGTCTTTCCGTCCTGTCATTGTTTCTTCTGCCGCCTCTGCGATCATCATTGCCGCGATTTCCGCCTCTGCGGTCGTCATTTCTGCGATCGGAGTTCTTTCTGCGATCACTGTTTTCTTTCTTTTCAGCTTTTTCAGCCGCCTTCTTTTCCGCAGCAGCTTTCTTCGCTGCCGCACGCTTTTCTGCAGCCTCAGCCTCTTCCCGTCTGACATCTTCCGC
>Ga0129308_1003000_pt1 | contig 13060 bp, 10 predicted proteins | sample L827metagenome_FD_94440 | JGI IMG/M metagenome (GOLD analysis project Ga0129308, IMG submission 94440) | Ring-tailed lemur group fecal microbial communities from Wisconsin, USA - L827 metagenome | ecosystem: Host-associated > Mammals > Digestive system > Large intestine > Fecal | place: USA...
ACGGAGGGACTTACCCCCATTTACCGGAAGCTGTTTGCTGCCGCCGCAAAGGCTGCCATGAATGCCGATGTTCCGGTCATGGTACATATTGAAAAGGATTCCGATCCCCTCGCCCTTTTCCGTTTTCTAAGGGAGCTTGGGGTACAACCGGGGCGCATGATTTTCTGTCATCTGGACAGGGCCATACCGGATCCCGGCATTCACAGGCAGCTGCTTGCGGAAGGGATTTTTCTGGAGTATGACACCATCGGCCGCTTCAAGTATCATAGCGACCTCACGGAAATCCGTATTTTCCAGTCCATGCTGGCGGACGGCTTTGAGGATCAGCTTCTCTTCTCCCTCGACACGACGAGGGCCAGGCTGAAGGCTTACGATCCGGACGCAGTCGGACTGGATTATCTGCTCACAAATTTTGTCCCGCTGATGAGGCGCTACGGAATCACCGAACAGCAGATCAGAAAAATTTCACACCACAATTTTGTGCGGGCCTTCACGGCCGCCCACGAATGAATCTATTTACCGGCACGGCAGACAGACCGTGCATTCTTATCAGATTGGAGAACGCATTATGAACCAAAAAGAACTTTTACTGCAGGTTGAGGAGAAAAAAATTGTCCCGGTGGTAAAGCTGGACCGCGCCGCCGACACAAAGCCCCTTTGCGAAGCGCTCTGCGAGGGCGGGCTTCCTGTAGCGGAAATCACCTTCCGCACAGACGCCGCGGAGGAATCCATCCGCATCGCATCCCGTGAATTTCCCGATATGCTCGTAGGCGCGGGCACGATTGTCAACGTAGAGCAGGCCAAACGCGCCGTAGACGCCGGAGCCGGATTCCTTGTCTCCCCGGGCTTTTCCAGAAGCGTTACGGAATGGGCCGTCGACAACCAAATTATGATTTTCCCCGGCACCTGCACCCCGTCCGAGGTGATGGCCGCAATGGAATACAATCTCCCCGTCGTAAAATTCTTCCCGGCAAGCCAGTACGGCGGTCTGGACACGATCAAAGCGCTGGCCGCGCCCTTCCCCTCCATGCGCTTCATGCCTACCGGCGGAATCAACAGCAATAATATCCGGGATTATCTGGCCTTCTCTAAGATCATTGCCTGCGGCGGAAGCTGGATGGTCAAGGACAGCTTCATAAAGGAAGGCAATTACGCGAAAATCAGAGAGTTCACCGCACAGGCAGTCGCTCTCGTAAAAGAGGAGGCATAACCATGAAAATTTTAGTAACTCCCACCTCGCTGCAGCCCGGCAGGAACGACGCCGCCCTGGCTCCCCTCAGAGAGTTTGCAGATGAGCTCGTATTCAATCCTACCGGGAAACCGCTTTCCGAGGATGACCTGATCCCCTTATTAAAGGACTGCGACGGATTCGTGGCCGGACTGGATTCCGTGACCGCAAAGGTGCTGGAAGCGTGCCCGAAGCTCAAAGTCGTCTCCCGCTACGGCGCCGGCTATGACCGCGTGGACATTGCGGCAGCAAAAAGACTGGGAATCAAAGTCACCAACACGCCCGGCGTCAACGCACAGGCCGTCGGAGAGCTGGCTTTCGGCCTGATCCTGGCCGCTGCCAGAAAGATTCCCTACCTGAACAGCCAGACAAGAAGCGGCGCATGGGTACGCTCCACCGGAATTGAGCTGAAGGGCAAAACGCTCGGTATTCTCGGACTGGGCGCAATCGGCAAAGTGGTTGCGGGCTGTGCGCAGGGCTTCGGAATGCAGGTTCTCGCTTATGATCCGTATATCAATGCAGAATACTGCCGGGAGCACCAGATTGAAAATGTAACCTTCGAGGAGCTGATGAGCCGCTCCAACGTAGTCAGCCTGCATCTCCCCCTGCTGGAATCCACGCATCATCTGATCGACGCAAAGGCCATCGGTCTGCTTCCGGATCATGCAATCCTTGTAAATGCGTCCCGCGGCGGAATCATTGATGAGGACGCTGCCTACGAAGCGCTGAAGACAGGCAAGCTGGCCGGGCTCGGACTGGATGCCTTTGAGACGGAACCGCCGACGGACTCCAGACTTTTTGAGTTTGACAATGTGATCGCAACTCCGCATACCGGCGCGCACACACAGGAAGCGACCGATAATATGGCAAACGCTTCCATCCAAAATCTCATCGACCTTTTGTCCGGCAGGGATTGTCCCAATATTGTCAACAAATAACCGTAGCTGGCGGTGGAAATTTTGCATCAGGTCTGCTATAATACGCTTAATTTTAATGTTACTACATTATATCATAACGAGCAGTAATTCAAATCCAAACCAAAGGAGGTATTTGCATCATGAAAACATTTGTTGTAAACAAAGATTTTTCGACCGAAATCCGGGAAGTGCCGAAGCCGCGCTACAGCTCCAGACAGGCCCTTGTAAAGACGATCGCCTGCGGCATGTGCGGTACGGACGTAAAGCTTCTTCACGGGAAATTCAAGGGCTTCCCGGAATCCGTCTATCCGATCATGCTGGGACATGAGGGCGTCGGTGAGGTCGTCGAGGTCGGCAGCGAAGTCACCACATTCAAGGTCGGCGACAAGGTGATCCTTCCGTTTGTCGATCCGGATGAGGAGCTTTATCCAGGACTTGGTTCCGCCTGGGGCGCTATGAGCGAGTACGGCGTTGTATGCGATCCTGCGGCTTATCCGGCGGGCGAGGCTCCGTCCTGCGCTTACGCACAGACCGTTCTTTCCGATGACCTGGATCCGGTAGATGCGGTTATGATCGTCACCTTCCGCGAGGTGCTGAGCAACATCCGTTACTTCGGCATTCAGCCGGGAGACTCCGTAGTCGTCTACGGCTGCGGCCCCGTCGGTTCCACGTTTATCAAGTTCCTGAGCCTCTACGGGGTAAAGGAGATCGTTGCGGTCGATATCATTGATGAAAAGCTCGAGAGCGTAAAGGCAAACGGCGCCAGACATATCATCAACAGCCAGAACCAGGACGTCACAGAGGCCGTCCGCAAGCTGTACCCTGCAGGAGTTGATTTCGTCGTAGACGCCATCGGCGCTCCGTTCGTCGTGAATGCCGCCATGCCGCTTATCAAAGACCGCGGTACGGTTCTCTGCTACGGCGTCCCGCCAGTGGAACAGATCACGATCGATTTCAGCAAAGCGGATTACAACTGGCGCGTCATCTACCAGCAGATGCCCCGCAAGGAGGAGGAAGGCGCCGCCCACGAACAGGTCATGGAGTGGATCAACAGCGGACAGCTCGTGATCAAAGACTTCATCTCGGATTACTTCAAATTCGAGGATTCCGTGGAAGCCTTCCAGAAGCTGCTTGACCGCCAGATCTCCAAAAAAGGCATTATCGTTTTTTAGATGCACGTAAGAAATCCCCGGCATCCGTTCCGCCGGGGATTTCTTTTCCCATTCTCTCTCTTCTTTCTCCTGTCCTGAACTTATTCCGGTAAATCCATGACTGCCATAGTCGCCGGCATATCATGTCCCGTATTTACCTTCAGCTCATCCGCCACATTGTCGAAGCAGGACAGCACCAGTCTGCCGTTCCATACAATCGGCTCGCCAGGCTGATCCAGCTCGCCGTTCGTGCCGTCTGCATCCGGGCTCGCCGCGATCCGCTCTACCTTGCCATCCGGGAAGATTCTTGCGACCGCATTTTCCTGGAAGTCCGCAACGTAAAGGATACCATCCTCATCCATGTACATACCGTCCGTCGTTGCAAGCTGCGTCCAGTCCTTTGCATAGGAAGTGATCTCTTTGACCGTTCCGTCCTCATTGAACGTGATCTTCTCCACCTCACCGTCGCCGAAATCGCCGACCAGGAGATTGCCGTCATGGTCGAACTCGATACCGTCCAGACCGTACTGGCATCTGCTGTTATCCGTGATGAAGGTCTGCAGCAGGTTCTCATCCTCCAGGGAATTTGTCACCTGAATCCCCTCTGCATCGCATGGGAATTTGTAAACGCCGCTCACGAGATGGCCGGAGCCGTCCTCCGCCTCGATCGGGGTAAGGCTGCTCATCGTCATGTAGACGTAGCCGTCTCTCACACGGATGCCGTTCGGATGCTCCATTCCGGTAGCCATCTCCGTGCATGTGGCAAGCTCGCCGTTCTCGTCGAACGTGATCTTCAGCAGACGGCCCTGATTCTTCGTCAGCTCCTCGCCTGTCCACGGCTGATTGTCCGCGAGATACATATTCCACTCGTCGTCAAACGCAATCCCCATCGGGTTCGCGCGGCCCGTCGCCTCGTTCACCGGGACATCGAACCACTTCGTGATGTTCATGTCCTTATCAATCTTCAGCACGCAGCCCGGCACGGAAGTATCCGCAAAGTTCGGCACGGTCAGAATCAGATTGCCGTCCTTGTCCACCGCCATGCTGTCCGGCACATTTACAAGATCCTCCGGCAGCTTCGCAAAGAGCTCCGTCTTGTTCATTACTTCTGCCTTCGGCGCATATACGTCCAGCTCGCACAGTGTGAACGGTGCTTCATGAGCCGTATTTACTTTCGTATCATCCGTCACATTGTCGAAGCAGGAAACGATCAGCTTGCCGTTCCAGATGATCGGCTCGCCCGGCTGGTCCAGCTCACCGTCCGCCCCGTCCGAATCCGGGCTGGCTGCGATCCGCTCCACCGTGCCGTCCGGTCTTACCTTGGCAATTGCATTCGCGGAAAAGTCTGCAATGTACAGCGTATTGTCCGCGTCCATGAACATACCGTCCGTCGTTCTCAGGTTCTCCGGATCCTTCGCGTAGGAGGTGACCTCCTTCACCGAACCGTCTTCATTGAACGTGATCTTCTCCACCTCACCGTCGCCGAAATCGCCGACCAGGAGGTTGCCATCTTTGTCAAACTCGATGCCGTCCAGGCCGTACTGGCAGTCCGGGTTGTCGGTGATAAAGGTCTGCAGCAGGTTCTCATCCTCCAGGGAATTCGTTATCTGAATCCCCTCTGCATCGCACGGGAACCGGTAAACGCCGCTCACGAGATGACCGGAGCCGTCCTCCGCCTCGATCGGGGTAAGGCTGCTCATCGTCATGTAGACGTAGCCGTCTCTCACGCGCAGGCCGTTCGGATGCTCCATTCCGGTAGCCATCTCCGTGCATGTAGCAAGCTCGCCATTCTCGTCGAACGTGATCTTCAGCAGACGGCCCTGATTCTTCGTCAGCTCCTCGCCTGTCCACGGCTGGTTGTCCGCGAGGTACATATTCCACTCGTCGTCAAACGCAATCCCCATCGGGTTCGCACGGCCGGTCGCCTCGTTCACCGGGACATCGAACCACTTCGTCACATTCTTGTCCTTGTCAATCTTCAGCACACAGCCCGGCATGGAGGTGTCCGCAAAATTCGGTACCGTCAGAATCAGATTGCCATCCTTATCAATGGTCATACTGTCCGGTACATTTACAAGATCCTCCGGCAGCTCGAGAAACAGCTTCGTAGCATTTATGATACTCTCATTGTCTGTCTCGGCCGGCTTTGCACCGGTTTCCTTCGCAGAAGCTGTCTGCGCTCCTGCCAGCATCGTAACCATGACTGTTCCCAAAGTCATGGCTTTCCACATTTTACGCATTTTCATAGCGCGCCTCCTTTTTGTTTTGTTGTTTCATTGGTAGATTGTAATATAATTATGTCATAACATTATAGATTCAGTATAGACTATTTTGTGCGATTCGTCAACTAAATTCTATGGGTTTGGCATGAAAAAGAAAGGGATTATGTTATGGCTATACCGGCAGCAGGAAAACCATCCGATGGTTTTCCTGCTGTTTGACTTTGGCCGGAACAAAACGATCTTACATTTAGAATTGCACACTTACTGCTTTGTCTCCACATACACATTGATCTGGAAGCTGCTCATGTCGCCGCGGTATCGGGCGATGGAATACTCCAGCGGTACGGCGTCTGCGTTGAATCCGACGGTGTAGGAGAGCTGGATGGGGGCTCCTTTGCGGATGTTCAGGTAGCGGACGTCCCTGCTTGTTGCTTCTACTGCCTCTATGATACGGGTGGCGCTGTGTATTCTTGTCTCGTCGTGGGTGGACAGGCTGTCATAGAGGGACAGCTTATTGAAATCATAATCTTTGATAAAGGAACATCGCTCATAAGGCAGATACGTCTCGACTGTGACAACCGGCTCCTTATCTCCGAAGCGTCTCCTGAATAAATAGAAAACCTGATCCCCTTCCTCCATCTGCAGCTTCTCCGCGACCTCCTTCGACGCCTTGACAATCTGGTACTCCAGAACCTCCGTACTCGGCTCCATACCGATCCGGTTCATCTGCTCCGCAAAGGTCTCGAGGCGCTGCAGGAAATCCTGCCGGATCTTCTGGCGGGCAATAAATGTCCCCTTGCTCTTTACCCGGTAGAGCCATCCCTCCTGCACCAGCTCCGTAATCGCCTGGCGGACCGTAGTCCTGCTGATGTCGAACCGCTCGCTCAGTTCTTTTTCTGTCGGGATCAGGCTGTCCACCTCATATTGTCCGCTCTTGATTTCCTCCACGATCATTTCCTTCAACTGAAAATACAGCGGAATCGGAACGTGTTTATCCAGTTCTTTGTTCTCTAAAAACATATCTCACCTCGCAATTTTAGTCTATATACCTCTTATTGTCACTACAATACTATATAGATTCATTTAATTATAACACATTTGGTTTCGTATGCAACACTAAAAAAAACGGACAGAACAGGTTTTTCTTAGTGAAAGATACCCCTGTTCTATCCGCATGGCAGTAAACTGTATTTATATTTTTCCCTGCGCTCTGAGCTTCTTAATATTCATGTAGCCGTCCAGTGTAACAACTAATACGAGTATCACACCGACTACAACATTCTGCAGCTCCGGGCTCATCTGAAGGAGGTTAAACATGTTTGTGAGCAGTGACATAAAAATCACACCTAACACAGCTCCAATCACAGAACCTTTTCCACCGGCAAAGCTACCGCCGCCGATGACACAGGCGATAAAACAGGTCATGTGAATTTCCTCTCCCATATACTGAGTGGGTTTGTGTATGTACGCGGAACGGAAGACCGCTGCCATTGCAGACAACACTCCGGTCGCTGCGTAGGCCAGAAACAGAATTCTTTTGTCATTGAACCCGATCAGCTTTGCTGCCTCCCGGTTGCCTCCCACGAAATACAGGCGTTTTCCGCCCGGCGCATATTTGAGGAAAATACTGAACGCGATAATCAGTGCAAGCAGCACCCAGGTCATCACATAGAGGCCGCCAAACTCTCCCTCCCCGAGAACGATATACGTCTCATCGAAGGACTGCAGCGTCCTGACCTCGTTCCAGAGCAGCATTGCCGCTCCGTAGCCAACGTACTGCATGCCAAGCGTGGCAATCAGGGCGTTGATCCCCACAACGGAGACGAGGAAACCATTGATGCATCCCATAATCAGGCCGACGCCCAGGGTTAACAGAATAACCACCGGAACCGGAAGCCCCATCATGCTGAACTTTCCTGCCGCAATCGCGCAGAGCAGCATGATCGATCCGACAGACATATCGAAATATCCGCAAATCAGCAGGAACATCATTCCGAACGCAATCATGGCAGTCGGCACAAAGCTTACCTGCAGGGAGTGCAGATTTCTGGGATCCCAGAAAATGTCGCTTTTCAGGGTAAGCACAAGCACCAGGATGATGCACAGGAAAGCCGCGATGGACTCATTTTTCTTTACGATTTTTTTGAAAATATTCTGCTGCATGTTCCCACCCCCTTACGCTCTTTTGGCCGTGATCCTGATATCCGCGATAATTGCAAGAATCAGAATTACTCCTAAAATAATCTGCTGTACATAGGAATCGATGCGGTACGCGGTCATGCCGTTTCTCAGCGTGTATATGAACAGCAGGCCCAGCATCGATTTCACCATGCTGCCGCGGCCTCCGAAAATACTGGCGCCGCCGATCACGGCCGCCGTAATCATCGTTACCTCCAGATTGCTGCCGACGGTTACGTTCGGAGCCTTCACACGGCAGGTCATCAGCGCCCCGCCGAAGGTCGAGAGCATCGCGGATACGGCAAAGCAGATCATCTTTACCCGGTTTGCCTTGATACCGTACAGGATCGTCGTCTCCATATTGTGTCCCACGTAATACATCTGCTTGAAATAGCGGGATTTGTTCAGGAGGATTTCCAGAATCACCGCTACCACCAGCATCAGCAGGATCACCCACGAGATATTGCCGATCTTGTTCATGACGAAGCTGCGGCTCTCCCTCGGAAGCTGCCGTCCAGTCATTCTCGTAATCATCATCCAGTTATAGCCTTTTACCGCCAGCATGACACCGATCGTCACCATCATCGAATTCAGACGGAATTTCGTGATCAGGTAACCCGATATCAGGCCGATTATGCCCGCAATTACCATCGCCAGCACAATAGCAGGCCCCGCGGACATTTTGTATGTATTGCAGAAGATTCCCATCAGGGTACCGCCGAAGCAGAACATGGAACCGACGGACATATCCAGCTCGCCCATGATAATCAGAAACGTGAATCCGATAATCGCAAAGAAATCCACGGATACATCAAAAACAATCGAGTGAATGTTATTAAAATTCAGGAATGTACTCCTCGTCAGGGATAAAAAGACAAACAGCGCCAGCGTCAGATACACAATCGTCCAACCGCCAAAGTCAAATTTCTTTTTTTCCTGCTCATTCAGCTTACGCCCTGTTGCTGCCGTACTCATCAGACTCCCGCTCCTTTCCCCGACGCTCCTACTGCCGCGTACCTCATAAGCGTCTGCTCCGTAAATTCGCTGCACTCCACTTCACCGACGATCGTGTTGTCTCTCATAATCTTGATCCGGTCGGAGAGTCTCATCAGCTCCGGGAGCTCCGAACTGAACACGATAACTCCCACACCCTTTTTCGCAATCTCCAGCAGGAACTTGTGGATCTCCTCCTTCGCGCCCACATCAATTCCACGCGTAGGCTCGTTGACGATCACAACCTCCGGCTCCGGCGCCAGGCAGGCCGACATCATGACCTTCTGCTGGTTGCCTCCGCTGAGCTTCCTCGGTTTCGTACTGAGAGACGGCAGCGCAATCGCAAATTTTTTAATATATTCCGTAGAAATCCTCTTTAATTCCTTACTATTAATAAAGCCAAGCTTATTGGAGACCTTTCCCAAAATAGGAAGAGAAACATTATCCGTCACCGGCATATCGAGCAGCAGTCCCGCCACCTTCCGGTTATTGTTCAGATACATCACATGCTTGTCTACCATATTTTTCGGAGTAAGCTTGTTCAGCTTCTCTCCCTTTACATAAATGTCTCCGCTGTCCTTGCGTTCCAGTCCGTACATCATACGTGACAGCTTCGTAACGCCGGAACCCTCCAGGCCGAAAATGCCGAGGATTTCCCCTTTATGAAGCTGCAGGTCCGACGGGTTGAGCGCATGGGCCTTGGCAAGATTTTTCACCTCAAAAACGACTTCTTTATTGTTGATCACATCCTGCGGATTCTTGATCGAATGCAGCGTCAGATCGCGCCCTACCATGTTATTGATCAGGTCGCTCTCCGTAAGGCTGTCATCATTTTGCAGCGTCGTCACGTACTGCCCGTCACGCATGATCGTGACGCGGTCCGAAATCCTCATAATCTCCTTCAGGCGGTGGGAAATATAGATAATCGTCATCCCCTCTGCCTTCAGGCGTTCGAGAATTTCCATCAGGCGGTCGGCCTCCTCATCATTCAGGCCCGAGGTCGGCTCGTCCAGAATGATGACCTTGGGGTTCGCCACGATACAGCGGATAATCTCAATCATCTGCTGCCCCGCCAGCGTCACGCCGCCCATCTGTTCCTCGGGCCGCACCGTTTTCAGCCCGAACCGTTCCAGTTGTTTTGCTGTTTCTTTATATAATTCCTTATAGTCAATTCTTCCGCCTTTTTTGAAATCATGGCTCGGATAAATATTCTCCGCGACCGTCATGTTTTCAAAAACGGCCAGTTCCTGGTGTACCATGCGGACTCCCATCGCCTGGGCCGCCGACGGAGTAAACGTCTTTACCTGCTCTCCATCCAGAGAAATCGTCCCGGAATCCGGAGTCTCCTCACCCATAATAATTTTTACCAGGGTACTCTTTCCGGCCCCGTTTTCTCCCAGGATCGTATGAATCTCTCCCTGCCTGATCGAGAAGGATACGTCGGTCAACGCTTTTACTACACCGTATGCTTTGGTTATATTATTAATTTTCAGGTACTCCGTGTTCTTTCCGGACATCTTTACTCACTCCATTTTTGAAAAGAGGGTGTCCCGATTGCGACACCCTTTTTATCCATATCCAGATGGTGCACCGGGCTGCAAGCCAGCCCGTGCCTCATCTGTCCGCCATCTGCAACACCTGTTTCCTGCAACCGGTGTTATCAGCCCTGCCAGTTGTCAGCACCGAACTCGCCGAGTGCGTCATGATAGAAGTTGTCAACGTTATCCTGATTGATTACTACATTACCTGTGTAGATCGTCAGCGGCCATACATCGATTCCTGAGCCCTCGTTGTCCGCACTTACCGGAACGTCAAGGAAGCCGTAGTTCGTTGCGTTTACGAGAAGCGCAACTGCCATATCCGTCATAGCTGCCGTTCTGTTTGTCAGAGAAGCCTGAATGTAACCGTCCTTGATGTAATCAAGCATCGCGTCCTCGCGGTCCGCACATACGACTGTGATGCTGCCTGGCTCCATTCCAAGCTCTTCCATAGCGCCTGCAATACCGCCGCCGCAAGCGGAGTCAAGACCAACAAATGCGTCTACATCCGGATTCGCGCTGAGCAGATCCTTCGCTGCCTGAAGAGAGGTCGCTGCGTCGCACTCACCATCCTGATCGCCGACGATTTCCCAACCGGTATCCGCCAGGACTTCCTTCAGTCCCTCGAACTTCTGGTCGATATTCGTGGAGCCCCAGTTACCGATTACGAGAAGCTTTCCGGAATCTCCTGCAAGATCGATCAGCTCCTGCGCCGTCTCGCGTCCTGCGTCCACATTGTCAAGACCGATGTACAGATCGCCCTTCTCTCCGCTCTCTGCCTCAACAACAATAATCGGAATGCCTGCTTCCTGAGCCTTCAGGATGCCCGGGTTCATTGCTGCGTCCCATGCTGCGGTAATGATACCGTCCGGATTGCTCGGGATTACCTGCTCGAGTGCTGCGCACGTCGTCTCTGCATCCCAGTCATTTGCGCCCTGAGCGATGATCTTTACATCGTATTTCTCAGCCGCATACTGCAGGCCCTTGATCATGTCAATGCTGTACGGCTGTCCAAGACCTGCCGCTACATAATAGAACGTCTTCTGCTCGCTCTCCTCTGCCATTACCGGCATTGCCATTGCTCCCACCATTGCCACTGCCATCGTTGCTGCCAAAGCCTTTTTAAAGTTCATCTCATTTCCTCCTTGTAAATAATTTAAATGTTAGACGGGCTTCCACCCGTAAATGTTATGACATATTTTGCTTTAGTTTTTTGCAATCTCGCTTAAATGCTCCAGCACCTCTCCCTCGATCGGTGTGTGGAATACTTCTGATACTACCTGAGTCCAGCCGTGGATGAAGTAGGTCCAGCCGTCCTCGATGAAAAGATTCTTCTCTTCCTTCTGCGCCATCGCCTGATCCTTGAATACGAGATCGCCGCGGTAATTGATCTCCCACACGAGACTGTCCTTGGGGAACTGACAGTGATCGGTCAGGGGACTTCCGGGGCCGTCCTTTCCAAGTCCGGTCGCATTCACCACGAGAGAATGCGGCGGCAGTGCAGACAGCGTCCTGTCGTTCTCGTCCGGCGTCGGATTCAGAACGAACTCAAACTTTGTTTTCTCATTGAGGCCCTCAAGGATGCGCTTCGCCTCCTCAAGCCTCGGCAGGCTGCGGTTCGCGATAATGATCCTGCGCGGCACATTGTCGCCGAACTTTTTCTGAGTGAGGTACACGGACATCGCCAGGGATGCACCGCCTGCTCCCATCAGAAGAACCTCGCCGCCATGCTCCTTCCAGTAATTCTCCGGCACAAACGCTTCCAGCGCCAGCCCACTGGAGATCGGATCCTTCGCGTGAGCACGGAACGCTCCATCCGCCTTCGAAATGCAGGAAATCTCACCCAACTGCGTCGCAAACGGATCGATGTAATCGAACAGATCCTTGCAGCTATTGTACAGGTCAATCTTGTGGGTGGTCACCAGCGCTCCGAGCGACAACGGATCTTCCTTGATAAACGAAACGGCTTCCCGGTACGCCTGCGGATCTGAATGCGGCTTGAAATCAATCCCTTTGATCACAGCGTCCTTCAGCTCCAGAGCCTTCGCCCACCGCGGAAAAACCTTCATAATCGAAGAACTTCCCGTAGTCACGCCAATAAAGTAGATCGTTGGCTGTGTAGCTTTTTCATACTTGCACATGTTCATCATTCCTTTAATGTTTTTATATACCTTTGTCATGACATAATGATATTACATTCTTGTGTGTTTGTCAAGTTTGAATTCAGAAAAAATCAAATGAACCTTGTTTTTGTAAATTCTATACAAAAACAAGGGTGGAAAGGGCTTGTAGTGACACTGCTTTTTGTGATATTTGACCAGAAAGTGAGCACAAGGCTGCCAGACTGAAGATTTTCAGATCTCCAATCTGGCAGCCTTATGTCTTTTCGTTATTGGGAAATGCGTCAGATAAATTCCGGGAAATGTGATTACATAGCATGCTCACTCAGAGCGCTCTTTCAGCAGAGCCTCCAGTTCCGCAACTCTCTGCTCTGCTTTTCGCCTTTCCTGTTCTGCCCGCTCCGCTTTTTGATTTGCATCCTCCAACTCCCGATCCTTCTTCTCGATCGTTTCCTGCATCTCATCCATCATATACTGCACCGTATTCCGGTCTAATTCCTGAAGCTCCTTTGAAAACATATCCATTACCCCCTGTATGTTCCGGCATAGATTATACACTTCCTCATACATCGGCTTAAACTCGGGCCAGCCCTCAATCAGCTTCACGATGATCTCCGGATCATCCTCGCACAGAAATGCCAGCCACGCTTCCAGCTTATTTCCGATATTTTTACTATGAAGGTTTTTCCGAAAGATGTCAAGAGGGACAAAGA
>Ga0129308_1003003_pt1 | contig 13033 bp, 11 predicted proteins | sample L827metagenome_FD_94440 | JGI IMG/M metagenome (GOLD analysis project Ga0129308, IMG submission 94440) | Ring-tailed lemur group fecal microbial communities from Wisconsin, USA - L827 metagenome | ecosystem: Host-associated > Mammals > Digestive system > Large intestine > Fecal | place: USA...
CAGAATTCCTGTCATGTAAACTAATGCCACATAGGGTTTATCTTTCAGTAAAAGTCTTAAATAATCCAGATATTTTCTTTGTGATTCTTTATCAACCTTGTATTCTCTAAATATACAGTCCCACTCATCTATAATAAAGATAAACTGTTCTTTTGTTTTGGCATAAATATTTGATAAAACCAATGGTAACTTATCATATTTCATATACTGTTCGTAAACTTCTCTTAAATCATCTATGATTAAATCATTAATCAACTGCAGCATTTCTTCAATTGTATTGCTTAAACTCAAAAAACTCTGTATATCTAAATGAATGACATTGTATTGATTAAGGTGCTGGCAATAATCTTTTGTCTTAGCTATGTTTAATGATTGGAATAACTCTGATGAATCGCTTCCTTTAGAGTAATACGCCGCCAGCATATTGGCATCTGTCGATTTCCCAAATCGTCTTGGCCTTGAAACACATATATTTTTCGCTGGCGTTTTCATGACTTTATTCGTGTATTCTATCAATAAACTTTTATCTACAAATACCTCTCCATTGACTGTTTCCTGATATTTTTCATGATCCGGATTCAAATAGATTCCCATTTTGCCACCCCCCTTGTAACTTCATTATACCACACTTTAAATACTTTATTAATTGAAAACTGTCTGGATCAACAGGATGCTTCAAAAGAAAAATATCGGAAAACTCCGATATTTTCATTTTTATGTATTTTCGTATTGTTTATGATAGAGCCGTGTAAAGAGAACAATCGTCAACACAGCAACTGCAGCAATGACAACTAACATGAATAAAGGAGTATGATAACCTTTTGTTGCTACCTGTACCATTCCCGCTATTGATGGAAAGAACGATGTGAAGGCTGCCGATGTCGCTACAATTGAATAGTTTAAAGAGAATGTTCGATGTCCAAATAACTCACGAATAATTGTTGGACAAGTAATGGCATTACCGCCATAAGAGAAAAACATCAGACAAGCACTCATAATAAATAAAGCAGTGATATTGCCAGAAAAAGAAACAAACATGCCTACACTTGCCAATAAGAAACAGCCTGAAATCAGAAACATACATTTTTTCAGACCAATCTTATCAAAAATAATTCCCCATAGTAAGCGAGCAACTCCGTTGGAAATAGAGGTAATACTGACAACCATTGCCGCAAAAGCTGCAGTAACTGCAAGTCCCTCAATCATCATTGGTGAACAGTGATTAACAATAACTAAACCAACACCGCCCAGCAAACTTGTCGCAATGTAATAAATCCAGAATATTGGCATTTTGACCATTTCAGAGGTAATAATGTTACGATCTCTCTTTTGTGCTGACTTATTCACTTTTGGCAATTTCTCTATTTCTTCCAGCGTTGGCGTACGCAAGTTAAAACTGCCTAAAAAGATGCCGGCACCACAAACAACACCCAGTATTCTAAACGTATTAACAATTCCCGCTGAAACAATTAATGAATTTAAAACCGGTCCAAAAATTGCCGTACTTAATGCATACCCCATTAACAACATGCCTGTAGCAGTCGCTGTTTTTTCCGGAAGCCACATTGGACAGGCGGAAATAATACAATTATAGCCTAAACCAATCCCAGTACCCACAAGTACGCCGTAAGTAATATACAATTGCCACACCTCTGATACAAAACTCGTACCTATGAATCCAGTTAAAAGCATCAGGGAAGAAATTCTTCCCAGCCACGAAAATGACAGATACTTACTCAGTATGCCTGTCATAATACTGCCTACTGAAAAGCACAGAATGTTAATGGTAAAAGCCATGGATGTCTGATTTCTGGTCCAATCAAAGGCAGTTTCCAAAGGAACTACAAAAATACTCCATGCTAAGCTGCATCCCATAAACAGTAAAACAATAAAACCATTTAAAATATAAAGCCAGCGTTTTTTTAAAATATCCATATTCCTCTCCTCCGTATATTTAAAATATACCATAAATACAGACATTTTTTTACACTATTTTAAGCCCTTTCATTTTTTGAAAATTAAAGAGATTATTGCATGTTGCTTTATCTCTGGTTGTTTTGCTTAAGCTTCTGCTCAATTTCCTTATCCGGCCAATAACCCCATGATTCTGTAATCACTCCATTAACAACTTTAAAATGTTCCAGTGCCTCAAAGGTAATCGTTTTACCAGTCGCCGGAATCCCCATACATTCACCCGTATGAACAGCGCTGTACAGAACTCTGACGGCAACCATATTCCCTTCCGCAAAAATATCAAGTATCTCAATTTTCAAATCAGAAAATTGCTTTGCTACGATTTTTAAAATGTTAACGGCCTCTGCATTCGTTCGTGCACCCGCAGGACTGTGATCAATATAATCTTTAGAAACATGTTGCATGATAAAATCATAATTTTGCTTTACATATCCTTCAATAAAAAAGTTAGTAACCAATTCCTTATTGTTCATCATTTTATCCTCTTATAAATTCACATCATATGAAGTTTTCTGTTACAAGCCTGTAAAAACAGAGTTCATTACAAGTGTTCTTTTCACTCTATTTTCTGAAAGTCAATTTTACTTGATTATATACAAAAAGACAGCACAAAATGCCTTTCGCCTTTTACACTGTCTTTATTTTTTCTAAACCGAATACAACTGCAATTCATATAACTTTTTATAGATACCATCATTTTGTAAGAGTTCCTGATGTGTCCCCATCTCTCTGATTTTTCCTTTATGCATGACAATAATATTATCCGCATGCTGGATGGTACTTAAACGATGCGCCACCATGATCGTCGTTCTGCCTTCCATCAGACGTTCCAGAGCCTGTTGGATCAGCTGTTCAGTTTCCGTATCAATGTTTGCCGTCGCTTCATCCATTACCAGTATTTTTGGATCAAAAGCCAGGGTTCTGGCAAATGATAATAACTGCCGTTGTCCAGAAGATAACGTTGCTCCTCTTTCACTGACAGGTTCATGGTATTTTTTTGGCAGCTGCTCAATAAAGTGAGATGCATTAACGGTCTTGGCACTCTCTTCAATCACTTCATCGCTGATTTCTTCATTTAAAAGACGAATATTGCCTGCAATATCTCCTGTAAAAATAAAGACATCCTGTTGAACCTGGCCAATGGCATCACGAATTTGCTCAATTGAAAGTTCCTTAATATCGACATCATCAATCAGAATCTGACCTTTCTGAATATCATAATAACGGCCAATCAGGTTTAAGATTGAAGATTTTCCTGCACCGCTCGCACCCACAAAAGCAACCTTCTCACCTGGATGAATCACAAAAGAAACATCTCTCAAAACATAATCTTCATTTTCATAAGCAAACCAGACATGCTTAAATTCGATTTTACCTTTAACCTCGGATAAAATCTCAGGATTCTCACTTTCCAGAATCGTATTTTTCTCATCCAGTACAGTAAATATTTTTTCAGCACTGGCAAAGGCATTCTGTAACGTTGAAAATTGTTCGGCAATATCCTGAATTGGTTCAAAGAAATTGGAAATATAGTTAATGAAAACATATAATGTTCCCATAGTAATCACTGAATTGATGACATTTCTGGCACCGACATATAAAACAATCCCCAGAGCAATCTGACTCAATATATAAATGAATGGCCGGAAAATAGAAAAGACGGTAATCTGCTGGATATTAGCCCGATAAAGCTCATTGCTTTTCTGCGTAAATTCCTGATATTTATGCCGCTCGTTGGCAAAAATCTGAATCAGCCGCATACCGGAAATATTTTCTGATAAAAATGTATTTAACATTGAAATCTTGGTACGGATATTACGATGGATCTTACGGGAAATTCGTTTAAAAATCACTGTTAGGAAACCAATAACTGGCACCATGATAAAAGAATACAGGGCCAGCGTTGTGTTCATACTCAGCATAACAAATGCCAGACCAATAATTTTGACAACATTCTTAAACAGACGTACTAAAATATTGGCATACATTTCATGAAGTGATTCAACGTCATTAGTCACCCGGGTAACAATCCGCCCAACCGGATGGGTATCAAAATATCTTAATGGCAGTGAATGGATATGATTAAATAACTGTTCACGAATCGTAAAAATGATATTCTGTCCTGTTTGCTGCAAAATCATCGTCTGCGCAAAACTGCAAATCAGATTCAGCACAAGCACAACAACGTACATCAATCCAATTTTCAAAATACCATGCCAGTCATCTTTTCTCAATGCGCTAAGTTCATCTTTAGCCAGCTTTGTGCCTGTCAGACCATCTAAAATGATTGTATTTTCAGAAGTGTTTTCTGGACGAATCGCTCCCTGACTCATTTCATAGAGATGTTCACTTTGCGCCTGATCCATATCACTAAAGTAATAATAATCATCGTTATACATAATCAGCTGACTGAACTTTGTACAGCCATCTAAATCTTTAGTCAGGTTTTCTCCCTGAAATTCAACACCGCCAGTTGCCACAACACCATAAGGTGTATTATAGCCTTCAATATATTGGTCAATTGCATCACCAATCAGTACTGGACGAATTAATTCAAAACCAGTAATTAAAAGGACTAGCACTAAAGAAATAATCATTTCCTTAGCATAGGGTTTCATATAAGCAAACAAACGATTAAAGACACTGCCGGAGTATTCTGTTTCTGCTTTTTCTTCTGCAATTTTAGCCATATGATTCCCTCCTTTACTGGGCATTCAGCTGTTTTTCCAGCTGCTGCTTATCATACATTTCTTTAAAGACACCATTTTGTGCCATCAATTCTTCAAAGGTACCGTATTCCAGTTTTTTTCCTTCTTCCAAAACAAGAATATGATCGGCATTTTTCACTGTCGAAATACGATGAGCAATCATAATAGTGGTCTTATTTTTTCTTTTTGCTTTCAGATTATCCAGAATTCGGTCTTCGGTATCCGTATCGACAGCACTCAAAGAATCATCTAAAATCAAAATAGGAGAATCCTTCAAAAATGCTCTGGCAATAGCACACCGTTGTTTCTGCCCGCCGGAAAGTGTTACGCCTCGCTCACCAACGACAGTTTCATAGCCTTCTGGAAAATCAATAATGTTATCATGAACACAGGCATCCTGACAAACCTGAACAATTTCTTCATGGGTCGCATTCTTTTTGCCAAAAGCAATATTTCTTTCCAATGTATCACTGAATAAAAAACTATCCTGCGGTACATATGCAATACTGCTTCTTAATACTTTTAAAGGAATTTTACGAATTTCATGTCCATCAAACTTGATAGAACCTTCTGTGACATCATACAGTCTTAATAAAAGATTAACAAGTGTCGTTTTGCCAGCCCCGGTTCTGCCAAGCACAGCCAAAGTCTCACCCTGTTTAATTTCAATATTCAGATTTTCAATGGCCGGTACAAGGTCTTCCCCATATTTGAAAGACAAATCAGAAATAGAAATATTGCCTTTGAGTTCCTTGACATCTAATGGATTTTCATCATCCACAATTTCCGGCTGTTCACCAAAAATATGCTGGATTCGAGCAATGGCAGCTCTTCCCTGAGAAAATGAAGTAATACTGTCACCTAAAGCAATCATTGGCCAGACTAACATGCCGATATACTGACTAAAAGCAACAAAGCGGCCCAATGTAATCTGTGAAGTAATAGCCAGATATCCGCCAAAAATAATCGTGATCACATAAGAAACACCGATAATAAAATCAAGTAAAGGCATGACAGTAGCCATCAGTTTAACAACTTGCATATTCATTTTCAGGTTATGAAGATTGACTTTTCTAAAAACTTCTCCTTGTTTTTTCTCCTGCACAAAAGCTTTGATCACACGTTCACCTGTGATACTTTCCTGAACCTGATCACTGAGCTTGGCAAACGATTCCTGTTTTTTCGCAAAACGTTTTTCAAACATTTCACCAAAATAATAACCCCCGATGGCGATCATGGACATAGGAATCAAAGTCACCAATGTCAATTTCATATCCACATAAACCATCATTTTATACAATACCATGGCTGTCATTACCACAGCATCGAAACTGCTGATAACAGCAGGACCAATAGAATTGCGCAAAGCATCAAGGTCATTGGTAAAATGAGTCATCAGATCTCCCGTTTTATGTGTGTTAAAATAGTTTTGGGATAACTCTTCCAATTTTTCAAACATATCATTACGGATCTCTGTTTCAATTTTTCGTGATGTTCCAAAAATGAAAAAACGCCAGAAGATTCGTCCCAGAGTCAAAAGCAATGCCACAAACAGCAGCGCTAAAATCAATCTGAGAACACCGGCAAGATCTAATGAAAATGAAGCAAGTCCATCTGTAATTTCACCGGTGATCTGCGGAATATAAAGATTTAAATAATCGACCATTAACAAAGTAGCCAGGCCAATAATATACTGAAATTTATATTTCCAGATATAGTGAAAAAGAATTCCTTTTTTCTTTGACATATAACCCTCCCTTTCTTTTTTTACCCCTACGTTGCTATATTCTAGCAAGTTTAACCAATAAACTCAATAATAAATATAATTTTTTCTATAATTCTAAAAAGACTAAAATGATATAGGATAATCGAAAAATAAGTACAAAAAAGCAGCCTGATTGGCTGCTTTGCTTGAATATTATTGCTGAGCCATTTTTTGAATCTGTTCCAAAATCAAGGAAAGATCAACGGCCATTGGATTTTCTTTAATGCCTGCAACTTCTTCAGAAGTACATCCATAATCGACGATTAAAAGCTCTCCGGAAATATATGAAGCCATCTGACTATTGATAAATACTACTGGTTCTGCCATTTCTTTAGATTCTGCTAATCTTTTCGCATAACCAGTATGACTTAACAGCTCTTTTTCACCACCAGCCATTTTTTCAAATTCATCTTTCATGCCAGTATCCGTTGAACCAGGTAATACCGAATTAACACGAATGCCCTTTGAAGCGAATAAAGCCTGAAGCTGAATAGTATAATAATTCATCGCAAGTTTAGAAAATGGATAAGCCAGAGTACCTGGTAAATGAGACAAGATAGAGTTTTCCAATACGCTTACTGCTTCATCCCATGTTTTGGTCTGCAGGACAGGCATATAGACTTTCTTATTGCCTTCTTTTTCCCAGCCATTGCCGCCTGTTGAGGTAATAAAAGCAATCGCTCCGCCCTGACTCATTCTGTTTTGCAGAATTTCCTCACAAATATATTTATTAGAAATTAAATCAATTTTTGTTGTTGTAATAAAGTCAGTCTTAGATCCGGAGACGCCCGCAATCCCAAAATAGGCATCAATATGCTCAGGAATATGCATAAAGGCTTGATCAATAGAATCTTTCTTGCTTAAATCAGTATGGATGTATTTTTCAATGCCATCCACTTTTACTTCTGCCCAGTCTAAGGCATAAACTTTAGCACCTAAATCAACCAGCATTTCTGCGGCAGCTTTTCCCATTCCGCTGGCAGCACCTGTCACAACACATACTTTATTTTGATAACCAAAATAATCTTTCATTTTCTTCCTCCTCTGTTTTATAATAATGATATGAAACATTTGTCTCATTAATTTAATTATATTTTTCAGATAAAAAAAGTAAATATTTCCCATTCAAACTGAAACAGATAAGGAGGTTTTGTACCATGGAAAATCACATGAGTTATCAGGATTCTGTCAAAGAGGCATTAGTCATTGCTTTAACAGAGCTAATGCATGAAAAAAATATGAGTCAAATTACGATTCAGGAACTTGTGAAAAAAGCAGGTGTCGGCAGATCAAGTTTTTACCGTCATTTTGACAGCAAAGAAGATATTCTTTGTTATCGCATCAATCAATTAATTGACACCTCGAAATTAAATTTAAATCCTTACAACGAAGATCATCTAAAATCCTATATAATTTCACAGTTTCGCTTATGGAAAGAAAATAAAGATTTCATCCTTGTTTTAAAACAAAATGATTTATTATATCTCTTATTCAAACAGACATCACTCAGTGTCAAAAACAACATTGCCGCATTTCATTTATATAAAAATCCTTATCAGGCTGTCTTTTTTTCCAGTGCTGCAATGGGCGTTATTATCCAATGGATTGAAAATAATTTTAAAGAAAGTGAAACTGAACTAACTGAAATGTTTATTTACCTGATGAGCGGTCAGCATATGCAAAGATGAGTTTTGCTTATAGCAAATATAAGAAAAAGAAATTGCGGTCATAATCTATTGGTTCTATAATAAAGATGAAAATTGGATTGGAGGAAATTAAATGAAGAAATTAGGTTTTGGTTTTATGCGGCTTCCTGTCTTAGATGAAAATGACAGAACAAAAATCGATTATAAAACAGTTAATCAGATGGTCGATACATTTATGTCGAAGGGTTTTACTTATTTTGACACTGCTTATCCTTACCACAACGGCTATAGTGAAGTAGCGATTGGCAAATGTCTGGCATCCCGCTATCCAAGGGAAAGTTTCTTTTTAACAGATAAAATCACTGTAGGTCTTGTCAATAAGCCAGAAGATCACGAAAAAATCTTTGCGACTCAACTAGAAAGATGTCAGGTTTCATATTTTGATAATTATCTGGTTCACAATATGGGCGAACTCAACTATCGCAAAGCTCAGAAAATGCATACTTTTGAATGGGTAAAATCGCTGAAAGAAACAGGCAGAGCTAAACAAATTGGCTTTTCTTTTCATGACAGTCCGGAATTGCTTGAAGAAATTTTAAATGCTCATCCATACGTTGATTTTGTTCAGCTGCAAATCAATTATATCGACTGGGACAGCAACTCTATTCAGGCAAGAAAATGTTATGATATTGCCGTTAAACATGGCAAAAAGATACTGGTTATGGAACCTGTCAAAGGTGGAACATTGGCTAACGTCCCACCAAAGGCAGAAAAACTCTTTAAAGATGATCGTCCTGACTTATCTATTGCTTCTTGGGCAATTCGCTTTGCCGCAAGTCAAAAAGAAGTTGCCGTTGTTTTAAGCGGCATGAGCAGTCCTGAACAGGTAGAAGACAACACTTCTTATATGGAAAATTTTCAGCCTCTGAATGAAAAAGAAAATCAAATTGTATCAGAAGTTGTAAATATTATTAACGAAAGTATTGCTATTCCTTGTACAGCCTGTGAATACTGCGTCAAAGGATGTCCTAAAAACATCTTTATTCCAAGATATTTTGCGCTGTACAATACCGATGTTCAATATAAAGAAAATTATTTTTCACCTCAAAAAGTTTTCTATAACAACCTGATTCAGACACATGGCAAAGCAAGCGAATGTATCGGCTGCCGACAATGCGAAAGAGCCTGTCCTCAGCACCTTGAAATTGTCAATCTCTTAAAAGATGTAGCTAAAAGATTTGAATAAATAAAAAAATGTATTCATGATGATTAATTTCATGAATACTTTTCTTTACAAAAAAACAGATGGAATCATCATCCCATCTGTTTTACTTTTTATGCAAATTAATTATTCGCAGCAGCTAATCCTTTTTCAAGCATTGCATCAACGTTTAAGATATTGAAATCTGCGTAACTTAATTCTACGATTGAAGCGGAGTCTTTAATGATATTTCTTAAATTGCTAGCTACATGGCTGGCAACTGGTCCTTCTAATAATACATCAAAGGAACCAACTTTTTCAGGAACTAAGTCCATTGCACATCCTTCCACATTGATGTCTACACCTTTGTTTTTAGCAGTTTCATTTAAACGCTGAGCGAACTGATTGCTGGAAATACCACTTGCACATGCTAATAACATTTTTACCATTTTGAATTTCCTCCTTATGTCTTTTCTTAAGACGCCTATACTATAACTCTGAAAATCACAAATGTCAATAAAAAAATGAAAGAAAATTTGATTTTTTAATTACAAAAAAATATAGATTTATTCAATAAATAATCAAAAATATAAATAAAATCGCTTTCATTTCATAATTATGAAATTCCTAAAAAATATTCATTTTCAGCAATTTTATTGGTGTATTCGCTATAATTTAGAAGATTGAATCAAATTTAATACTGCCCTTTATCTGATTTATATTTCTGTCTCTCCATATAAAATTATTGGCCCACTTTTCACAGATGGCATTTATTCAATCATGACTCAAAATATTTTCTTTATCTTATTCGCTAAAAAAATTGAACATCAGGAAACAACTGGTGTACAATATAAATAGAAGAAACGGTGGGGATTAGAAATGATTGAAACAAAAGATCTTATCCTTGATAAGGCTAAATTTTCCGATTGGGAAGGCATGTACAGGAACGTTTGGTCTTGGCCCGAAATTACAAAATATATGGAATGGAGAATAACTACAAATGAAGATGATGCTAAAATAAGAATTCAGAAAACCATTGAATTTCAAAAGACTCATGACACCTATTTAGTTTATGAAAAAGCAAGTGGCATGCCAATCGGATTTGCTGGTGTAGAAATGTTAGAACCATTTGTATGTCAGGAAACCGGAATATGTTTAGGACCAAAATTTGTCAAAAAAAGGATACGGGAAACAAATTCTTCAGGCTTTGATTCAATATTGTCAAAAAGAATATGGGGCAAAAGAATTTTTCTATTCAACGAGAGAAGAAAATATAGCATCAAAAAAATTAGCTAATTCATTCGGTTTTGTTCTCTGTTCTTCTGTAACTAAAATCGACAGCCGAGATGGACACCCTTATCATTTATTAAAATTTAATTTAAAATTATAGACGAGGAGGAAATATTATGACAGCCCATTTAATTCATGAAGGGTATGAAAAAAATGATTTTATTGAATGGATATTAAAACAGAAAAATGATGATTATGAAATCCAACAGGATAACGACAATGCCATCAGATTGATCACAGACTTTGCCACAGCCTCAATTAATTTTACTGAAGTAGAAGAAGCACATATTATTGTAGAATTTAACATTACAGCTAATAAAGATGATGCCACAAAGTTTTATCTTCATTTTCAATTAAATGACGAGCAACATGCCAAACAATTATATCATGAAATGACAGAATCACTTTTAGATTTAAAAAATAAAAGAACAATTCAGGTATTACTTTCTTGCTCTGCTGGTCTAACAACATCCATGTTTGCATCAGAATTAAACTCAACTTCAGAAATGCTGGGATTAGATTATCAGTTTGATGCTGTGCCATATACCAACATTTATCAGGAAGCAGAAAAATACGATGTAATTTTAATTGCTCCGCAGATTGGCTATATGAAAAATCGTTTGGCTGAGAGTCTACATGATAAACTGGTATTACAGATTCCAACTTCTCTTTTTGCCGCTTATGATTCTTTTTCAGTTATCAAATTTGTTCAAGATGAAATGCAGAAATTCTATTTTAAAAATACAAAAGAAGAAAAAACAGAATGTTATTGCGACGTCAATGAAAAGAAGCGTATTTTATCCATTGTCATTTTACCTAACAAAGCCCAGACACGCATGTATTATCGTCTTTATCAAAAAGGTCAGATTATAGACAATAATCTGATTATCAGACCTTCTACCAATTACGATGACTTGAATGATATTATTGATACAATGCTTGCTAAACATCGATATATTGATATCATTGGCATCGCAACACCAGGTGTCGTTGATGCAGATGGAAAATTAAAGTATATTCAGTCTGAAACTGTTAACATTAAAGAACAAATTGAAAACAAATACAATATTAAAACATATGTCTTCAATAACGTTAACGCTGCAGCACTTGGCTTTTCTTCAGAACATAAAGAATACCAGAATATCATTTTCCATTCACAGCCATTTGGATATGAAGTAGGTGGTCAGGGAATTATAGCTAATGGCCAGCTGATTTTTGGCAAGAATGGCATTGCCGGAGAAGTTCGTTTCTTCTTAAGACGCATGCAGTTATCTGATGAAACAAGAAATCTTGTTTGGTCCACGCAAGGGGTATTAGAACTTGTGACAAAATCGCTTTTACCATCTATTGCAATCTTTGGACCAGAAGCTGTTGTTATTCGTTCTCCAATGACATCAGATATGGATGAAATAAAAAAGAAATTAAGTTCATTTATTCCTGATGAATATATGCCTGATTTTTACTATGTTAAAGAGGCAAGCAGTTATATGCTTGATGGTACAGTGCGTTTATGTATGGAAATGAATAAACAAGAAAAAAGCAAAAATTAATAGTGTATGATAAAAGACAGTTAATTCAGTTTAACTGCTTTTATTTTAATAATTTTATCAATTGACTGATTAACCAAAATAAACAATGCTTATTTGAACATACTTAAGTATTTATTGCGCTTTTCCTCGGAAAGCTTTAAAGCATTCATGGCCTGTTCAACAGACCATCCTGTAGTTTCCACAAGAGCTTTAATAGAGGCGACTATCGTTTGTTCTTCTCCGATAGCAATTCCTCGTACTTCTCCAATGGCAATACCTTTATCTTTAATTCCCTGACTTAAGTTACACATATTTGATATTTCCTCCTTAAATTGTTGTGTCATTGGTATATAAATTCATTTTCTAAAATTCATTGTTTTTCTTTGTAATCCAACTGATCCGTTAAAATTATCTATTAATGAGAGAGCATAAATTTCTATAAAATATGATAAGAACCAATGATGTTTTGCACACACCACCGGCTCTTAGTTAACCGACTAATGTGAAAACATACCTAAATATTTGATTTGCTTATCCTCGGAAAGCTTCAAGGCATTCATGGCCTGTTCAACAGACCACCCTGTAGTTTCTACAAGAGCTTTAATAGAGGCGACTATCGTTTGTTCTTCTCCGATAGCAATTCCCCGTACTTCTCCAATGGCAATACCTTTATCTTTAATTCCCTGACTTAAGTTACACATATTTGATATTTCCTCCTTAAATTGTTGTGTCATTGGTATATGAAATTCATTTTCTAAGATCATTTGTTTTTCTTTGTAATCCAACTGATCCGTCAAAAGAACATCCAGCAGTTTGATGACGCCTTTATAATTTTCATCCATTTTATGACCTAAACAAATCAATATGATGGATAATAAATCATAATCTTTCACTGGCAGCTGAACATTGCCAATAAGAGA
>Ga0129308_1003009_pt1 | contig 13013 bp, 12 predicted proteins | sample L827metagenome_FD_94440 | JGI IMG/M metagenome (GOLD analysis project Ga0129308, IMG submission 94440) | Ring-tailed lemur group fecal microbial communities from Wisconsin, USA - L827 metagenome | ecosystem: Host-associated > Mammals > Digestive system > Large intestine > Fecal | place: USA...
GAACATTTGTGCCATTAGCACTATAACTTCCATATACATCCATCACCATAGAACTTTTCAAAGCTGTGCTTATTGTATACATTCCATTTGGTATATTCGTATAACTACTGCCTGAACTGGTAGTGGATGATGCAAAAGTATTCATCGTAAACATAATAGACATTACTGCAACTATTAACATAAAAGAAATGATTTTTCTTATTCTTTTTTTCATTTATACACGCCTCACTTTCTATAAATAGCATATTATAAATTATTTTTTACATATTTTTATTATTATCTGCAAGTTTCTCTATTCATTTTTCTGCCATATTGCATAAAGATTAACAACTTTTCCATTTATGCTGAAAAGATTTTTTATCGTCTGTCCATCTTTATATTTTGCTTTTCCATTTGCTGATCCAGACCAACCTAAAAAAGTATATCCTTTTTTCACAAATGTATTTTTTCTCAAAGTATAGCTCTTATTATACTGGCAAGACTTTGTATCTGCCATTTTTCCGCTTGTAGCACCATTGCCGTTATAGCGGATAATATATTTATTAACCGTCCATTTTGCATACAAGACTCTGTCTCCTGTGCTTCCCTTCGCTATCTTTGTAACCTTTGTTTTATAGCTGGAGCTTGTATACCAGCCAGCAAATGTATAACCTTTTCTCGTTGGATTTGTCTTACTTAACGTGAGAGTCTTATCTTTTTTCTTCGTCTGTGCCGCTGGAGCGTTTTTTCCACCGTTGGCATCATAGCTTATCGTATATGTACTCGTCTGACTGTCTAATGCTTTAAAAGTTCTTTTATATTTTTTCGCATAGGACTCCGCTGTAGAATTATCATATCCATATATAATAGCATTACCACTAATAGAAGTTTCTGTAAGAATTTCACAATTTTGATTTAAAATCACTATTTTTTTCAGACTACTACATTCAAAAAATGCTTCATCATCTATTTTAACTACACTATTTGGAATAGTTATTTCACTCAAATTACTACAAGCACCAAAGGCTGCTACTCCTATCTCCGTCACGCTATTTGGAATAATTACTTTGATTAAGCCACTACAACGAGCAAAGACCATTGACGTTATCTTTTTTACATTGTTTGGAAAACTTATTTCCTTTAAACCAGAACAACCAGCAAATACACCTCCACCTACTTCTGTTACACTTTTAGGAATATTTACTTTATTTAAATTATGGCAATTTTGAAATGCATAGCTTCCTAATTCAGTTATCTGATCACTCAAATAAACTTCTTTAATATTCTCTCTATATTCATACCAAGGTGCTAATACTCCACCATACCATTCAACCCATTCATATGGAGCATAACTTTCCATTTCTCCTGTACCATCAACATATAATTTTCCATCATCTTTTAAATACCAATTCAGATTTTCACCACAGACTCCTTCTGCAATCTTTTCCTCAGTTGTCGCCTGTATAATATCTGTCTCATCTACTGTCTCTTTTATATCTATACTACTGTTCTCCTGCTCCTCAATAATAGATATAGACTCTTCTTCCGTCGTTTCTACTTGTATTGGCTCCTCTTCTACTATTTTCTGATACCATTTCTACCTCTTGCTCTTCCTCCGATGATTCAAAAATTAAAGAATCCTCCAACAAAGAATTTTCATTAACAGAAGTTTCCACTGCAATCTCCGCTTCCTCCTGCGAACTTTCCACCATCGTAGCCTGCGCAATTGGAGTCGCCGTCATCGTTACACTGAGTGCGATAGCAAACATTGAGGCAAGCCATCTTGATAATTTTTTCTCATTTTCTTTCCTCCTCTTTTCCTTTATTATTAATAATATTTACAAAGTAAATACGTTAATTTATTATACCATACTTTTTTTCTCAATTTTTCCCTCTTGTAATAATAGGTCATTTTAATGTAAAAATTGGGATTTCATCTCGGATACAAATAACCGAGAATTCCCACCCATCATCTTAAAAATCATAGAAGTTTGTACCAGACTGATTAAAATATTCGTTATCCGAATGAAAACCATAATTTCTCCTCCTTCGTTCACGTCCCGTTCGTTATCTTAGATATTCCATCCAAATTCGGTCAGCAATTCCGCAACTTTTCCCTATCTTTCTGACACATCTGATTCATAATCTAACTCCATTTTGTTTTATAATAGGAATTCTCCTATTATACCATAATTTTGGGGGAATTGACCAAATGGCTTATTGAAGTACCACTAATCCTTCTATTGTGCACTCCAAAACCATATGCTATAATAAAAATATTCAAATTCTATCTATTTTCAAGCAACGAAAAACACTCGGCAATATACGGAGGTATCTTATGAAAGAAATTAGCTCCTCTTTAAACTCAAATCAAATTGAACTAAATGAAAAAATTGTGACATTGTATCACGGCTCAAAATCAGGTATTCATGGTGCTATTGCACCTATCAGCCGTAATCGCTGTGATTTCGGAAGAGGCTTTTACATGGGAACCAATTATACACAACCTCTTACTTTAATTTGCAATTATCCTAAAGCTAAATTATATACATTAAGAGTCGATTTGACTAATCTCAAAATTCTTAATATAGAAGTTGATCTGGACTGGGCATTATTAATTGCATATAATCGTGGAAAAATGGAGTCGATAAAAGATTCTAAACTATATAAACGTTTTAAGAATTTAAGCAAAAGCTATGATATAATTATTGGTCATATCGCAAATGATAGAATGTTTGTCGTTCTCGACCGTTTCTTTAATGGAGAAATTACTGATTTTGCATTGATTCATAGCCTTTCCGCACTCGAACTTGGAAAACAGTATGTCGCATCGACCCAAAAGGCTTGTAATCAGATAGAAATTGTCAAAGAACAAAATTTTTCTAGAGAATACTGGGAGGAACTAAAAAAAGTAAGTGAGATAAATCGTTCTAAAGGAATCGCCATGGCAAATGAAATTTGCCGAAAATATCGCCGAGAAGGACGATTCTTTGATGAAATATTAGAGGCAGGTGAATAAATATGACCAATCTTAGTTTTGAAAAACGTCAACTTTGTGATATACAGGGACGACTATTTGAACTTGCATTAAATAGTGGATATGATTGCCCCGCATTTATAAAATTTTTTATGAACAGCCGCGCAGCAGCAGCTCTCGATGATACTTATGACCGCTTACAATGGGCTGGGGAAGAATATATTCTCGAAGAACTAAACGAAGAAGCTGGCAGCCTCAAAAAAGCTGGAGAAACCTATCCAATAGAAGTAATGTATTGGACAGGTTATACCTATCGATATTGGCATTATTATACGAATGAAAGCAGTAAATTAATATACAAAACTGCCGATGAAAAAACTATGAACGAATGTTGGCTTGGCTTTCACACATTTGATATTGAAATGGCTATTGATAACCTAAAAGAAATATATAGACAAAAACATTCGTGATATAGTATATACAAAACTAACTATGACAATAAAAAAGCCAATCAACTGGATTTTACTCCATATTGACTGGCTTTTTTACTTCTCCCCGATTATTTATTCAAAATATCTAGCATCTGCCGTGCTGTTACAATAAAAGGCTCTACAGGAAAATGCTTCAAATTACCTGTTACTAGATAAGCATTATCATTACGCTTTTCCATTATTACCTCATAAAAGGGCAACTCCTTCATATCTGGCAAAATTACCCCTGTAAATAAAGGTTCCACCAAAACACCATATTTTTCTATGGCAGATAAAATATAGTTTATCATGCTTGGCTCAAATTTAAACTTCTTTCTGCCAAGCACTTCTCGATATTCTCGCATAATCTCATTGCTATAGACAGGAACAATCTCTCCACCAATTACTCTACTAACAAGTTGTACTGTATCTGCATTCATATGATTAGAGAGCAACGCAGAAACAAGCACATTCCCTGTGGAAAATTTTTCTCTGCCTGTGCCCTGAAAGATAGAAATGCTTGCATTGCCTGTTCTCTTGCAATCTCTGGCTCTGGAGAAACAATCTCAAACGGAATTTTGCGTTCACGAACAACCGCTCTTGCAAATACATTAATTGCTGTAGATGCAGTCATGCCAAAATCCGCACATAAAGTATCAAACTGTTTCTTTCATGCTTCATCCATACGAACACTAAAAGTCGCCTGTGCCATAACTCGCACCCCCTTTTATTTTAATTATACTTATATAAGTTCAAAAAGGTCGATCATTTGCACCGTTTGAGTTCCATAAGCTATCTTTTATTTCAACATCCCATCTCTCAGCACATTATAATCCCTCAGCACCTTCTCAATAACAGTTCCCTCAACAAAATGCAATACTGGCTTTTTCAAAGCATTGAGTGGTCCTGGAAGTTTTATGTCCAGAGGAGATTTTCCGTCCATCAATTTCACTGTACTGTCAAGCAATTCTCGAATATCATAGACACTGCCCCATACCTCTGGAACACCTCTGTCAACTCCCAATAATCCATACACTGCTTCCATCGCTGTTCTCACAGAGTATTCTGTCGTAAACACCGTATCTCTCGGTGTCTGAGCGAACTGTCCAAGGAAAGCAAAGTTGACACAGCCATCTGGAATGACATCTGGACGGTCTCCCTCTGTTCTTGGCATGAAAAAGGCTGTGATATAAGGCATCATTGTTGGAACAGAAACTGCACTGTTTTCTGCCAAATCTGAAATCTGTTCTGTCGGAACTCCCAAATGATATAGCCATTCCTCTGTAATCTCTTTTCCCGTACATTCCTTCATTGGTTTTTTCACATAATCTCCAGGCTTATCGGTGAATAATCCATATACCCAGACACATACCTTATCCTTGTCCTGTTCTTTGAACTGACCCTGGCGGTTAATCGTCCAGCTAAGAAGCCAAGAGGAATCCTGACAACTCACAATACCACCTGTCACGACTTTTCCACTTCTCGGATCACGCTTACATATATTGGTAATATAAGGAAGGATTTTATCATCGAGCGTTGTGATTGTGGCAGATTCCCAGTTTGTCTTTGCAATATCGGAGCAGAATTTTTCTGGACGACCAAAAGAAGGATCCTGCTTGGCAATATTTTTCCAGAGATTCCAGCATCCACTTGTGCGAACCTCAGCATCGCCGTTTGGCGCATGATTTTGGTCACCGTAAATTGTTCCCTCTGTACAACTGCCGTTTGTCACAAATACCAAATCATTTTCTGTCAGCAAGATTCCCTGCTCCACTCCGTTCTTTTTACACTCAATTACAGACGCTATTTTTTTATCATCTTTAAACTCAAATACAACATTAGTTACTTCTGTTCCAAACTGAAAATCAACCCCAGCTGCCTCCAAATATTTTTGCATCGGCAAAATCAATGATTCATACTGATTATATTTTGTAAATTTCAAAGCACTGAAATCTGGAAGTCCAGCGATATGGTGAATGAATCTCTGGAAATATAACTTCATCTCCAAAGCACTATGCCAGTTTTCAAAGGCAAACATCGTTCTCCAGTACAGCCAAAAAGTAGAATCAAATACTTCCTCATCAAAAACATCCTCAATTGTTTTATCATATAAATCCTCATCTTTTGTCATAAAGAGCTTCATAATCTCCATACAGCCCTTCTGACTTAGATTAAATTTTCCGTCTGTGTGAGCGTCCTGACCGCGGTTTACTGTTGCTCTACAGAGAGAATAATTTGGATCTTGCTTATTTAACCAATAATACTCGTCCAACACTGAAACTCCCTCCGTCTCTATCGACGGAATACTTCTAAATAAATCCCAGAGACATTCAAAATGATCTTCCATCTCTCTGCCGCCGCGCATCACATAGCCGCGAGTCGCATCATAAATACCGTCACAGGCACCACCAGCAATATCCATTGCCTCTAAAATATGAATATGGTCTCCTGGCATCTGGGCATCACGAACTAAAAAGCAAGCTGCTGCCAACGAAGCCAAACCACTTCCCACCAAATATGCATTCTTTTCTTCCACTCCCTCTGGCTTTTGTGGTCTGGCAAACGCCTCATAATTTCCACTGCTATAATAAATACCCTTACTATTTTTGGCATTTTTTCCGCGTTCTGTATTGCGATACTCATTTGCCTTTGCAGTCTTTTGTACGTTCACCGCTTTTTCTTTCTCTTTTTCTTTTTTCTTCTTTACTAAATACGCCGCTGTACCAATACCAGCAGCCGCTAACGCTGAAGTAGTTCCTAATTTATTCATTTTTCCTGACATATTATTACCACCTTTCAAAACAAATCTTATTTCTCAGTTCTGTAGTTATTATAACATTCCTGCCACAGCGTTTCCATTTACAAAACAGGTCCAATGATAAAATTTTATAATAAATTTTTAAAAATACGATTCTCTATTCAAAGTCTATCCCTATACTTCCTATTTTCTCTTTGAAAAATTCTGAATCGAGTTTATAATACTTCCCTTTACTGTAATACATATTTTTTCCGCCACTTTCCTGTAATCTTCTTTCATTCCCTGTTTAATCCAATCTAGCATAATCCCCACAAAACTATATTTATAGAAATTGGCAATAAATTGTTTCTCCTCTTTACTAACTTGCATTCCCGTTGATTTTTCCTCCACAATTTCCATAATAAGATTATAGATAAGATGAAATAAATAATTCTCAATCTGCTCTCTGCTGACACTATGATAGACATTCACAATAAAAGGCTTGTTCTCTAAGACTGCCTCAAATATTTGCAAAAGCCCTTCTTGCCAAGTATCGTATGTTTTCTTCCCCTGTAAGGCTGTCGCCGCATCCTCCAGACAAGCCCACTCTACCAAATCATAAATATCACGAAAATGATAATAAAATGCCATACGGCTGATACCACAATCTGTTGTCAAATCGCTAATCGTAATTTTATCTAAAGGCTTTTTTAGCAAGAGCTTTTTTAAAGATACTTCTAATGCTTGTTTTGTTAAATTCGGCATATACTTTCACCCCATCTCTCTTCTTATTATTTTCTATATTTTCGACATTCTTGCTTTGTATTATACGATATTTTACCCTCCCTGTGAAGTCTCGCATAACAAAAGCCACGAGTATGCAATAGTCAATCAGACACTCAAAAATACGATTCCTATTTTTTCGCATCCCCATCATATCAATTATATCATATATAAAAAATGCCAGAGAGATAATGTTATCTCTCTGGGCATTTCTCTTGTTTTATTTTAATCAGACCTATGCAATACAGACATTAATTACTTTTATTTTTCATATTTTAAATACTTTATAAATATTTTTACGGTCTTAATCCCATTCCGCCTTCTAATGTGATTGTCTCTCCTGACATATATTTAAAATCTGGACTTCCAAGCTGAACACATACACGTCCGATTTCTTTTTCTACATCTCCGTAATGTCCCATCGGTGGCATATGCACATTCTTCTCAAATGCATCTGGATATGCAAGCTGGAAGTTTTCAAGTTGTGCAGTCCATGCTAATGGACAGATAATATTTACATTGATTCCATCCTTCCCCCATTCATTTGCCGCTACACGAGTTAAACCACGAATACCTTCCTTTGCCGCTGCATAAGAACACTGTCCATAATTTCCAAATAGTCCTGCGCCAGAAGCAAAATTGATAACGGAACCTTTTGTCTCTTTCAAATATGGATAACATGCCTGCATATAATAAAAAGCAGCATAAAGTCCTGAATATATTGCCAAATTAAACTGCTCTGTCGTGTGATCTGCAATTGTCACGCCAGAAGCAGAAGCCTGTGCATTATTAATCAGTACATCGATTCTTCCAAATGTATCGATAGTCTGCTTTACTACATTGGCAACAACTGCTTCATTGTCTGCATCTGCACTGACATCTGCCTGTACTGGAAGCACCTTTACTCCGTAAAGTCTCTCAAGCTCTTCCTTCGCATCTTCTAGTTTCTTGACATTACGCCCAGTGACAACAATATTTGCTCCTTCCTTTGCATAAGCTGTCGCAATACCATATCCGATTGAGCCACAGTTTCCATCACGAAGCACCGCTCTTCCTCCACCTGTAATAATGACTGTTTTTCCTGTAAAAAGTCCCATTTTTCTTCTCCTTTCCCTAATTATTTCTTATACCTTGTGAAACAGCTAAGCTGTTTCCCCGCCCGAAGGGCATAGAATACGGTATGCCCTACGGGTATATTTTTAGAATCATTATTTTTCAAAATCATACTATAAAGACTATCATTATTTTTAGTAAATGTCAATAAAAAAATCTGGATTTTTTATTATTTTTTTGTGAAAAATATAATATATTATTGGAATCTTTTTCAATATTTTTTATTATTGACACGAAAAATATTGGATTTTTTTCTAATTTATCCTATTAACTTTAAAATATTAGGTTATTTTTTTGACAGAGAATAAGTATTTTGCGAGAAACAAATTTATAGAAAATTATTATATTTTTAGAGCATATATTGCAAGAATTAAACGCTCTTATATGATATTGTTATTCCGATGAAAATCTGGATTCTTAAAAATTATGACAATTATTTATCTTTCTAGTAATTACAAAATTTTAGATTGACAGAAAAATTACTGGTAGCTAAAAATATGAAATCTGCCAAAGCAATTCTGTCTAGAAAGGCATAGGTAAAAAATGAAAAAAAATACTTTACTACAAAAACTAATGACGCTTGTGCTTCCAATTGCATTTCAGCAATTTATGCTTGCATTAGTAAACGCAAGTGATGCCGTCATGCTCGGAAAATTAAACCAAGATTCCTTATCTGCAGTTTCTTTAGGAGGACAAATTGTATTCGTCTTAAATTTATTTATTAGTGCGATTACGATAGGAGAAAACATGTATGTAGCACAGTATTGGGGAAAAGGAGATACCAAAACAGTTCGAGAAATTATAGCATTTTTAACTCGAGTTACATTTTTAATCTCCGCTCTTTTTTGTATCGCAGCCATTTTTTGTCCAAGAATATTAATGCGAATTTTTACAACTGATGAAAATCTTATTATATTAGGGATAAAATATTTAAGAATCGTCGGAGTTTCGTATTTATTTTCTAGTATTTCTCAGATTTTTTTAGGACTCTTAAAAAACTGCGGAAAAGCAATGGAAAGCACAATAATCATCACTACAACTGTAATTTTAAATATTATTTTAAATAGCGTGTTTATCTTCGGACTACTAGGAATGCCTTCGCTGGGAATCGAGGGTGCAGCACTCGCCACTGTCATCTCTACAGGAATCGGATTTTTATGGTCAATTCTGTATTGCATGCAAAACGAAGTAACCAAAATACCACTATCCTTCTTAAAACAAAGAAATATAGAATTAGAAAAAAGATTTTGGCATCATGTCCTCCCAGTTATCGCGAATATACTCATCTGGGGAATCGGATTTACAACCTACTCTATTATTATGGGACATCTCGGAACAAATGCTGTGGCAGCCAACTCCATCGCAAATATTTCCAAAAATCTAGTTGTCTGTTTTTGCCTTGGACTTGGAAATGGTGGAAGTATTATCGTTGGAAATGAGCTGGGAGCTGGAAATTTGGAGCTTGCAAAGCAGTACGGCAGACGCCTTGCTAAGCTATCAATCACAAGCGGTATTGTGAGTGGACTATTCTTGCTTTCCATTATTCCCGTTATTTTACATTTCACAAATTTAAGTCCACAGGCACATCATTATCTAAAATGGATGCTGGTAATATGTTCTTATTATTTAATAGGAAAATCTATTAACAGTATGGTTATCGCAGGAATTTTTGCCGCTGGGGGAGATTCTAAATTCGGCATGTTCTGTGATGCAATCACCCTCTGGTGCGTTACAATTCCTCTCGGAGTGATAGCTGCATTTATCCTAAAATTACCTGTCATAATTGTATATTTTGTCCTAAATTTGGACGAGATTATAAAACTCCCAGCTGTATATATACATTTTAAAAAATACAAATGGGTGAAAGATTTAACTGTAAAAGAAGAACTAAATATAAGACAAGAGCAGCGATATGCCCGGGAAATATAAATCAAATACCCCGCTGCAAGCACTTAACTTGAACCATCAGAACAAACTCATGAATGAATAAATTGTGGACAAAAATGAGACGTGATAATTTTACAAAAAACGTGTAAAAATCCCATTCCTTTCGGTGTGGGATGGATACATTTATATGTCTGTTTCGTATTGATTTTTTATATATAATAAATTATAATTATAAAAAGGTTTTGATACGAGTCTTATACTATCGCTCATTCAATAGAGTGATTGGTAGTGAACTTCTTATAAAAATAGATGAGTCTTATATACTTTCGAGTATATTTGGAAGTCTGTGTATATAAGAACAAGGCAGACTTTCGCTGTTGGAGTATCAGAGGAAACGGTATTGAAAAAATCAAAGCTGCAAAGGAGTAATTCGATGTATTATCAAGATAAATTTCATTTAACGCCAGAGCAAAGCCTATTTCTTGCAAAAAAGAAATGGGATGAAAATGTGTATTGTGGAATGAAGATGGAGAACAGAGCCGTAACGTTTCCGCAGACTAAGACTATTTTAGATGGCGTTAATGTTCCGAATGTCCGGCTTGACGATATACAAGCGATTTTAAATATACGTGATGCCTGGAAATTTCTTTTAAACACCATAAATGAACCATTAACATTTGACTACTGGTGCAAACTGAATGAATATATCGCAAGAAATGAAGCACTTGAATGGGGTAAACTCCGAACTGGAACAGTAGGAATTTCTGGCACGGATTATGAACCGCCTACTCCAAAGCGTGAAAAAGTTATCCAGGAGTTTGAAGCAATCATTTATAATCCAGATGTATCCGCCACGGATAAGGCTTTAGATGCTTTTGCATGGGGTGTAAGAGGTCAATTCTTTTGGGACGGTAACAAGCAAACGAGTTTAACACTTGCAAATAAAATATTAGTTTCTGCCGGAGCTGGCATTCTCACTATTACCGATAAATACATGGAGCAATTCAATATATCATTGCTGGATTTTTATAATACAGGCAATAATACCCCTCTGAAGGAGTTCTTGTATGAGAACGCCATTCAGGGTATGACAATATAATTAAGATTTTTAGTTCCCATTTGAACTTAAAACTCTTAAAATAGAAATTGATCTAAACTGGTTGTTATGAAGAGCTAATTATTTTAATGAATTTAATATGTCTTTGTCCAAAAAATCAATAATTTGCACCGTTTGAGTCAAGACAAACACATGAATAACCCTCCGAAGGAGTTCCTAGTGGAAAAAAAGATGCTCCCAGCGATGGTATGCTGGGAGCACTTTCTATTTGGCAGAGATTGAAGGTATTATCCCAGCTTTTCCACGTGCTCATTAACGACCTCAAAATGCTTCTCCATCGCAGCTCTTCCAACTGCATAATTTCTATCTTTTAATCCATTATAAATGCCCCAGTGGGATTTCCGAAGTATCTCTGCTCTTTGCCTATTCATCAAGATTCTCGCTCTAAAATCTTCGATAAACTCATCCATCAATTCACCCAGCATATCTGCATATAAGATGAGCAATCGATTATGGGAAGCCGCAATCAGGCGAGAATGAAACTTCATGTCAAGCTGGGCACTATCCTTCACACTCATCGGCTCCTCCATTTTAAGTAAAATTTGGTGAATCTCTTCTATCTCTTCATCTGTCGCAACCTGTATTGCCAATTTTAATGCGGTAAGCTCATATCCAGTACGTATATGAAATATTTCCGTATAATTAATTTTAAGCAGCGACATAACCATGTTTACCGATTTTAACATATACTCTTGTGGGTTACAGCGGACATAATTTCCACTTCCCTGCACACATTCAATCAAACCGTTAATCTCCAGCATATGCATTACTTCACGAATTGAATTTCGACTTACTCCAAGTTTTTCTGCAATTTCTCGCTCTGGAGGAATCTTGTCGTGAAGCTTTAGCTCGCCAGATAAAATTTGCTCTGAAAAATAGTCAAATACATACTCATATACTTTTTTGTTATTAAATCTCGGGTTCTCCATCCTTTTCTTTTCTCCTCACTAATCTTAATAAATTGACATATTCCACATTTTAGAGCTGTCAAATATGAATGTTCGCTAAATATCAAGTCACAAGCTCATAATTTATCACCTGTCAAAAGCTTTCATAATTATTCATATAAAGATTATTTTGATATTCCACTCCTTCACTATCTAATTTTATTCTCTTTTTTGAAATTCATAAACTATACTTATCTAAAGTCTATCAGATTATCCTTCGATTTTTTCTAATAAGTTTTATATTTTACCATTTTAGAGTATCAAAACAATTTTTGCAAGATATATTTTTGCAAATATCTGAATATTTTAACAATTTAATCTAATTTTCATCTTGTATACTTATGTATTATATTAAAAAATTGTTGAAAACATAAAGAAATTTATTTTTTTGCCAACTAAAAAACATTAATTTCTCTATACATCTCGCTTATCCAGTTAAATTAATTGAAAACTTTATATAAGCAGTATAATTTTTGGAAATCTTATAAAAAAATGCAACAGATCCCTAAAAAATTTTTAGAGACCTGTTGCATTTGTATTATATTAGAATTTCGCATTAAGCTTTATTAATTTTTTGTAAAATCTGAGTATATAAGTATAAAAACTTATATACTCAGATTTCTATATATTTAAAATAAGAATATATATTTTTATCTTAATATTAAGACATATTCATTCTCTCTATTGTGGAGCCTTTACCATTACAGAAACTCCGTCTGGGATTACGGCGATATGAGCACCTCTTCCCGTCTCTTTTAATGCCATCTCCAATGCCTCATTGACATCTGCTGCCACCTCAAATCCCATCTCCTTTGCCATCTTGCGATACTTTTCGCACATAACGTAGATAACTCTATGGTGCATGAGGATTCTGCTCTGAATCTGATATTCCCATTGGTCTGGCTTTGTCTGATCTTGTGGAACCTTTAAGATTTCTTCCATCAAAGCAGCAGGACTTTCGCAATCCCTAAGAGCCTCATAGAAGCCTTCTCCACCGTGACCA
>Ga0129308_1003010_pt1 | contig 13009 bp, 10 predicted proteins | sample L827metagenome_FD_94440 | JGI IMG/M metagenome (GOLD analysis project Ga0129308, IMG submission 94440) | Ring-tailed lemur group fecal microbial communities from Wisconsin, USA - L827 metagenome | ecosystem: Host-associated > Mammals > Digestive system > Large intestine > Fecal | place: USA...
ACTGGAGCGGACTACGGGACTCGAACCCGCGACCCCAACCTTGGCAAGGTTGTGCTCTACCAACTGAGCCAAGTCCGCATGTGCGAGGAGTAACTATACGCGTCATGCCTCCTCTTGGCTAGTCAAAACAGGCGATTCATAAACCGCACATATATGACCAAGATCCGCGCCAAGGCCGCGAAACATATGACACGTGCAGCACGGTTTTGAAACGTGCGTGTGGTAGGCTTTGCGCCATACGCTGGACCGGACGTGCCCGTCGCACAACATGCGGGGCACACGCTATGAGAAGGGTCGCTCTTATGAAGAGGAATCGCATCCAGGGCATCTCCGCCGCCGTTGCTTCGCTGGCACTTGCAGGCACCTGCTTTGCCGCTCCCGCTTATGCCGCTTCCAACTCGGTGTTTGGCTCTGGTTTCTCGGGTCAGTCTTCGACCGAGACTCCCATTACGTCCCCCGTTGCCGAGCCCGTCCCGGATACGAGCCAGGCCACTATGCCCGACGATCCCGACGACGTCGACCCGGATTTCCTCGTAGATTCCGACGTGGACTACGCAGCCCTGGTCATGGAGATGCTTGGTCTCGATGACGCTGCGCTCGATCAGATTCTTTCCGGCGACCTTTCCATTGTGACCGACGCCCTGGGCGATACTATCGACGCAGACACTCAGGCTGCCATTGACGAGGCCTCCCAGAGTCTTGCCGAGACGAACCTCACTACCGTGCAGGTCAAGGAAGCCTTCAATGCCGTGGCGAACGAGGCCGTCAATTCCCTCGCCGACCTGATTGACGCCACTGAAACCTTCCTGACCGAGAACAACCTCATCGTTGAGGATGCCGTGCTCTACAGCGGGGAGCCCTATCTGGCGGATGACCCCACCGCTCAGCAGCTTACCCTCGGCGGCGCCTCGATGCTCATTCCGGGCGACTTCGCGTTTCAGCAGCTGACTCCCGAAGAGATCGCCGCGGCCTTTGAGCTCGACAACGCCGAGGATATCGTGAGCGATGCCTATATCGCCACCAACGACACGAGCTCTGCCGGTCTTATCTGCGCCCAGCTTACGCCCGATGCCCTGGGCGGCGCCGGGTATGACATAGCGCAGACCATGGCCGACGAGTCCAAGCTCGTCTACCTCGAGACGGAAAGTTCCGTGTTCAGTGCGGGATGCGCGAGTCTCGAAGACGGCACGCCCATCTTCGACCTGGGCTACCTCAAGGCCTCCGAAGAGCGTCCCTGCTTCTACGAGCTCATTATGATGCCCTCCGATGACGGCGGTCTTGTCGTTGTGTTCGCATTGACTGATGAGACGGCCACGCTTGACGACTGCGCGACCTTGTCCGACATCATGACCTCCCTTGCCGGCACGGGTTACGTGGAGGCACGCTAGTCTATGACCCAACCTCGTTTTTCGTACGTGCTGTTCGACTGTGACGGCACGCTACTCAACACCATCGGCGACCTGGCCTGCGCGGGCAACCTCGTGTGCGAGGCGCACGGCTGGCCCACGCATGACATCGGCCTGTTCAAGCGCATGGTGGGCGACGGCCAGCGCGTGCTCGTGAGGCGTTTCGTTCCCGAGGACGTTGCGGCCGACCCCGATGCGCTTGAGGCAGCCTACCAGGAGTTTGTCGAGCTCTACAGCGCCCACAAGGAAGACACGACGGGCCCCTACGAGGGCGTCGTCGCCTGCGTGGAGCGCCTGAGGGCCGCTGGCGTGCATGTGGGCGTGCTCACGAACAAGAACCACGAGCAGGCCATCCCGCTTGTCGAGAAGTTCTTCCCGGGCCTTTTCGACGCCGTGCAGGGCAGGCTCGATACGCTGCCCGCCAAACCCGCCGCTCCCATGACGCGCGCGCTCATGGAGGCGTTGGGGGCCGACCCCGAGTCGACCCTCATGGTGGGAGACACCTCGGTCGACATCGCGTGCGGCACTAACGCGGGCATCGCTGCCTGTGGCGTTACCTGGGGTTTCCGTCCTCGCGCCGAGCTTGTCGAGGCGGGTGCCGACTTCATCGTCGACACGCCGGCCGAATTGGCCCGTCTCATCTTGGGCGAGTAAGGCCGTGCGGCGTATCTGCTGCTTGCATTTCGCTTCTTTTCTGTCGGGGCCCGTTCCGGGATGGTGCGGGCCCCGCTTTGTGTTTAAGTGGGGGTCTCAAAGGGGTTGCGGCGTATCAGACGTGTCGCGACGCGCGGTACAAGCGGGGTGGTGGACATGGCTCAGGCACAGTTTGACAGGCATCTCAAGCCGGGCGACGCCCGAGCGGCGCTTGACCGCATCGCCTCGTCCCAGGCCTTCCAATCGAGCCGTTTCTCGAGCTCGGTGTACGAAGACGAGCCCATCCTGCGCACAGGGAGCCAGTTTCGCCGCGACACGGAGTCATCGCGGCCCTATCAGCTCATCCATCAGCTTGTCCAACGCGAGGACTTGAGGTACGCCCCCGCGGCGAGGGTGTTCTACGAGCAGGCGCGCGCCCTTGCCGACTTCGACGGCACGGGCGATCCCACGGTGCCCTTCAAGTCGTATTTCCCTACCTACCAGGCTATGAACGACCGCCAGCTCTCGTCGTATCTGGCGTGGCGCACCCAGGCCCGCAAGGGTGTCATCGCTGCCTCCACGGCGAGCTATGCGTTCGTTTATATCTACGAGCTGCTCATGGGCGTGGGGGCGCAGGAGGGTCTGCCCGTGCTCGCGGCGCTGACGTCCTTTTGGGTCGCCTGGAAGAAGCAGGCAACGACAGATGCCGGCTTGCTCGACTTCTACCTGCACATCTGGCTGCGCGACTACATCGTGTACCACGGTCTCGACCGATCGCTGCTTGAGCGCGTGAGCGGCCCCGCCTCCCAGCGCGATGTTGTTGACGTGTACGCCGCCGTCCCCGTGCTGCGCGAGGCCGAGGCGCTTGTGCTTGCCGGGGGTTCCCTTGCGGGTGACATGGCGCAGAAAACGTTTGACGCCATGTGCCTAGCGTCGTCGTTTCGCCTCACGGGCTCAAAGTTCTACAAGGACTATCCGGCTGAGACGCAGGCTGTGACCTGCGGTGTCTTTGCGCGCTTGGTTCAGCATTGCGCCCATCGCCGCAAGGTGGGCTATGTCGACGGGCTGTTTGGCGCCGAGCAGCGCCGTGCCCATCCCATGTTTTACGGTGCCGTGTTCTATGCCCCGCAGACCCATCCCGACGCCACGTACCGCGTGAGCGATTCTGAGGCGTACATCTGCCGTGACGGCACCTGGCGACGCAAGGTGCCTTGTGCCGAGGAGACGCGCAGCCGCGACCTGGGGCTTTTGATGCACACGGTTGATCACGAGATGCGTCGCATTTGGGAGTACCCCAAGCAGGTGCGCGCCTACGAGGTGCCTCGCTACCTTGAGGGATTCGTTACCAAGGAGGCCACGGCCGCCCATGAGGCTTGGCTTGCGGCGCAGACTCCCAAGATCCATATCGACCGTTCGCTTCTGCGCGGCATTCGCACGGCCGCTGTCAAGACGCGCGAGTCGCTCCTGGTAGATGAGGAGCGAGCCGAGGAACCCGCGGCGACGGGCGTGGGCGTTGCACCGACAGCGCTCTCGACTGCGACTGCATCGGCCACGCCGAGCAAGGAAGACGGTCTGCATGCGGTGCCTCAAGCGGGCGGGGTGACCCCGACTCCTGGTTCGGGTGCGGCTTCCTTAGCGGGTGTGGCGGCTGGTTCGAGTGCGGCCTTCTCGGCGGGCAAGGTGCCTGTGGTTCTCGCTTCTAGCATGATTGCCGCATCGGGTATGGAGGCTGCTTCAGGCGTGGCTCTCATGGCGGGTGAGTCGACTATGGCTTCCACTTCGAATGCGGCTTCTGCGCTGGGTGCGGCGCCTGGGTTGAATGGACGCCCTGCAGCGGGCAAGGAAGCCGTGGATTGCGCTGCGTCAGGCGCACCCTGTGGTCTCACTGCCTCTGAACTGGCGTTTCTCCAGGCGCTCCTTGCCGGTGATGTGGCGGGTGCGAAGGCGGCAGTGGGCAGCGGCATGGCGAGCCTCATGGTGGATGCGGTGAACGAGAAGCTCTACGACGGGATTGGCGATGCCGCTATTGAGTTCGACGGCGACACCCCGCAACTTGTGGAAGACTATCGCCCCGATGTGGAGGAGCTTCTCTCGTAACGTCCGCTTGCCTTGCGCGCTGTGTTGACTTGGCCCGCGGGGGCTTTTTGTCTGCTGCGCTTGGTATCCTATCTGCGATTGCGCTTATCGGCGGGCTCAGGAGCCCGCCGGCAGAAAGGTTGCCCGATGAACGCCAAAGCAAATGCCTCCAGTGCCGCCGACACCCCCAAGGTGCCCCGTCGCATCGCCTCGGTCATCATCAACTCGCTCAAGGGCGGCGTCGTGCCGCGCGTGGGCTTGCCGTACATCACCGTGGGTCGCCAGGCTGAGATTGAGGCGCTCCTGCACGACCTCGAGCTCGTGGGGGAGGGCGGCGCGTCGTTCCGCTTCCTCGTGGGCCGCTACGGTTCGGGCAAGAGCTTCTTGCTGCAGACCATCCGCAACCACGCCATGGGCAAGGGCTTCGTCGTGGCCGACGCCGACCTGTCGCCCGAGCGTCGCCTGCAGGGCACGAAGGGCCAAGGTCTGGCCACCTACCGCGAGCTCATCAGCAACCTTTCCACCAAGACGCGTCCCGAGGGCGGCGCACTCACGCTCATTCTCGACCGCTGGATTTCCAACGTGCAGATGGAGGTGGCCGGCGAGGGCGGCTTCGACCTGGCAAACCCTGCCGACCCCGCATTTGCCGCCGAGGTCGAGAAGCGCATCTACGTGGTCATTCGCCAGCTGCAAGACATGGTGCACGGCTACGACTTCGCACGCCTGCTCGCCATGTACTTCCGCGCCTACGTGGAGTCCGACGACGACACGAAGGCCAATGTCGTACGGTGGTTCCGCGGCGAGTACCGCACCCGTGCCGAGGCCAAGGCCGACCTGGGCGTGAACATCGTGATCGGCGACGACGACTGGTACGACTACATCAAGCTGTTTGCGAGCTTCCTCAAGGGCGCGGGCTACGCGGGTCTGGTTGTGCTCGTCGATGAGCTCGTGAACCTGTACAAGATTCCCAACGCCGTTGCGCGCCAGTACAACTACGAGAAGATCCTCACCATGTACAACGACACGCTCCAGGGCCGTGCGAGCTACCTGGGCATCATCATGAGCGGCACGCCTCAATGCGTGGAGGACCGCCGTCGTGGCCTCTATAGCTACGAGGCGCTGCGCAGTCGCCTGGCGCAGGGACGCTTTGCGGGCGAGGGCCATGTGGACATGCTTGCCCCCGTCATCCAGCTCCAACCGCTGACCCCTGAGGAGCTGCTCGTGCTTGTGGAGAAGCTCGCCGACATCCATGCGGGCTTCTTCGGCTACGAGCGCGTCCTGCGCGAGGAGGACCTGGTGGCCTTCCTGCAGGTAGAGCTCGCGCGCGTAGGCGCCGACAGCCACATCACCCCGCGCGAGATTATCCGCGACTTCGTGGAGCTGCTCGACATCCTTTATCAGAACCCCGCGCTCACCCTTGAGGAGCTCGTGAGCGACCCGGCGTTTTCCCAGCGTCCGACCACGTTGCCGTGCGAGGAGGGTGAGGGCAGCATGCCTAGCGCCGCCGCGCAGGCGGGATTCGGGCAGGCTTTCGCCTCCCGTCCGGCTGCGTCCGCCGCTCAGCGCATCGCCTCTTCGGGCTCGACGCCTGTCGTCGCCGCGCAGGCTGCGCCGTCGGCGGGTCTTGGGCGGGTGGCCCCCGCTCCTTCTACCACGCAGTCGGCATCCTCGCTGTATGACGAGGTGATTCAGCCGGCCGCCTCCGAGGCGCCTGGCACTCAGCGCGTGGCGGCCGAGCCAGTTGCGGCGCCGCGCACCTTTGCCGAGTTCACCATCTAGGCGGCTTCCTTGAACGTCTTCGACCGTTATGCGCCTTTTGTCCAGGATTTCATCTACTCGCACGGCTGGGAGTCGCTGCGCGGCATTCAGGTGGCCGCCGGCGACGCCATCTTCAACACCGACGACAACGTGCTCTTGGCGGCCTCCACGGCCTCGGGCAAAACTGAGGCGGCGTTCTTCCCAATTCTCACGCTTTTTGACGAGAACCCGCCGGCATCGGTGGGCGCCATCTACGTGGGCCCGCTCAAGGCGCTCATCAACGACCAGTTCTACCGCCTGAACGACCTGTGCGCCGAGGCGGGCATCCCCGTGTGGCACTGGCACGGCGACGTGAGCGCCTCGCACAAGGCGCGCATGCTCAAGAACCCCTCGGGCATCCTGCAGATTACGCCCGAGTCGCTCGAAGCACTGCTCATGCACAAGCATTCGGCTGTGGCCAGGCTTTTCAGCGACCTGCGCTTTGTGGTGATCGACGAGGTGCACTCGCTTTTGCGCGGTGACCGCGGCGGGCAGACGCTGTGCTGCATCGAGCGCCTCTCGCGCATGGCGGGCGTCAACCCCCGCCGCATCGGCCTGTCGGCCACCATCGGCGACCCCGAGCTCACGGGCGAGATCCTCTCGCGCGGCACGGGCCGGGGCTGCGTCATCCCGCAGGTCAAGGAGCAGGGGCGCACCTGGCGTCTCTCCATGGAGCATTTCTTCGTGAGCGGTCCCCAGGCGGTGCAGCGCGGACCCCATCCCCGCACGCAGATAAGCGAGCCCGCCGGAGCCGCAGGACTTGCGCTTGAGCCCGCCAGCGACGTGGCGCCCGAACACGCCGACCCCGGCATCGCCTATATCTTCGAGCACACCAAAGACGCCAAGTGCCTGGTCTTTGTCAACTCGCGCGAAGAGGCTGAAGCCGTCACCACAAGCCTGCGCCAGTACTGCGAGGCCACAGGCCAGCCCGACCGCTTCCTCATCCACCACGGCAACCTTTCCTCGTCGCTGCGTGAGAGTGCCGAGGACGCCATGCGCGACGACGACCGCGTGTTCACGACCGTGACCACCGCCACCCTCGAGCTCGGTATCGACATCGGCAGGCTTGAGCGGGCCTTCCAGATAGACGCGCCGTTCACGGTGAGCAGTTTCCTGCAGCGTATGGGCCGCACCGGCAGGCGCGAGCGGCCTTGCGAGATGTGGTTTGTCATGCGCGAGGAGGAGCCCGAGGCACGCGCCCTCATGCCCGAGTGTATCCCCTGGAAGCTTGTGCAGGGCATCGCCCTTGTGCAGGTGTACCTGGAGGAACGCTGGGTCGAGCCGCCACGCACGGGGCGCATGCCTTTCAGCTTGCTCTATCACCAGACCATGGCGACGCTTGCCTCGTGCGGCGAGATGAGTGCCGCTCAGCTGGCCAACCAGGTGCTCAACCTGTCGTGCTTCGACAACATCTCGCCCGACGACTATCGGGTGCTCCTTCGTCACCTCGTGGACATCGACCACATCGAGCGCACCGACGAGGGCGGTCTCATCGTGGGTCTCGCTGGCGAGCGTGTCACGAGCTCCTACAAGTTCTATGCGACGTTCCAGGACAACGAGGAGTACACCTGCCGCAGCGAGTCCATGGAGCTGGGCACGATTGTGCAACCGCCGCCACCAGGCGAGAAGATTGCCATCGCCGGCCATGTGTGGATTGTCGAGGAGGTCGACCACAAGCGCCACGGGGTGTACTGCACGCAGGTGAAAGGCAAGGTGCCGGCCTACTTTGGCGAGGTTGCGGGCGACATCCACACTCATGTGCTCGAGCGCATGCAGCGCGTGCTGGCCGAGGACACACAGTACATGTACCTCATGGGCAACGCCCGGGCTCGCTTGGAGGAAGCGCGCCATGTCGCGCGTGCCTCGGGGCTTGTTACAGGGCCGGCCTGCCCGGCGGGGGCTTTGCCTGCGGGAGTAGCGCGTCTGCCTCGCCAGACGGCGCAAGGTGCCGTGTGGGGAGGGGACCCGTCCGACTGGCAGGATGCGGGTGCCGCTGGCCCTGAGGGCGCACGTGGCAACGAGGCGCTCATGCGCAGCTCTGACGCAGGCGAGTTCCCCTATGCTGCCGCTGCCTCTTTGGCCGAGGGCGACTGGCTTATCAACTTGGGCGGCGACACCTGGGCGCTTTTTCCCTGGTTAGGCACGTATGCGTTCCTGGCGCTCGAGCGTCTCATCAAGATCAAGTGTGCGCCTCGCCTGGGCATCAAGGGCATCGATTCGGCCCGACCCTATTACATCCAGTTCCGCATGGCAGCCGAACGAGACGACTTCCTGCAAGTAGTGCAGCAAGAGGCGCTTGCCCTTACCGACCCCATGGAGCTCGTGTATCCCGAGGAAGTGCCCATCTTCGACAAGTACGACGAGTTCGTCCCCGAAAGCCTTGTGCGCAAGGGTTTCGCCCACGGCGTGCTCGACATCGAAACCATGCGCGCCCGCGTCCTTACCTGGCAATGACAAAGAGGAATGGCGATTTGAGGTGCGTGCAATATGCCATTTTGGGCCGGCATGCCTGGTCATACGCCATGCTGCGCGCGCTGCTCTCGCTGGTATCCAATGGCACGCCGGCTCTCTTCGTTGCAAATGCAACAGTCCCAGCGGGCAAAGGGGCTATACTGGACTGCATCCGTGTGCTTTGCTAAGGAGAGGATGTTTGCATGAAGAAGGAAACGCTCGTTGCCATCGTCGAGGCCCTCAAGGAGGGCAAGACGCCGGTTTTCCCCGTGGAGGACTTCCCCTGCTTCGAGCCGGAGGCCCTTGCGGGCAAGGAGAACGTGACGCCCGTCGTGCTTGACGCCCTCGTCAACGGCATCACTGTGGCCGACGTGCCCGTCTTCGAGCGTGCCATCGCCGCCATGGACGCCGGCGAGCTTGCCTGGATCGGCTTCAAGCTCGTGTTCGACCCCCAGGTCGCCCAGTCCAACGTGGACAACGAGGTCACCAAGAAGTATGGCGAGCGGGGTTCGGCCGACGGTGAGCCGCTCGTCTTCTTCTGCAGTGACGCCAAGGAGGTCGTCGCCAGCCGCGAATACTCGCCGCGCGACCTGTTCCAAATGAAAGACATCACGCGTGGCCCTGGCATGCACAACGACCAGTTCGCAGGTCTCACCTGGATGAGCGCCCCGCTCTTCGACAAGGTCCACGTGTGGCTGCTCGGCGCTTCCGACGCTGCCGCCGAGACGGCCGCCCTTGCCGAGCACGTGGGCTTCCGCGTGACGGTCGTGGACTACGACCCCGCCTACATCAGCGAGGAGCGTTTCCCCACGTCTGAGCGCATCCTGCTGCCTGGCCCCGGCTTTGTCGGCATCGACGACATCGAGTGCGCTTCCGAGGACTACGTGTGCGTCCTTACCCGCGGCCACATGTTCGACCCGCAGGGCTGCGTGTGGGGTACGCGCCAGCACGCGCACTACGTGGGCATGATGGGCTGCAAGGGCAAGAATGACACCGTGCATAACCTCGTGCTGGCCCAGGGCGGCACCGAGCTCGACTGGCAGCGCGTCAAGCGCCCCATCGGCCTCAAGTTCGGCGCCAAGACTCCCGCAGAGCTCGCCATCGCCATCGTTGCCGAGCTCGTGGACGTGCGCTACCAGCAGCGTTACTCCGCCGAGGCCCGCGCCAAGCACGAGGCAAGCCTCGGTAGGTAGGGCTTACCCGAGACGCCCCGCATCGAACCGGCCATGAAAAATCCCCCAGCCCACGCCATGTGGACTGGGGGATTTTCGTAAGCAAGCAATCGCGGCGTTGCGCCGTGCCGTGCTTCTACACCAGCGGGTGGTGGCAGGCGCACATGTGCGGGCCCTCGGGGGTCTGCGCCAGGCAGCGCAGCTCGGGGCTCTCGGTGCGGCACAGCTCGTCGGCGTAGGGGCACCTTGGGTGGAAGCGGCAACCGCTCGGCAGGTTGATGGGGGAGGGGAGCTCGCCCAGAACCGCCGCCTTCTTGTCGTCCACCTTGTTCTCCTCCATGGAGGGGGCGGCGGCAAGAAGCACCTTGGTGTAGGGGTGCGCCGGCGCGGTGTACAGGGTGTCGGTGGGAGCGGTCTCCACCATGGCACCCAGGTACATCACGGCCACGCGGTCGGAGATGTAGCGCACCACGCGCAGGTCGTGGCTGATGAACAGGATCGACAGGCCGAGCTTCTCCTGCAGGTCGCAGAGCAGGTTGATGATCTGCGCCTGGATGGAGACGTCGAGTGCCGAAACCGGCTCGTCGGCGATGATGAGCTTGGGCTGCACGGCCAGGGCGCGGGCGATGCCGATGCGCTGGCGCTGGCCGCCCGAGAAGGCGCTCGGCAGGCGGTCGGCCTGGTCCTCGCTGAGGCCCACGAGCTCGAGTAGCTCGATGATGCGCTCGTCGACCTCGGCCTTGGTGCACATGTTGTGGTGCAGCAGCTCCTCGCGCAGCACCTGGCGCACGGTCATGCGGGGGTTGAGCGAGGAATAGGGATCCTGGAAGATCATCTGGATGTCTTTGCAGCTGTTGCGCAGCTCATGCTTGGAAAGCTGAGAGAAGTCAACGCCCGCAAAGACGACCTTGCCGCCCGTGGGGTTGTACAGGTTGATGACCGTGCGGGCAAGCGTGGACTTGCCGCAGCCGGACTCGCCCACCAGGCCGAGCGTCTCGCCTGCGTTGAGGGAGAACGACACGTGGTCCACGGCGGTGAGGTGCTTGCGCTCCTTGCGCATGACGGCGTCAAGCACGCCGTACTTGAGCGGGAAGCTCTTGCACAGGTCGGTCACCTCAAGCAGGGGCTCGCCCTGTGCGGCGGCCTTGGGAGCATTCGTCTCTTCGGCCATTATGCAACGCCTCCCTTCTTCTTGGGCGTGATGTCGGGCGTAAGGGCATCGGCCGCGTCCTTGTCAGCGTTGACGCCCTGCTCAGAGCCAGAAGCAATGAGCTCTTCAGCGAAGTCGCGGTCCTGGTCGGTCACGCGGGTACGGTCGTAGGGGTCGGCGTGGTGGCAGCGCACGCGGTGGCCGCCCACAAGCGTCTGCATGTTGGGGGCCTTGGTGCGGCACAGCTCGTCGGCAAAGGGGCAGCGGGGCGCAAAGGCGCAGCCCACAATCTCGTGAGCCAGGTTCGGCGGCGCACCGTGGATGGGCTCCAGACGGGCGCGCGTGTCGTTCTCGGCGGGCAGCGAGTTGATGAGGCCCACGGTGTAGGGGTGCTTGGGGTGGTGCAGCAGGTTGCGCGTGTCGGCAATCTCGACGATGCGGCCGGCGTACATGACGCCCACGTGGTGGCACATCTCGTTCACGACGCCCAGGTCGTGCGTCACGAGCAGGATGGACATGCCGAGCTTCTCGCGCAGGTCGTTGAGCAGGCAGATGATCTGGTCCTGAATGGTGACGTCGAGGGCGGTGGTGGGCTCGTCGGCAAGCAGCAGGCGAGGCTGGCTTGCCAGGGCGATGGCGATCATCACGCGCTGACGCATGCCGCCCGACATCTCATGGACGTAGTTGCCCATGCGGTTGGCCGGCTCGGGGATGCCCACGAGGCGCAGCAGCTCGATGGCGCGCTCCTCCATCTCCTTCTTGCTCAGGCCCTCGCGCTTGAGGGACTCGAAGAACTGCTTGCGCACGGTGGTGACCGGGTTGAGCGAGGTCATCGGGTCCTGGAAGATCATGCCGATCTCCTTGCCGCGCAGGCCTCGAATCTCGCGGTCGCTCATCGTCGTGAGCTCCTGGCCCTTGTAGCGCACGGAGCCGCCCACGATCTTGCCCACCTCGGGCAGCAGGCGTACGAGCGAACGGGCGGTGGTGGACTTACCGCAGCCCGATTCGCCTACCAGGCCGAACGTCTCGCCCTCGGCGATGGAGAACGTGACCTTCTCCACGGCGCGCACCGTGGAGCTCTTGGTTATGTAGTGCATTGAGAGGTCGTCGACCTCGAGGATGTTTGCCATGTCTCAGGCCCCCTTCTAGTCCTTGGTCCTGAGCAGGTCGTTGAGGCCGTCGCCGAAGAGCGAGAAGCCGAGGCCAACGATTGCCATGACGATGCCGGGCATGGAGGAAATCCACCAATAGCCGCCGAGCAGGTAGCTCTTGCCGCTGGAGATGATGGAGCCCCACTCGAGGGTGGCGGCGTCCACGCCCAGGCCCAGGAAGCTCATGGAGGCGGCGGTCATGATGCACATGACGATGTCGGAGGCCGCGTACACCACGGAGCTGGAGATGACGTTGGGCAGGATGTGGCGGAAGATGATCTTCACGTCAGAGTAGCCCAGGGTCTTGGCGGCCTGCACGTACTCGGAGTTCTTGGCGATGAGGACCTCGGAGCGCACGAGGCGCGTGTAGGGAGGCCAGCTCACGATCCACATGGCGATGAGCAGGTTCATGACGCCGTTGCCCAGGATGGCCACGATGGCGATGGCGAGGACCATGAACGGGAACGCCACGAAGATGTCGAGGATGCGCATGATGATGGTGTCGAGCTTGCCGCCGTAGTAGCCGCAGATAAGGCCCAGAAGGGTGCCCACCACGAAGGGCAGGGCCACCGAGCCCAGGCCGATGAGCAGGTCGAGGCGCGTGGCGGCGATGACCATGGTGTAGATGTCGCGGCCGTAGTTGTCGGTGCCGAACCAGTGCTCGGCGCTGGGCGCCTGGAGCATGGCGGTGAAGTCCATGAGGTCAGTGACGGGCTTGGCGGCGTTAGGGGCGAAGAGCGTGGGGAAGGCCGCCACGACAAACGCCAGCGCCACAATCACGGCGCCGATGACAAGGCTGGGGCTGCGGCGCCAGATCGGGACCTTCTTGACCTTGGTGCGCTTGGGAGCGAGTGCTGCAGTGTCTGCCATTATTTCTCATCTCCCAACTTGATGCGGTGGTCGAGCACCGAGTAGAGAATGTCGGTGACGAGGTTCACGACGAGCGTGATGATGACGAACACCATGACGCAGGCCTGGACGGTGGCGTAGTCGCGGCCGGTGACCGACTGCACGAGCAGGGCGCCGATGCCCGGCAGACCGAAGATGTTCTCGATGATGACCGAGCCGGACAGCATGCCGATGATGCGCATCGACAGCAGCGTGGCCGTGGGGATGAGGGCGTTGCGAAGCACGTAGCCCGTGGAGATCACCCAGCTGGACAGGCCCTTGGAG
>Ga0129308_1003012_pt1 | contig 13000 bp, 12 predicted proteins | sample L827metagenome_FD_94440 | JGI IMG/M metagenome (GOLD analysis project Ga0129308, IMG submission 94440) | Ring-tailed lemur group fecal microbial communities from Wisconsin, USA - L827 metagenome | ecosystem: Host-associated > Mammals > Digestive system > Large intestine > Fecal | place: USA...
AGGTGAATTTCTGCAAGCTCAACATCGACGAACAGAAGAAACTGGCCGTTTCCAATCAGGTACTCTCTATCCCCACTCTGCTGTTTATCAAAGACGGCCGTGAGATGGAACGCGTGACCGGCGCTGTCACTGCCGCAGCATTGGAAGAAAAGGTAAAAGCGCTTCTGTAAGTCCTGCAGTCGGATGTTTCGGATGATAAGGAGACTTTTATGTGGCCTTCCCATATGTTTGATATGTCGTCATTTCTCACATTTATATATGTTCTGAACTTCCTGATCGCATTTACGGTACTTTTTCTGGAACGAAAAGAACCTTCGAAGACCCTGGCCTGGATCATGATACTCTTTCTGCTTCCAGGCGTGGGTATTCTTTTTTATGCGTTCTTTTCCCAGAACATCGCCCGTCAGAAAATTTTCCGTCTCTCAAAATTCGAGGAGGCCAACATCAGTACCTCCCTCTATGAACAGATGACGGATATTCGGAACAACACCTTCCCTTTCGCAGGACCTGAATCGAAAAAATGGCAGGACATGATCCGCCTGAATCAGGTATACGGCAGCTCCTATTTCACCCAGGACAACCACATTACGATCCTCACGGACGGAAAGCACAAGTTTTCCAGTCTGATCGAAGATATCGAGCGGGCGGAGACCAGCATCAATGTAATGTATTACATATTGAAGCCGGACAGCGTGGGCCGCGCGCTGCTTGACGCTCTGGTAAAAAAAGCGGCCGAAGGCGTGGAGGTCCGCGTCCTGGTGGACGCCATGGGCAGCCGCCGCCTCTCCCCCCGCCACTTTGAAAAGCTGACGGAAGCCGGCGGCCATTACGCCTTTTTCTTTCCTCCCAAGTTCAAGTATATCAATATGAAGCTCAACTACAGAAACCACCGCAAACTGGTGGTGATCGACGGTCGGATCGGCTATATGGGCGGTTTCAACGTGGGTAACGAGTATGTGGGGAAAGTGAAGAAGTTCGGCAACTGGCGCGACACGCACCTGCGCATTACCGGCGGTGCCGTACAGGATATGGACGCCCGGTTCATTCTGGACTGGCGTTTTGCTTCCGGAGAAAACCTGGTCATTTCCCACGCCTTTTATCCCGCGCCGCCGGAGACGGGACACACGGGCATTCAGATCGTTTCCTGCGGCCCGGACACGCCTCAGACAGAAGTGAAGCTGGCTTATCTGAAAATGATCTCCTCCGCCAAGAAAAATATTTATATTCAAACGCCCTACTTCGTGCCTGACGACAGCATTCTGGAGGCCCTGAAGATGGCGGCGCTGTCCGGCGTGGACGTTCGGCTCATGATCCCCTGCAAGCCGGATCACATTTTCGTATACTGGGCCACCTACTCTTACGTAGGCATTCTGCTGAACGCCGGCGCCAGGATCTATATCTACGACGACGGCTTCCTCCACGCCAAGACCATCACGGTGGACGGCGAAGTGACCTCTGTAGGTTCGGCCAATTTCGATATCCGCAGCTTTTATCTGAACTTCGAAGCCAACGCCTTTATTTACGACAGCGCGGAAGCATATAAAATGGAAGCGATCTTTGAGATGGACATCGCCCGCTCGCATCAGCTCACCCGGCAGGAATACCGCAACCGTTCTCTGCTGATCAAATTCAAGGAATCCATCGCCCGACTGCTCTCGGATCTGCTTTAGGAAAGACAGCGAAGACACAGGCACGGACACGGCAAAGGATACCTGGTGGTCTATGAATCTGAGACAGACCGGTATAAGATCGGGCCCGGCATGTATCATATCGGGGCTACCTATCTCTACAATCACAATTACAGCAATAAGATCCAGGATATTCTTTCGGAGATCTCCAATATTACGAAAGAATCCGTGGGCATGGCCGTAAAGGACGGGGAAATGAAGTTATGCTCCCCTGAAATTGACATCCGCCTATTTTCACAAAATCGTTGACAGACTTATGCAGCAGTGCTAATATATTTTCATATCAGGAAACCGAAGACGGGGAAGTAAAACTGTAAAACGGTCTCACAGCGAATCCGGGGCGGTGCAAGCCGGACAGATGACGTTGCAGATAAATGGTCCTCCGAGGGCGAAGCGAACGGACAGCAGGCCGTGTGCAGAAACGATCCGCAAGACAGGATCCACAGTTGAGAGTTTTTGCGCCCCCATGTGAAGTTCAAGTAGCTGAGACGCTTGAGCCGGCGTTATCGGGCTGAGGGTGTGATGGCACTCTGCAGAGAGAATCTGTCTTCCGCTTTTGCCGCGAGATGGATTAAACAAGGTGGTACCGCAGGTCAACACTTGTCCTTGTATGAGGATCGGTGTTTTTTTTATTCAGCGGGAAATATCGGCGTGGGCAGATCTGACCTACGCAGATTCCGCAGCTGCCCTGCCGCTTTGCAGAGAAATTACCCTTTTCAACAACCCCACAGAGGTCCGCGCTGCGTTTCGGCGCATCCTTTCTCTTTTTCCCGCAGGATGGGGAGGGAAAGAGCAGCGAAAACAGTTTGGGCCGAACAGAAAAGGAAAAGGAGAAAAGAAAATGAAAATGAGAATGACAAACAGAGACGCGGAGAGAAAGAACATGGGCAGAGGGCGCAGAAAACTTGCGCTGGCCCTCTGTGTGATGCTGCTGGCCCTGGCGGCCTTCACCGGCTGCGGCGGCGACGGAAACGGAGGCGGCTCCGGCAACGCAGACCGGCCGCTCATCGGTATCGTACAGATCCAGGAGCATACTTCACTGGATATGATCCGCACCTCTATTTTGAAGCAGATGGCCGACGACGGCTTTATCGACGGTCAGACCTGCGATATTTATTACCAGAATGCCGGCGGTGAGCCCAGCAACCTGAAGACGATCTGTCAGCAGTTTACGGCCAAAGGCTGCGATCTGATCATCGCCATCGCCACCCCCTCCGCTCAGGTGGCCCTGGGCGAGACCACGGAGATCCCCATTGTGTTCTCCGCGGTCACCGATCCTATCGAGGCCGGCGTCGTCACTTCGCTGGAGCAGCCCGGAGGAAACATCACGGGGACTTCCGACTACGTCTCCGCCGCTCAGATCATGGATCTGGCGGCACAGATCACGCCGAATTTCAAGACCATCGGCGCCATCTACAATTCCGGTGAGACGAATTCCCTTTCCGTCATCGAAGATCTGAAAGCTTACGCCGTTGAAAACGGTCTGACTGTTGTGGACGCTCCTGTCATGAACACCAGCGAGGTACAGCAGGCCGCCAGTTCTCTGATGGGAAAAGTCGACATCGTCTACGCCCCCATCGACAATACCATCGCGTCCAATATGCCGGTGATCTGTCAGGCGCTGGATGAGGCAAAGATCCCCTTCTACGTCAGCGCCGACTCCATGGTAATGGACGGCGGACTTGCTACCATTGGGATCAACTACGAAGTTCTGGGCGCTGAGACCGGGAAAATGGTCACAAAGATCCTCAACGGGACCGATCCAGGGACCATCGACGTAATGACCATGAAGGATCTGAATATCTATGTGAACACCGACACCGCAAAGCGCATCGGCGTGACATTCCCCCAGGACGTTCTGGACAACGCCACCGTCTTCACCGACGCGGACGCGGCGATCAACAAGACGGAGTAATACCTGGCCGGCTGACGGGCTGCTGATGGACGTCCCGCCGGTACGATGAGAAAAATAAACTGCAGATGGCACAGGCGTTCCTGTGTCATTTGCGGCGTAATGGAGGCAAACATGTTTATGTCATTTACCGCAGTGGTCGGCTCCGTGGAGCTCGGCCTTATATACGCCATACTGGCCCTGGGCGTATTTCTCTCCTTCCGGACGCTGAACACGCCGGATCTGACCGTGGACGGAAGTATCGTCACCGGCTCAGCTGTGTCCGCCGTGGTGTGCAGCACACTGGGAAGCCCTGTGCTGGGGCTTCTGCTCTCTTTTGTGGCCGGCGGACTGGCCGGCGCGGTAACGGCCCTGCTCAATACAAAGCTGAAGATCGAAGCGCTTCTGGCCGGTATCCTTGTCATGCTGGGTCTCTATTCCGTCAATCTGCGGATCCTGGGAGGGAGGGCCAACATTCCCCTGACCCAGAGTCCCACGATCTATAAGAATGCCAGATCTGTTCTCAACACGCCTTACTCCGGCTGTCTGATCGGGATCGGCGTTCTGATCTTAGTTATCATACTGTTTTATCTGTTTCTGAACACTCGTCTGGGCTTCGCTCTGCGGGCCACGGGAGACAATGAATACATGGTGCGTTCCGCCGGCGTGGACAGCAGCGCCATGCGGCTTCTGGGCATCTCTCTCTCCAACGCCTTCGTGGGGCTGGCGGGCGGTATGCTCGCTCAGTATCAGTCCACCGCCGACATCAATATGGGAACCGGCATGGTGGTCATCGGCCTGGCCTCCGTCATCATCGGCGAGGCGGTCTTCGGCTTGATCTTCAGAAACATGCCCCTGCTCCTTCGCCTCTTCGCCGTGGCCGCGGGGGCGGTGCTCTACCGGCTGGTCCTTGCCGTCGCCCTGAATTCCGGCATGCCTTCCACCGACCTGAAGCTGACTTCCGCGGTCATCGTCACCATCGCCCTTGCCAGCGGCGCTGTCAGCGATATGCTGCCCGGACGCAAAAAGAAAAAAACCATATTGGGCCAGGGCGACGTTTCTGTCCGCGGCTCCTCCTCTGTCCCCTCCTCACGCAGGAACCCGGCGCGATCGGCCTCTGCCGGGGAGAACAGCGGAAAGGACGGTGAATAAAATGCTTAAAATCCAAAATCTGAGCAAACGATTCAACAGCGGTACCGTGAATGAGAGGATCGCCTTAAACGATCTGAACCTCACGGTCAGAGAAGGCGAATTCATCACCATCATCGGGAGCAACGGCGCCGGAAAATCCACCCTCATGAACTGCATTTCCGGCGTGGAACGGGCAGATTCCGGGCGGATCTATCTGGATACCATGGACATCACCCGGCTTCCTGAGCACAGGCGTTCCCGCTACATCGGACGCGTGTTTCAGGATCCCATGAAAGGAACCGCCTTCGATATGACCATCGAACAGAATCTGGCCATCGCGGCCTGCAAAAATAAAAGCCGGGGCTTTCAAAAAGGGATCACGAAGAAAGACCGGGAAGAATTTAGACAGCGGCTGTCTCTTCTTGGCATGGGACTGGAAGACCGCATGACGCAAAAAGTGAAACTGCTGTCCGGCGGCCAGCGTCAGGCCCTCACCCTCTTCATGGCCGTGCTTTCCGGCCCCAAGCTTCTCCTTCTGGATGAGCACACGGCGGCACTGGACCCGGGAACAGCAAAAAAGGTGCTGGATCTCACCGACCGCTTCGCCGATTCCGACAGTATGTGCACGCTGATGATCACCCACAACATGTCCGACGCCCTGGCCCACGGCAGCCGTACCATCCTGATGGACAGCGGACGGATCATCATGGATCTGAAAGGACGCGACCGCGATAATATGACAGTGGAGATGCTGGTGGAACAGTTTGATATCGCCAACGACCGCATGCTGCTGAAATAATCTGCGCTAAAATATCAGCATTCGATATTTAAGATGTAATAAAAAAACCACCTCAAGGAACACTATTCCTGAGGTGATTTTTTTTATGCTTGGAGTTATTATGAGTATTGTAGCCGGCGCGGCTATGAGTTTTCAGGGCGTGTTCAATACGCGCCTGTCAGAAAAGATCGGATTGTATGAATCGAACATGTTCGTTCAGGGCACGGCCTTTGTGCTGGCTCTGGCCGCCATGTTCATCCTGGGAAAAGGAGACATCATGCAGCTGACCCAGGCCAGCAAGGTATACTGGCTGGGCGGCGTTCTGGGACTGATCATCACGGTTACGGTGATGCTGGGGATCGGGAATCTCAGCCCCACTTACGCCATCTCGATCATACTGATCTCACAGCTTCTGGTCGCTGCCATCATCGACGCCTTCGGGCTGTTCGGTTCAGAAAAGGTCAGCTTTGACTGGAATAAGTATGTGGGGATAGCAGTGATGATCGCCGGCGTGCTGCTGTTTAAATGGCAGCGAAGTTAGCCGGCGGGCGGGACGGCGGTGAATCGCCGTCCCGCCGTCCCATGACCGGCCGTACCTTCACCTGCTCACTCAGGGAAAACAGGCCGAAAGCCCGTCAGCCCAGCAGAAGCTCTGTCAGCTCTTCCGGCGTCATGCCGCCTATATAATCGCTCAGGCCGCTTCCTTCCAGTGTCTTCAGGATCGCCGCGCGCTCATAGGGCACGCCTCTCAGCTGGTCTTCCAGCTCTGCGATCTCCCGGACGCCGAAAAAATCCCCGTAAAACCGCAGTTCTTCCATCCGTCCCTCTCTCACAGTAAAACGCGCGTCCACGATCCCGAACTCATATTTTTTCGCGTTCCCCGCCGTAAAAGCCGGCGATCTGCCGTAGTTCCATTCCCATGTCTCGTACTTATCCTTCGCCAACTCTGCGATAGCCCGCTGATCTTCCTCTGTGATCACGTATTCTTTCACATCCGGACTGGTGTTCAGAAAATATTCATACAGGCCGTTAAAGAAATCTTCCGCGCTCATCTGTCTGTCCAGATGAGAAGCGATGTTGGTGATCCGGCTGCGCACAGATTTGACGCTCTTGCTTTCGATCTTCAGCTTGCCGGGCGTCAGCACGCCGGAGAGATCCGCCACATCTGCCGCAAAGAGAATACACCCGTGATGCATGAACTTTTCGCCCCTCTTTGTCTGAGCGTTGCCGCAGAATTTCATGCCGTCGATGAGCAGATCGTTTCTCCCCGACAGCTCTGCGTCGATTCCCAGCGTGCGGATATAATCGCACACTGGTTTCGTAAAGTATTCGTAGTTGCTGAACAGTCCATCCCTGAACGTCTCGATGACCGTATAATTCACATTGCCCAGATCGTGAAAAACCGCTCCTCCTCCCGACAGGCGGCGCACCACGGCGATGCCGCTGCGTTCCGCGTAAGTAGCGTCCACTTCCTCCGCCGTGTTCTGATTCTTACCCACCACCACGGTCTTGTCGTTTCGCCACAGCATGATCAGATCGCCGTCAAATCGATCAAGGAAATACTCCTCCGCCGCCATATTGAAATATGGATCAGTGCTCAGATTTTTTGTCAGATACATATCGGTGCTCCTTTATCATGTTTTTAACAGCATATCACACATGAAAATAATGTACAATCCTCTCACGCTGTATCTGCACCTCTCTGACGCCTGTCCCGTTATTTTTCGTCCCCATGGCAGCTGCATGTGCTTTGTTCGCTGTGGGCTCTTTGGGCCAAAGGCGGCTTTTCCGGCGTTTTCTGCGGATGTTTGCAGTGGCATTCACATGCTGAACAGCCGATGCATCTGGCGCCGCTTTTCTTTGACTTGATGATGTATCTCAGCGCCGCTCCGATGAGAACAGCAAGAATGACGACAACGATAATATCTGTCATAAGACCTCCTCCTTACGCCGCACTTCTTGACGCAGAATTTGATTCCAGCTCGTATTCCGCAGCCAGGCGGCGATTGGTTCTCCGGATCAGATAAACGATCACAGCCGCCATGGCGAGAACCGCCGTCAGTCCGGGAACAAATCCGCCTCCCACCGTGCCGGTGGCGGCCAGCGTACCGATCTGATAGACCAGAAAACCCGCAGCATATCCGACGCCAAGCTGCAGACCGATGCCGCCCCAAAGCCACTTGGCACTCTTCATTTCAGAATTCATTGCGCCGATGGCGGCAAAACAGGGAGGCGTGAACAGATTGAACATCAGGTAGGCCAGCGCGGCCGCTTTGGTCAGACCGAACACGGCGGCAACGCTGGAACCCGCCCCATCCATCAATGCCAGCTCATCCGTATTGATGAAGTTGGAGATACCATAGCAGACAGCCAGTGTGCCGACCACATTTTCTTTTGCGATAAACCCGGTCACCGCCGCGGCGGCCAACTGCCACGCGTGGAAACCGACGATGGGGATCAGCAGATAGGCGAAGGGCCCTGCCACGGAGGCCAGAATGGAGGTGTTTTCCATCCCCTCTTCCACCACCTGAAGCTGCCAGTTGAAGCTCTGCATGATCTGGACCAGCGTGTTGCAGACCAGAATGATCGTCCCCGCTTTGACTATGTAGGCCCAACCCCGTCCACACATGGAGTAAAACGCGCGGATCAGACTGGGCGTCTTATATTCGGGCAGTTCAATGATAAAGTAAGACTTTCTCACCTTATAACCGGCCAGCGTGTTGACGAGCAGCGCGCACGCCAGGATCAGGAAAATACCCACGAAATACATCAGCGTCCCTACCCAGGAGGCGTCGGCGAAGAAGGCGCCTGCAAACAGCGCGATCACAGGAAGCTTAGCGCCGCAGGGCATGAAAGAGGTCAGCATGGCGGTGGCTCTGCGTTCACGCTCGTTGCGGATGGTCCGGCAGGCCATAACTCCGGGGATCGCACAGCCGGTGCCGATGATAAAGGGAATGACCGATTTGCCGGACAGACCTACCTTCTTGAAAATAGGATCGAGAACCACAGTTGCCCGCGCCATGTATCCGCAGTCCTCCAGGAGCGCGATCAGGAAGTACATGACCATGACCAGCGGCAGGAAACCAATGACCGCTCCCACGCCGCCGATTATGCCGTCGACCACCAGCGACTGCAGGAAGGGAGAGGAGCTTTCCATCCATCCGCCCACCGCTTCTCCGAAGGCATCGATCCGGCCTGTCAGAAGGTCGGCAAACCAGGGACCGGCCCATGCCTGGGATATCTGAAATACCAGAAACATCACGCCGGCAAAGATGATCAGACCGATCACAGGGTTGGTCAAAATATTGTCGATACGGTCCTGAGAATTTCTTTCCTTCGTCAGCGTCCTGCGCGTCTCTACCTTGGGAACGATCCTGTTCACAAACTCAAAACGCCTGCGGTCCGCTTTTTCTACCTCATGTTTGTCGGTCAGATCCACGCCTGTCTGCACATAGGGCGCCTTCTGGCTCTTGCCTTTTAATGACACGGCTGCCTGGACCACCTCCTCCAGTCCGCAAGCCGACGTGGAAACGGTATTTACCACAGGACAGCCCAACTGATCGGACAGCGCCACAGAATCGATACGGGTGCCCTTCTTCTCATTGATATCGCTTTTATTCAGCGCGACGACCACCGGAACGCCCAATTCCAGCAGCTGTGTGGTGAAAAACAGGCTGCGGCTCAGATTCGTAGCGTCTACGATATTGATAATGACGTCCGGTCGTTCGTTTCTGACATAGCTGCTGGTGATGCTCTCCTCAGAAGTGAAGGGAGACATGGAATAAGCTCCGGGAAGATCGACTGCCACCAGTTCCTCTCCTCCGGCGCAATAGTTTTTCTTGATGGCCGCTTCCTTCTTTTCCACGGTAACGCCCGCCCAGTTTCCCACTCGTTCGTTTCTTCCGGTAAGGGCGTTGTACATCGTCGTCTTACCGCTGTTAGGATTGCCTGCAAAAGCAATTCTCATTGTTTGATCCTCCTCTCAAAATTACGTTACACTGAAATTTATCACATGTATCCCGCAGTCGCCGCACACGAGTTAGCATTCACTAACCCAACGTTCATAAAAAAGTTCCCTTCGAAAACTGATTCGCCCTACGGGCTCACTTTCACAAGGCAACCTTTTTTGAAACATACGGAAATATCAACGGACGATATTTCCCATGTTATAAAAAAGCCGGCCGCCGATCATTCAGATCAAGATCGCCGATGCCAACTGGTGATCGATGTTATACCTGCCATCCTTGACGGAGATAACGCAGCCGTTCCTGGTTCGGGAAACCACGGTGACCGGCTCGCCGCTGTAACATCCCAGCGTAAATAGAAACGAATCTAATTCTTCATCATCCGTTGCGATCTCACGAATGATATATTCCTTTCCTTCCTGTGCATAAGTCAAATCCATATTGTGTATCCGCCTTTCAAGCACGTAGTTGACCATAACCATTCTTTTGTCCCCTGACATTTTTCATGCCGCCTGCATTGACCGGGAAAAAGCCCGCGGCCGCCGTTTATCGGACTATCTGACCGGAAAAAAACGTTCAGTCAATAGTTGACGGACCGCGGGCATGGTTAGAATAGGCTAACCACCGTGTTTTTTATAAGGGTTAGTATAAGCTAACCCTTTCAACATTTGCAGTTTACCACTGCCGGCGCCATTCTGTCAATACCAAACGGCCATTTTTTCTGGAATTTTTTTCACCCGTGCCGCTACATCCACTTGGTATCGCCGGAAGCTCCATCATAGCCGGGGTGATTGTCGAAGCGCACCACGCCCACCGGGCACTTCCCTTCCACGGCCTCCGTCACTCTGGCGTGTCCGATGGTTCCGAAACCTCCGCAGAGCTCGATGCATTTCGCACCCTCATCGGCCGCTTTCAGCGCCTCTTCACAGGCCATGGCGTAGTTTCCCACTCCGATGATGATCATCTCGCCGTTGGCCCCCACATCCATTACCGTGCGCTGCGCTTCCTTGATATCTCCATTCACGAACATAAACACGATCTTTCTTTTCATATTTCCCTCCCGGCGGTCTGAAACAAAGATGCCCTTCCGCCCTGTTCCGATGGCGATGTAACTTATCCTGTTATCATTATAACAACGATATCCCTTTCCCGCAATCCCGCAAAACAGGAATTACGTCAGAGGCCGGACGCCCTTCCCCGGCGTCCGGCCCCATTCCGCTCCGCTTCGTTCACTGCTCTGCCCGTCGCCGGGGTTCCCGGACTCTGTTCACCGCTGTGGGCGGGCTTAAAGCACGATGCAGATAAAATATTCCTTGCCTTCGTCGCTGATCTTCTGCAGCGAACGCTGTACCTTCGCCCGGATGTGGTCCGGTACATTGGACAGCTTGTTTTCCATCTGCTCGGTCACCATCTCGTACAGAGATTTCCCAAAGATATTCGTCTCCCAGATGGCGGAGGGATCGTTCTCAAATTCCGCCAGCAGATATTTGATCAGATCCTCACTCTGCTTTTCGCTGCCCACCACGGGAGAGACCTCTGTGGTGATATCCGTCTTGATGATATGTAAGGAGGGCGCTTTCGCTTTCAGCCTGACGCCGAATTTGCTGCCCTGTTTAAAGATCTCCGGTTCCTCCAGGACCATCTCGGACAGCTTCGGCTGGACGATGCCGTAGCCGGAATCCTCGACCTGTTCCATGGCGGCCTTCAGTTTGTCGTAGGACTTTTTCGCCTGTGAGAACTCCTTGATGAGCGTAAAGAACTTGTAGTCGTTCTCCACCTCGCATTCCATGATCTCGCCGATCACCTGATAGAACAGGCCCTTCACTTCTGTCATCTCCACGTCGATATTGCCGCTTCCAAGATCCATGTTCCTCACATCCACGCTCTGTATAACAGTGCCGTCTGCCAGAGATCCGATGGTGCTGCGGATATCGCGGATATTGTCAAAGGTCTTGCTCCATTCGCGGATGTTGTTGATCAGCGTAGCCTTGATCCAGTGATCGTTGCCCAGTCCTTCGATGAAGCCCGGCAGCCGGAAACTGATCTGGGATGCGGGGAATTCGTAGAGGGTGTCGGCCAGGATCTCGTTCAGCGTATCCTGGCTCATTTTGCGGCAGTCCGCCGGAATGACAGGCACCTGGTATTGAGACTCCAGCTTGCCGCGCAGATCTTTAGCGGCTCTGCCTTTCGGTTCCAGGGTGTTCAGCACGATGACGAATGGTTTTCCCAGCTCTTTGAGTTCCTTGACGACCCGTTCCTCCGCCGCCGTGTAGCTGTCCCTGTCAATGTCTCCGATGGAACCGTCTGTGGTCACCAGAATACCGATGGTGGAATGATCGCGGATCACCTTCTCCGTCCCCATCTCCGCAGCCTGTGCAAAGGGCATCTGTTCTGTGGACCAGGGCGTGCTGACCATCCGGGGCGTGCCGTCCTCCATGTGTCCCAGCGCGCTGGTCACCAGATAGCCCACACAGTCTACCAGACGCACCCGGCAGTTCACATTGCCGGGAAGCTCCAGAGCCACGGCTTCCGCAGGCACAAATTTGGGCTCCGTCGTCATGATCGTGCGGCCGCTTCCGCTCTGCGGCAGTTCGTCCTGTATCCGCTGCTTCACGTACTGATTGGCCACGTTGGGCAGGACCATCAGATCCATAAACCGCTTGATAAACGTGGATTTACCCGTGCGCACAGGACCCACTACCCCCACGTAGATGTCGCCCTGTGAACGCTTCGCAATGCTTTCATATATGTTCATATCACTCAAAATAAAACCTCCCCTTGCCGCCGGTTTTCTATCCTGTGCCGCACGCTGCGGGCGTTCGGGAAAATAGGCGGCCGCTATACTGTATTTGCCTGTCGTCCAACCAGTCTGTGTTACAGTATACGGGGGAGGTTGTTTTATTATTCTTGTTTTTCTGCAGGTCTTTCAAATTTCAGACTGCCGGCCGCCGATCCGTCTTCGGCATCCAGATCTGATGCACGAATGATCCGGCACGCGTACGGTCTAGCACGTAGCTCCGCCGGTCTCGTGAAGCTTGGCTGCCAGGATCTCGTCTTTTCTTCCCAGGATCTCGTCGCCCAGGAGCTGCTTCTGTACCTCGTCGAAGCCGATACGCGCGATGGTCTGAGCGAAACGCTCGCCGGTCTTTCCCTGCTCGCGGTAGAGGAGCAGTGTTTTTTCGATGACGGAAAGCGCTTCCTCTTCATCCATGAACACCTTATCCAGCGCTCTGCCGACAGCCACCTTCTTGCCCCAGCGGCCGCCGATGTAGATCTTGTAGCCTGTCTTGCCTCCGGGCAGCGCGTCGAAGTTGCACTTGCCCACGCAGCGGCCGCAGTTGTTGCAGGCCTCCGGGTCGATGGTGAGCATGCCGTCCTCAAGTTTCGCCGCGTCCATGGGGCAGACGGTCTCCACGGGACATTTCTTGCATCCCATGCATTCGTCCTCGTCATATTCGGGGATCAGCTGACCGATGATCCCCAGATCATTGAGATCCGGTTTCACACAGTTGTTGGGACATCCGCCCACCGCGATCTTGAACTTGTG
>Ga0129308_1003013_pt1 | contig 12999 bp, 9 predicted proteins | sample L827metagenome_FD_94440 | JGI IMG/M metagenome (GOLD analysis project Ga0129308, IMG submission 94440) | Ring-tailed lemur group fecal microbial communities from Wisconsin, USA - L827 metagenome | ecosystem: Host-associated > Mammals > Digestive system > Large intestine > Fecal | place: USA...
AAGTTATAATATACATAGGAGGTTGAATCTATGTATAAACAAATGCAATATTTTGTAACAGTTGTTGATACTCAAAGTTTTACGAAAGCAGCTGATGAATGTTTTATTTCTCAATCTGCCATTTCTCAACAAATGAAATCTTTGGAAGAAGAATTAGATGTTAAATTATTTATTCGACATAAGAAGTCTTTTTCATTAACACCTGCTGGTGAATATTTTTATAATCACTGTAAAGAAATACTTGATGAAGTAAAATCCTTATGTCAAAAAACGAAAGAAATAGAAGAAGATGAGAACATTTTAAAAATTGGGTATCTTAGAGGCTATCATGGAAAAGAATTACAAGAGGCTATTATTGAATTTTCCTCTTTGTATTCAGATGTTTCTATTAACTTAAAAAGAGGGAATCATGAAGAATTATATAATTATTTGATAAGTGGTGAAGCAAGCCTTGTTGTGAGTGATCAAAGAAGAGCTTTTCATGAAGATTATGTGAATTATCATTTGTTACATATGGATTGTTATGTTGAAATGTCTGTGAACAATCCATTAAGTAGCAAAGAATATCTTGATGTTCAAGATTTAAAAAAGTCAACTTGTATTCTTGTTTCTGCGAAAGAACAACAAGAAATTGAACAAGAATTTTATGAAAATATTATTGGGTTAAAATGTCATTATTTATTTGCGGATGGATTAGAGGAGGGAAGAGTGCTTGTAACAATCAATCATGGTTTTATGCCTATAGAGTATGCAAAAAAACCAGTAGATAAACAGAATAAAATAAAATCTATCCCTTTATATAGAAATCAAAAACAATTACAAAGAAATTATTGTGCTTTTTGGAAAAAAGATAAAAGTCATTATTATATAGAAGAATTTGCAGATTTACTTCGAAAGAAAATTAGAGAAAGTCATAATGAATAGAATTTCTAAAGCATTGTCAACATATGACGTGCTTTTTATTTTAAATAAGAAAAACTTATAAATATAATGAGAAAGTAAAATTGTTTATTACATTTATTTTTTTATAATTATAAATAAAAGAGGTGATAAAGATGAGTAAGAATTTAATTGTTTATTTTTCTAGGCGTGGAGAGAATTATGTTGAAGGACAAAAGAGGATTTTAACAGAAGGAAACACTGAAGTCATTGCAAAGATGCTTCATTCTTTGATTAATAGTACATTATTTCAAGTGGAAACAATACATGATTATGCAAATGATTATAATCAATGTACTCAAGAGGCAAAAAAAGAATGGGAAAATAATGAAAGACCCAAAATCTTAGATTATGTTCATCAGTTTTCTGATTATGATAATGTTTTTATTTGTTATCCCAATTGGTGGTCAACAATGCCTATGGCAATGTTTACATTTTTAGAACATCATGATACTAGAGGAAAAAATATTTTTCCGTTATGTACTCATGAAGGAAGTGGAATGGGAAGAAGTGTTAAAGATATTCAAAAGCTTTGTCCTCATGCACATGTTTTTAAGGGTTTGGCTATTCGAGGAAGTCAGGTTAAGGAAGCTGAAAATCAGATTAAAGATTGGTTAAAAGAATTAGGATATGAGAAAGAGGTAGGAAATGGAAATATGACATATTGTATCAATGTAGATGATTTGAAATTGGAACGAAGTTCCAACATTAGCCAATGAATATTTTTTGATGGACTACTTCAATATTTTATTTTTACTAGCTCTTTTAAGTAATAAAAGGTATGAGAAGAAAACGGGTATTTATTTGAATCCCATAATTTGGGTATTCGCTCATAGATGTTCTTGTTTGAATTTTAATATCTTATGATGGAAATAAATGACATTTGGTAAAACTTCTGATTGAACATATTTTATGGTAAACGATTTCTTGATATGATATTTATATGAATTGTTAATCAGCCATTGTAAAGATAAAAATAGTATAAAATATATAGACATTCATCTAGTTGGTAAATATAATCAATTCATAGAATAGTTTTAGCATGAAAACAGGAATGAAGTTATGTAATATAAAAATATGAAAATGAATTTTAATGTCAAAGTGGTTTTTGAGTCTTGATGATGTGTGAACTATACGATATGATTATAGTAAAACATCTTTAATTTACAACCATTGGAAGTGTAGTCATTCAATCAGCAGTTAACACATTAGGATCTGATGTTGTGGCTGCCGTCACAGCAGCTCTTAAAATATCAATCATGTTAACTCAACCTTTAGAAACTTTAGGTTTGACAATGGCAACATATGGAGGATAAAATTTAGGAGCGCAAAAGATTGAAAGAATTTTTAAAGGATTAAGAGACAGTTTATTGATTGGTGCTATATATTGTGCACTTATCTTTGTTTTTGTTTATTTCACATCTGATTATTTATCATTGTTATTTATAGATGCTAATGAAGTTGTTATTATATTTTAAGTGTTTTGTTTATTTTGCGTAATTTATTACAAGGGTTAGGTTATAGTTTTTTAGCAATGTTTGGTGGTGTTGCCGAAATGATAGCACGTTGTATTGTCGCCTTTTGTTTTGTTGATCTTTATGGTTTTCAATCCATCTGTTTTGCGAATCCACTTGCATGGTTTTTGGCAGATGTAGTATTGATTGTAGGATGGTTACATAAGGGTAAAAAATTGAAGAAGATTCAAGAATAAATCAATAAGATTAGAAATGAGGTAGATATTGTCATGAAAAAAATTGTCATAGGAATTGTTGCTCATGTGGATGCAGGAAAAACAACTTTGAGCGAAGGTATGCTTTATTTATCAGGACAAATTCGCCAATTAGGTCGTGTAGACCATAGGAATGCTTTTTTAGACTATGATCAACAAGAAAGAAATCGAGGAATTACTATATTTTCTAAAGAAGCCAGATTAAAATGGAAGAATACTGAATTTATTTTTATTGATACACCAGGACATGCTGATTTTTCTACAGAAATGGAAAGATCTTTACAAGTTTTAGATTATGCTATCATGGTCGTTAATGGTTTAGATGGTATACAAAATCATACTCAAACTATATGGAAATTACTCGATCATTATGATATTCCAACATTTCTTTTTGTCAATAAAATGGATATTTCATCATTTTCACAGGTGGAGTTACTGCATCATGTTCAAGAACATTTGCATGAAAATTGTTTTGATTTGACACAATTAAATGAAGAAACTTATGAAAATATAGCTTTAATCGATGATGATATTTTTAATGATTATATGGAAAACCATGTCATTTCCAATAATACAATTGCCAAATTGATTCAACAAAGGAAGTTATTTCCTGTTTGTTTTGGTTCGGCTTTAAAATTAGAAGGCGTAGAACAATTTATGGATCAAATTGATCAGTATAGTCTTGATAAAACATATTCTGATGATTTTGGAGCCATTATTTATAAGATGACTCATGATGAAAATAATCATCGTCTCATACATATGAAAATAACTGGAGGATCATTAAATGTAAAGGAAAAGTTAGGAGATGAAAAGGTCGATCAAATTCGTCTTTATTCTGGAAATAAGTTCGAGACTGTACAAACAGTTCATGCCGGTGATGTTTGTGCTATCAAAGGATTGAAAAAATGTCAGGTAGGAGAGCGCTTAGGAAACGAACATTCAGAAACTTTTCCACTACTTTCTTCTTATATTCATTATCGTGTTGTTTTACCAAAAGATTGCGATCAACATATGATGTTGAAAAACTTGCAACAATTATCAGACGAAGACCCATCTTTGCACGTTGTTTATGATCGCCAAATGGATGAAATAAGAATGCAACTGATGGGCGAAATTCAAATTGAAATTCTCAAAAATATTATACAAGAGAGATTTGGTGTTGCTGTGGAATTTGATCATGGTGAGATTTTGTATAAAGAAACAATTCTTGACACCGTTGAAGGGGTTGGACATTATGAACCATTACGTCATTATGCAGAAGTTCATCTCTTGTTAGATCCTTTACCTACTGGGCAGGGATTGCAATTTGAAATACAATGTCCCGAAGATGTTTTAAATCGTCATTGGCAACGTTTAATTATGACACATTTACAAGAAAGGGAACATTTAGGAGTGCTGACAGGTTCACCTATTACTGATATAAGGATAACTTTATTGACGGGGCGTGCACATCAAAAACATACAGAAGGTGGCGATTTTAGGCAGGCAACTTATCGAGCGATAAGACAGGGGTTAAGAATGGCTAAATCAGTGTTATTGGAACCTTATTATCAATTTGAATTGGTCATTCCAAAAGATTGTTTAAGTCGAGCTTTATATGATATAGAAAACATGCATGGAACTTTTCAAATTCATGAAAGTGATTATGATGATGTAAAAATATTGGGTGAAGCACCTGTTGTATGCATGCAAAATTATCACAATGAGGTCATTTCTTATTCAAGAGGAAAAGGGAAAATATCTTGTACCTTAAAGGGATATCAGCCTTGTCATAATCAAGCGGAAGTTATTAAAAAAATCAATTATGATTGTGAGGCTGATACTGATAATCCAACTGGATCTATTTTTTGTACGCATGGTGCAGGCTTTTATGTGAAATGGAATGAAGTGCGAGATTACATGCATATTCAAAGCAATTGGTCACCAAATTCTTCGCAGTTAAGAGAAGAAAGCTATCATTCGTCTTTAAGTGAAGATGATGAATTGGAAAGTATATTTATACGAACATATGGTCCTATTCAAAGGAAAACAGCCCAGCAACTTGGATATCAAAAACCATTACAACAAACACTTTCTATTGAAAAGGCTAAGCCTCAATGCTTATTAGTAGATGGATATAATGTTATTCATGCATGGGATGAATTGAGAGAACTTGCAAAGGATAATCTTGATGGTGCTAGATTTAGATTAATGGATATGATGTGTAATTATCAAGGATATAAAAAGTGCTTATTAATTCTTGTATTTGATGCCTATAAAGTAAAAGGAAATATAGGTTCATTTCAAACATATCACAATATTCATGTTGTATATACAAAGGAAGCTCAAACAGCTGATATGTATATTGAAAGAGTTACTCATGACATGGCAGATCAATATGCTATTACAGTTGCTACATCTGATGCTTTAGAACAATTGATTGTGACAGGAGCAGGAGCTTATCGTATGTCTTCAAGAGAATTAAAGCGAGATTTAGAATATGTGAATAAACATAAACAACAAGAGTATTATGATCAGCAAGAAAAACCTAGAAATTACTTATTGGAAGATATTCAAAAATATAAAAATAATCAATAAAGAAATTTTGATTTCTTTAACAAATACATTTATTTTTAAAATATTGTCGATTATAATAATAGAAAGATATTGAAAAAAAGGTGATGTCAAATGAAATATGCATTTATCCATGCAAATGTATGGAATGGAAAAGATTATGAAATGATTCAGAAAGATGTTTCTCTATTGATTGATGGAGATCATATCGAGAAGATTGGACAATGTGATGATATTCCACAAGATTATCATATTATTGATTTAACTGGAAAATATGTTCTTCCTGGATTGATTAATTTACATGCTCATTTGTTTGGAACAGGAAAGCCGAGTAAATCTTTAGGTGGTGGTGGAACACAAAAAGCTTTGATGAAATTAGTGCATTCACCTCTAGGAAAACCAATTTTACACAAACTTGTAAAAGACCATGTTCAAACAGCTTTGTATTCAGGTGTGACGACAATTCGCAGTTCTGGTGATTTTGTTTATTCTGATGTCAGCATAAGAGATGAGATCAATGCTGGAAAGATTGTTGGACCACGTTTAATTGTTCCTGGACCAGCCATCACATGCCTTGGTGGGCATGGTGATGGGACCTTTGCAATAACTGATAATGATCCCCAAAATTTGGCTGATTTTGTTGATGAAAACAGACATCATCATGTTGATTATATCAAAATTTGTGTGACAGGTGGTGTCATGGATGCGAAAGTGAAGGGCGAACCTGGTGAAGTCAAGATGACTTTAGAACAGACAAAAGCGGTCTGCGAGCGTGCTCATGCTTATGGTTATCATGTCGCTTCTCATACTGAAAGTTCTCAAGGTATTCAGATTGCTTTAGAAGGTGGTGTTGATACAATTGAGCATGGAAGTTTTTTAGACGATAAGTTAATTCAATTATTTAAAAACAGACAGGCAGCTTTTATTGTGACAACATCTCCAGCTTTACCACTTGCTAGATTATCACCAGACATTACAAAGCTTGATGAATTGTGCATATATAATTCAGAAGTTGTCTTAAAAGGAATGATTGAGGGAGCAAAAACAGCACTTGCTCATGATATTCCAGTAGGATTGGGAACAGATGAATCTTGTCCATTGGTGACTGCTTATAATATGTGGCGTGAAATCTATTATTTTTCGCATTTTTATGATGTTTCACCAGCTTTTGCTTTACATACTGCAACTTATCGTAATGCTCAAATCATCGGAATTGATGATGTTACTGGATCTTTGGAAGAAGGAAAATCAGCAGATCTTATTGTTGTAGATAAAAATCCATTAGATGATCTTAAAGCCTTAAAACAAATCAAAATGGTTATGATAAGAGGACATTTGATTGTTGATCCACAAGTGAAAAAGCTTGAGCAAGTTGATGAATGGTTAGATTCTCTATTGTAAAAGGGGTTGTAATGAAATAAAGTCTTCAAATAATTTATTATAAAAGACAATACCTATCAGTCATATACGAAGTATTGTCTTTTTTTGAATGAGCTGTATCATTATTTGATTACAGCCCTTTTAAATCATAATATGTTCATGTATGATTCTTTTTTTACAATGTTCATAGAGTTCGTATGTTGCAATACAGTCAGCAAGTGATCTATGTTCATTATTTGATAAGTTGAGGAGATGAACCATATCAGTGAGACGATGATGTCTTAGATGAGGATAGATTTTTCTAGAAAATTGCAGAGTATCCATATATTCATTATAAATATCTTTTTGAAAGGCATTGGCTAAAAAATTCAAGTCAAAAGATGTATTGTGACCGATAATGATATCATTTCCAATAAAGTCGAGAACTTCATTTTGCACATCTTGCAGTTTTGGCATCTCTTTTACCATATCATTTGTGATGCCTGTTAATTGTGTGATGAAAGAACTGATTTGGCATTGAGGATGAATGAGTTGAGAATATTTATCCACAATTTGATTGTTTCTCACTTTAACAATACCAATTTCAATGATTTCATCATCTTGCCATGATAATCCTGTGGTTTCTAAATCTAAAACGCAATAATCAGTGCTTAATTTTTTTACATAGATACCTCTTTTTCTTGATTTTTTATAATGTTTCATCGACTTCACGCTCCTTTATCTTTATTATAATAGAAAATTTTATTGAAGGAAATGAAAAATGTTGAATCAAGTTAATATAAATGTCATATTGAAAGAGGATAATACATCATAAAGAATAAATTGGAGGGGAATGTATGAAACGCATACAAATTAGTCATAATGTTTTGAATAAAGCCTTATTTAAGGAAATTAGATTTTCTTTGGTTTCAATAGGAAATATCCTATTATTGCTTGGTGTGAGTATAGTCTGTTTAGGATTTGCTTATGTTGATTTTTCTCAACAATCTACATTGTTAGGTACAGTCATGTTAGGACTCGCTATTTTAGCATTTGGCTGGATTTTTTATTCTGCTTACACAAAATACAAGAATGTAACAGAAAGTTTTAAAGAGATTGATGATATTGTTTATGCAATCTCTTTTGGCAATGATGGGTTGTCAGTTCAAAATTGTTATTTAGGAAGCCATACAAAAATTCCATACTCAAAATTAAAGAGAATTAAGGAAACAAAAAGTACATATACTCTTTTTGCGGGTAGTGATCAATTTGTCATGATTAGGAAAGATTGTTTAAAAATCACGTCAAAAGAATTCATTGATTATCTCAAGAGTAAAGATACACATATTAAAATATGGCCTAAAGTATAGAAGGATGGGTTGGAACATGAGTTTCAGCCTTTTTGTTTGATTGATGTTAGTTGAAACTAACATCATAAAGTGATATGATTATCAATAAGAATTGATGAAAAGAGGATAAAAAGATGAAACTATCAAGAAATGATGAGTGTTGGTGTGGAAGCCATAAAAAATATAAAAAGTGTCATTTGGATTTTGATGAAAAATTAAAATATATGAAAAGACAAGGCTATCTGGTTCCTTCACATAAAATGATTAAAAACGAAGAACAAATTGAAGGTATTAGACAGGCTGCAGTTATCAATAATGGACTACTTGATTATATTGAAAAACATATGAAAGCTGGAATCAGTACTGAGGATATTGATGATATGACAAATGAATATTTGCGACAACATCATGCTAAGTCGGCTGATCTTCATTATGAAGGTTATCCAAAAAGTATTTGTACATCAGTAAATGATGAGGTGTGTCATGGAATTCCTTCATCAAAAGTGATTTTAAAAGAAGGGGACATCATTAATGTTGATGCGACTACAAATTTCAATGGCTATTTTGCAGATGCTTCACGTATGTTTATGATTGGTGAGGTGAGTGACGAAGCCCAACGTTTAGTTAAGGTGACGAAGGAATGTCTTTATAAGGGAATGGAAAGTATTGAGCCATGGAAAAGTTGCATTGGAGATATTGGCATTGCTATTGAAAATTATGCACATATGCATGGATATAGTGTCGTGCGTGAATTTTGTGGCCATGGAGTTGGATTGGCCATGCATGAAGATCCTTATGTCTATCATTTTCATCCCCATGCTCCAACGATGTTACTTGTACCAGGTATGGTGATTACAATAGAACCGATGATTAATGCTGGAAAACGTTACATTCATATTGGGAAAAATAATTGGACTGCTTATACTGACGATGGATCTTTGTCAGCACAGTGGGAGCATACATTTTTAATTACAGAAACAGGTGTTGAAATTATTTCCAAGTAAATGATATAGATTTTATAGAAAATAAATGGGCCATCTTCAAGAAAACAAATCATATGATAAAGAATATAAGGAAAAATATAAGAAGGAATACTATAGTTTAAAAATTACATTTTAGGAAATCATTGATTTGAGAATATATTGAAACTTTGGGAATGAATTTTGGATATATGATGAAGAGTGGAACAATAATAATTTGAATACTGAGGCATTTTGTGTCATTGATCTATAAGTCGGATGCTATTTATTATTTATAAATAATCATATTTTATGAAATTATGGTAAGATAATTCTTTATTTTATAGTGAAAATAAGGTAAAATAAATCTATATGGAGGTAGGTCAAAATGACAATGATTAAAGGTATTGCGGCATCTAATGGTATTGCAATTGCAAAAGCATACAAATTAGTTATGCCAGATTTAACAGTTGAAAAGGTCACTGTTGAAGATGTAGAAAAAGAAATTAAAGCATATGGAGATGCAATGGATCAAACTGCGAAAGAGCTTGAAACAATTAAAGAGGCAGCATCTAAAAATTTATCTGCTGAGGAAGCTGCTGTCTTTGATGCTCATGCATTAGTTTTATCAGATCCAGAGTTAAAAACTCAAGTTGAAGACAAAATTAGAAATGAAAAAGTGAATGCTGCTGCTGCTCTTGATGAAGTTGCTGCTATGTTCGTTTCTATGTTTGAATCAATGGGGGATGAATACTTTAGAGAAAGAGCTGCTGATATTAAGGACGTTTCTCGTCGTTTATTAGCAAATTTATTAGGTAAACCATTGCCTAATCCTGCATTAATTGATGAAGAAGTTGTGATTATTGCTGATGATTTAACACCATCTGATACTGCTCAATTAAATAAGAATTTAGTTAGAGGGTTTGCTACAAATATTGGGGGAAGAACTTCTCACTCTGCTATCATGGCAAGAAGTTTAGAAATTCCTGCTGTTGTTGCATGTAAAACAATTACTGAAGAAGTGAAAGACGGAGACATGATTGCCCTTGATGGTATTGAAGGTGTTGTTATGATTAACCCTGATGAGGAAACAATTAAGGAATATGTAGCAAAACGTGATGAATATGTTGCATACAGAGAAGAATTAAAGAAATTGGTTAATGAAAAAACGGTCACTACTGACGGACATCATGTAGAATTAGTTGCTAATATTGGTGGAGCTAAAGACCTTGCTGGTGTTAAAGAAAATGGTGGTGAAGGTGTTGGTTTATTTAGAACTGAGTTCTTATATATGGAATCTGCTGAATTACCAAGTGAAGACAAACAATATGAAGTTTACAAAGAAGTCTTAGAAGCAATGGAAGGAAAACCTGTTGTTGTAAGAACATTAGATATTGGTGGGGATAAGGAAATTGAAGCAATTGATTTACCAAAGGAAATGAACCCATTCTTAGGTGTTCGTGCTATTCGTTTATGTTTCCAAAGAGAAGATATTTTTAGAACTCAGTTAAGAGCTTTATTAAGAGCTTCAGTACATGGTGATTTAAGAATCATGTTCCCTATGATTGCAGCTTTGAGTGAATTTAGAAAAGCAAAAGGTATTTTATTAGAAGAAAAAGAGAAATTAGTTGCTGAAGGTGTTGAAGTTTCTGATACATTGCAAGTTGGTATCATGATTGAAATTCCTGCTGCTGCTGTACTAGCAGATCAATTTGCTAAAGAAGTTGATTTCTTCTCAATTGGTACAAACGATTTGATTCAATATACATTTGCTGCTGATAGAATGTCATCTGGTGTATCTTATTTATACCAACCATTCAATCCATCTATCTTAAGATTGGTAAAACATGTCATTGAATCTGCTCATAAAGAAGGTAAATGGGCTGGTATGTGTGGAGAAATGGCTGGTGAACCATTGGCTGCACCATTACTATTAGGTTTAGGACTTGATGAATTCTCAATGTCTGCAACTTCAATTTTGGCTCAAAGAAAATTGATCAGAGGACTTTCTAAAGCTGAAATGGAAGAATTAGCAAATAAAGCTATTAATTGTGCAACTATGGAAGAAGTTGTTGAATTAGTAGAAGCTGCAACAAAATAATAAAAAAGAAAAGGAAGCTGTAATAAGATAACTTTTTAATGAAGTTGTTTCTATAGCTTCTTTTTGAAATTTGATATTAAAAATCATCTTATCTCAAAAGTATAGAGAAATATCTTTCATGACAAAATCTCTATGCTTTTTTATTGAATATAAAAATTAAAGCTGATTGATTCTTATCCTATGATAAAAGACTGCGGTATGTTTTTTTGCTTTTTGGCTATCTCTGAATTGGCATTTCTCCATCTCAAAAATGCATTTCTCTTAATGGGATTTCCTCTATTTTATGTTTCTTTTCTCCATAAGTGTAGTTTTATATGCCATATCTCCATTTGGACATACATATCTTTTATCATCTTTATTGAATGCAAGTTTTAATGTTATTTCTACTATTTTTCCAATTGATGTGTCTCATATTTTTTTGTTTTTTAATCTTAATTATCTGATTTTTGTAAGCGATGGGGAATAGATGACATGTTGTTCTTCTGGCACTCAATTCAGGAAATACTGAAAAGATACTTAAACATCTGTTGTGGAAAGTATCTCAGTCTGTCAGAATCAATACAATAATATTGATTTAATATATCATCTACAAATGAGAAATCTACTTATTCTTTTATTGGTATATTGTTCTATTTTATGAAAATATCTCATAGAGTTATGTGTTGACTTCATAATAGTGATTTCTGTTTGATCCATTTATTTCTCTCCGACTTATTTCCTCTATTATTTTATATTTATAGATATCAAAAAAGTCAACTATCTCTAGTTGACTTTTTCAGTAATCTTCACAAGGCCTTTTTTATTTCACAATTTTTGTCCAGTTATATTTATCTTCTAATTTTCCCCATTGAATACCAGTTAATGTATCATAAAGTTTTTGTGTTAAAGAACCAGTTTTGAAATTGTTGATGACAACCTTTTCACCTTTATAACACAATTCACCAACTGGAGAAATAACTGCAGCTGTACCAGTACCCCATGCTTCTTTTAAAGCTCCAGTTCTTCCGGCATCCATTAATTCATCAATACTTAAATCACGTTCTTCAACTTTGTATCCCCAATCTTTTAAAATATGGATAATAGAATCTCTTGTGACACCTGGTAAAACAGAACCTTCCAAAGCTGCTGTTACAATAGTATCGTTAATTAAGAACATAACATTCATTGTTCCAACTTCTTCAACATATTTTCTATGTACACCATCTAACCAAAGTACTTGTGTGTATCCATTTTCTTCAGCCTTAACTTGTGCTGCAATAGAAGCAGCATAGTTTCCTCCACATTTTGTAAATCCTGTACCACCTTTAACTGCACGTACATATTCGTCTTCTACCCAAATTTTGACTGGATTGACACCTTCAGGATAATAAGCGCCAACAGGTGAAAGAATAATGATAAATTTGTAGCTTGTTGCTGGATGTACACCAACACCTGGTTGAGATGCATACATAAATGGTCGAATGTATAATGAAGTTTCAGGTGCTGTTGGAATCCAATCTTGTTCATATTTTACAATTGCTTCTACCGCTTCAACAAACATATCTTCTGGTAATTCAGCCATACAAATACGTCTGTTTGAATTGATCATTCTTTTTGCATTCATTTCTGGTCTAAATAACAAGATATCACCATTAGGATTGCGATAGGCTTTTAAACCTTCAAACGTTTCTTGAGCATAATGTAAGACCATTGTTGCAGGATCCATTTCAATTGGTCCATAAGGAACAATTCTTGCATCATGCCAACCTTGTCCTTGATCCCAATCTATGATAAACATATGATCAGTAAAGTATTTACCAAAACCAAGATTATTTTGATCTGGTTTGTCTTTAAGAGTTTGTGCTCTTTCAATTTTAATTTCCATAAAAATCCCCCTTACATATTTACGGTAGTGTCAAAAACAGTTAGTTTTTTTAATGATTTTTTAACTGAAAAACCTCATTCTACCTTGGTTTTTTGTATATCCTGATTAACTTCCCCCTCGGAAATTAATCTATAAACTTAACC
>Ga0129308_1003014_pt1 | contig 12999 bp, 8 predicted proteins | sample L827metagenome_FD_94440 | JGI IMG/M metagenome (GOLD analysis project Ga0129308, IMG submission 94440) | Ring-tailed lemur group fecal microbial communities from Wisconsin, USA - L827 metagenome | ecosystem: Host-associated > Mammals > Digestive system > Large intestine > Fecal | place: USA...
CTGGATAAACAATGGCGTACGCAACGGCTTCCTTCAAGATGTAACGGGCGCCATGAGTCCCGACACCGAACGGTTGTCCATCTCCTACATGTCTTCCCACCCCCAACTCTACAAGCAGCTGGCCAATTCGCCGGAGAACGTAGCCCAAATGAAGAAGATTGAACAATCCTTGTCCGGCAAGGAAGTTCACTATCTTCCAAAAACCAAGCTTCCCGCCGAAGGTCTCCCGTGGATTAAGGACGGCGACATCATAGCCATCACCACCAATACTCCGGGATTGGACGTAGCCCACCTGGGAATCGCTTTCCATGCGGACGGCAAGTTGCTGCTGCTGCACGCTTCTTCTACAGACAAGAAAGTAGTTGTCTCCAAAGTTCCCTTGTCCCAGATGCTGAAAGACAACAATAAGTGGACGGGAATACGGGTATTGAGAATGAAGAAATAGGGAAAAACAAGATAAGGAATAAAAGGGGATGTGCCTGCACGACACATCCCCTTTTATTTTGCCCAACCGAACTCTACTTTCAGAAACTAAAGATGCCCAGTTCCGGGAAAGTGGCTCCCTGCACCGCAAAACAGATTCCGAAACAAGCGGCGCTCACAATCCAGAGGATAACCAGCGTCCACTTCAGACCGGAGTTCATCGGCTGCCACTTGAATATCTGGCTGAAGATGCCCCACACAAGGCTGACCAAAGGAATGCCCACCAGCAAAATACCGGCAATATACATCACTATGGCAGACAACGGGGAAACCGGCAATACTACATCTGCCATAGGGAAGAGGGATATCAGAGCTGCACCACCACCGACAGCCACCATTACCGCAGCAAACAGCAACGCCACAAACACGATTCCAAATACAAACAGTATCGGACTGCAAATAATGGCGAACACTACCAGGCATATCTTTAAGAACCAGCCGACAATCATCACCAACGCATCTCCCAATTTCTGAAGGAAAGTACGAGGTCTGTCCGACTTCATATAGTCATTCACACCATTGGCCACCTTCTCAAAACCATCCGTCACCGTCTTTCCGATGTTCTCCACCGTAACCGCCTCACCGCGCATGCTCAACTTCTCGGCTGCCGTACGAGCTTCCGGTATGACCAACCAGCAGACGATGTAGACCGGTATCAGCGTCCCTACCCCACAAATCAGGATGACAAGCAGCAACAAACGAAGCAAAGTGACATCCCAGCCCAGGTATGCGGCCATTCCACTGATGACACCACCCAGCATCTTGTCATCCGGATTACGGTAAAGGCGGCGGCGTGTAGTGTTGTAAACAGTATTACTGCTCCAAGCGCCCGCTCCATAGCCACCGCCGGCATTTGTACCACCGGCATTTGTACTGCCTGCACCGGCCTCTTCTCCTTCTGCCTCCATATCTTCCGGCTTTCCCATACGGGCAATCACTTCCTCTACATCGGCAATCGTGATTACTTGCAAACCAGCCGACAATTTCTCGGCAAAGAGTTCGGAAATGCGGCGTTCAATATCATCTACAATTTCGTCGGCACCGGCTTCCTTGCGGAAGTGCATCTTGAGATTACTCAGGTAATTATCCAGAAGGCGGTATGCATCATCATCGATATTGAAAACGGTTCCGCCCAAATTTACGGTTAATGTCTTTTTCATAACACACTATTTATTTACAATTTGACTATTTACGATTTACTATTTGCCATTCGGCTAATTGCGGCATATTCCCTATGTCATTTCAAGAATTGCTGATGTGATTCACCGTCTCGTTCAACTCTTTCCAGGATATTTCCAGTTCGCCGAGAAAGCTTTTTCCCTTTTCCGTCAGCCGGTAATATTTGCGGGGAGGACCTTGGGTAGACTCAATCCATTCATAACTCAGAAGGTCGTCGTTCTTCAGACGGGTGAGCAACGGATAAAGTGTCCCTTCCACTACTATCAGCCGGGCTTCTTTCAGCTTCTGGATGATGTCCGAAGCGTAAGCCGGCTCTTTATGCAGCAGCAGCATGATACAATATTCAAGCATGCCCTTGCGCATTTGCGACTTTACATTGTTTACATCCATAATGGTATCTATTACTTATTTGTTATGAAACAGAAGGCCGCTCATCATCTTATCACGAAACAAGAGATGACACTCCCTCTTTTCTTTGCATGACACAAATATATGTATTACGCAAATACCTTGCATTACAAAGTACCATATATTACCATTAATTAACAATAAGAAAAAAAGGAAGATTAAGGAGAAGCATGCCATAGTTCACCACAGATTACACAGATGGACGCAGATGGTCACAAAGCTTTTTTAGATTCACTGATAATATGCAAGGATTATCTATGTTATCTGCGATGAATATAAATTTTGACATATTTTCTTTCTTCACAAAACAGTCGTATATTGAATGCTATTCAGTCGTATACTGAATGGCATTCAGTCCTATAGTGAATATGATTCAGTATACGACTGAATTAGGCATAATTCAGCACCACTGATAATCAACGATTTATAGAGTAGAAGATTTTATTCGATAAATTATGACAAATTACCTAAATAGCTCTACATTTATAGCAGGCAGCAAGAGGTTACTCTACTTTTTCCGCCCCCCCCCTTTCTGTCTGACTAATATGAGCTATACACGGGAATGGGGGAAAACAATTTTATCCAGTATTCCGTTCAGGCTTGCCAATGCTACTCCATAGTTAGTAATGGGGATACACTGTGCCTGGGCATAGGCTATACGGTTGAGCACATATCTCCGATTGAACATGCAGGCACCGCAATGGATAATCAAGTCGTATCGGGACAAGTCTTTGGGGAAATCATTTCCGGAAACAAAGTCTATCTGCAACTCCTCGCCGATACGCTTTCTTAACAGACGGGGAATTTTGACGGTTCCGATATCCTCGGTCAGCGGAGCATGGGTGCAGGCTTCGGCTATCAATACGCGCGACTGTACCGTGAGGCGGTGGATGGCGGCAGCTCCCTCCACAAAGGCATCAATGTCTCCTTTGTAACCGGCAAAAAGAACCGAGAAAGATGTGAGGCTGCTTTCGGCAGGCTTCTGCCGATAAACGTCGGGGAATACCTGGGAGTCTGTGATAATCAGCTTGGGCGGACGGGCAAGGGCTTGCAGGGAAGCTTGCAGCTTGTCGGTGGTGCAGCTCATCACCAGGCACTTCTTGTCCAGCAGTTCGCGGAGGGCCTGCACCTGCGGAAGAATGAGACGCCCTTTGGGGGCTTGTATGTCCTGGGGCATCACCAGCAGAACAACATCTCCCTCGGCCACCAGTCCGCCCGTAATGGTCTGCTCACCAAAATTCTCGGGAAGTTTTTCGAGGATGGCATCGAATATGCCCTGAATACCGGCAGCCCCTTTGGCACTGACCACAACGGGAGCCTGCCCCCACTCCTTTTCAATCCGGAGAGCCAACGAAGCGGTATCTTGACGGGAATCGGCTTTATTCAGTATCGGTATAACGGGGATTCCACGCTCCGTCAGCAGCTTTATCCATTGTTTCTCCAAAGTCCCGTCTTCTTCATAAAGCAAGAGGGCGATGTCGGCTTTCTCTACCGTCTTCAAGGTGCGCTCCACACGCATCTCGCCCAACTCGCCTTCATCGTCGTCAAAGCCGGGGGTATCTATAAAGAGGCACGGTCCCAGAGGATATACCTCCATGGCCTTTGTCACGGGGTCGGTAGTAGTGCCGGGCGTTGCCGATACCAATGCCGTGTCTTGCCCGGTCAAGGCATTGACAAGGCTGGACTTTCCACTGTTCCGTCGTCCGAAGACGGCGATGTGCAGACGGTTGGAATGGGGTGTATTATTCATATTATCCTTGGTTTCTTCTGCTTGAAATCTAAGAAGAGGATGTGTCAAAACGGGAAAAAGGAACGCAAATTACACGAATTACACAAATATTTTTTTGTTGACAGTTCATTATTAACATATTATCTTTTCACTGATTTGTGTAATTTGCGCAATTTGTGTTCAAATATTCATTATGACACACCCACTTCTAAAATCTAAAGTCTCTTTTCCCTTCTCCTATTTCCTGGAGGTTACGTTCGGCTATCGCCCGTATCTTGGGGTTCGGGATATGCGCCATTTCCTCACGAATCAGCCGTATGCCCTTCTCCTTGGTTTCGGGGGAAGCATAGTCCTCCAGATATTCTTTTAATGTCATCAGTGCATTGGGCTGGCAGCAGTTTGCTATCTGCCCGCGCTTGACGAGCGACATGAAGCGGTCTCCGGTACGTCCCTCACGGTAGCAAGCGGTGCAGAAGCTGGGGATATGCCCCAGGTCGAGCAGCCAGCCCACCACTTCATCCAGCGTGCGCCGGTCGCTTACATCGAATTGGGAGGAATCTTCCTCCTTGGCTTCCGGTACGGCATAGCCTCCTACGCTGGTGCGCGAGCCGCCGCTTATCTGCGAAACGCCCAGTTCGAGCACCCGGCGGCGTACGGCTTCGGACTCACGGGTGGAAATAATCATTCCCGTATAAGGCACCGCAATACGCGTCACTGCCACAATACGGCAGAACATCTCATCCGAGATGGCATCGGGAAAATCTTCGGTCGAAATATCATCTGCCGGACAGATACGTGGCACGCTGACGGTATGCGGACCTACGCCAAAGGTCGCTTCCAGATGTTCGGCATGCATCAGCAGTCCTACGAAGTCGTAGTGATAGGTGTTCAGTCCGAACAGTACACCGATACCTACATCGTCGATGCCACCCTCCATGGCTCGGTCCATGGCTTCGGTGTGGTAGGCGTAGTTACTTTTCGGTCCTGTGGGGTGCAGGGCTTCGTAATGCTCCTTGCTGTAAGTCTCCTGGAAAAGGATATAGGTGCCGATGCCTGCTTCCTTCAGCAACCGGTAGTTCTCCACCGTAGTGGCGGCTATGTTGACATTCACCCGGCGGATGGCTCCGTTCTTGTGATGGATGCTGTAAATGGTGCGGATGGACTCCAGGATATAGTCGATGGGATTGTTCCGGGGGTCTTCTCCGGCTTCCAGGGCAAGGCGTTTATGCCCCATGTCCTGCAAGGCGATAACCTCGCGGCGTATCTCCTCTTGCGAGAGTTTCTTGCGGGGGATGGTACGGTTCTTGGCATGATAGGGGCAATAGACGCAACCGTTCACGCAATAGTTGGAAAGATAAAGCGGGGCAAACATCACGATGCGGTTACCATAGAATTTCTGTTTGATTTCGCGTGCCAGACGGAAGATGCGTTCTACCAGTTCCGGCTCGTCACATTCCAGCAGCAGGGCTGCTTCCCGATGGGAAAGCCCCTGGCACAAAGCAGCCTTGTCAATCAGACTTTCGATGAGCGGACGGTTGTTGCGGTTTGCCTGCGCATACTCCAGTGTATCCAATATCTCCTGGTGATTGATGAATTCTTCCGCTTGTCTTGACTTTATATTATACATGTGATATTGAATTATGTAAATAGGAATTTATCTCACCACAGAGTTTCTATAACTGATACTATCTGAATTCTCCTCCTCCTGGGAGGTTGCTCTCCCCCGATAACGGGGGAGGTGGAGGGGGTGAGTACCCGTAGGGGGAGGTGGTAGCGTCACATAGGAGAGTTATTATCTATCATACAAGCCTTATGCTCTCTACCACCCCGCCCTCCGGGCACCCCTCCTCCCAGGAGGAGGGGAATTAAGGTTACTCTTATGAAAATAAAAATCTGTGGTGAAACATTAAATTACCATTTACAATCTCAAAAGTAAAAAAATAAAACTATCTATTATTATAATCTCCTCGTTCTTTTGACACCTCATAGCCTATCCCTTTCAGTTGCTCCTCCAATTTCTGCAATCCCTCTGCGGCTTCGGCACCTGCAGAGGCTTTGTTATCGTAGAGGGAATACTTCGCCCGCTGATGAGAAGGAGAAAGATTGGGCATCACGACATTGGCGCCTGCCAATATTCCCCGCTCCCGTCCGTCCGGTGCCAGTGTTGCCAGTGCTGTGGTAGCAGGTATCAGTGTCGCGGGATGCATCAGACGAAAGATGGAAAGCAGCTTCAGCGTCATCTCCATGTCTCCTGCCGGGAAAGCGGCAAACGAAGTATCGTGATGCGGAAGGAAAGGCCCCATGCCTATCATCTCCGGCTGGAAGCGCTGGATGAAAAGAATATCTTCTACCAAATGGTCCACCGTCTGATAAGGACTGCCCACCATGATTCCGGTTCCTACCTGATAGCCTATCTCTTTCAGCCAGTCCAGGCATTGCAACCGATGGGAAAGGGACATCTCCGCAGGATGAAGCCTACGATAATGCCCTTCGTTGCAGGTTTCGTGCCGCAACAGATAGCGGTTGGCACCGGCACGGAAGAGACGCTCGTAAGCTTCCCGAGACTTCTCGCCCAAAGACAAGGTAATGGCACAATCCGGGAAGGATTGCCGGATGGCGGCAACGGTCTCCACCATCCCCTCATCCTTCACCACCGGCGCTTCGCCCCCTTGTAGCACAAAGGTACGGAAGCCCAACCGATAGCCTTCATGGCAACACTCCAGAATCTCCTCCTGCGTCAGCTCATAACGGGCAATGTTCCGGTTTTCCTTCCGTATGCCACAATAGTAGCAGTTATTGCGGCAACGGTTGGTTATCTCAATCAGTCCGCGAATGAAAATCTTATTGCCAAAGCGGGCAAGCGCTTCTTCCCGGGCAAGCCCTTGCAGGTAGGCTGCAAGTTCTGTGTCCCGACAAAGAAGCAAGGCTTTATACTCTTCGGCATCCAGCCTGCGATTGCTCCGCAGTTTGTCTATCAAATATTTCAATACGTTTCCTCTCTCTTAGCCAACTCTTGTGTCAGCTGGCGCTTTCCGGCAGCTATTTCATTATGCGAACATGGCCCGGTGATACAACCGCCCTCGCATGCCATCACTTCGATGAACTGTCCCGGAGCCTTGCCGGTCTTGGCATAGGCACGCAGCGAGCCGATAGCCTTCTTATCCAGGTTGGCCACCTGCACGGCATTGACTTTATCCGCTTCTTCTTTCAGATAAGCCTTCACGGCCCCCATCACACCGCCTGCCTGGGCAAAGCCATGTGCCTCGCGCACGGAAGTGAAACTCATGGAATAGGGCTTCGCCTGCTCCATCTGAATATCCAGTCCGGCAAGCACGGAAGCCATCTCCTCGAAAGTCATGATGAAGTCCACCGCTTCGTCACGCTGCGCCTCTTTGCGCTTGGCCACGCACGGGCCGATAAAGACCACCTTTGCATCCGGATATTTCTCCTTGGCGATGCGTGCGGCATAGTACATCGGCGAACCGGTGCCCGACACGTAGGGCTTCATGGCAGGAATATGCTTGTTCACCAGCTCTATATAAGACGGACAGCAAGAAGTCGTCATAAACTTCTGTCCTTCTTCCAACTTCTCAATCAGTTCGTGCGCCTCGTTGCTGACGGTATCCATCGCACCTTGCGCCACCTCGATGACATCCGTAAAGCCGACTTGTTTCAGTGCTCCGTACACTTGTTCAATAGTCGTCTTGAACTGCCCCAGAATGGACGGAGCCACGATAGCCACCACCTGCTCACCCTTACGGATTCTGTGCAGTATATCGAACACTTGCGAAATCTCGAAGATAGCTCCAAACGGGCATGCGTTCAAGCACTTTCCGCAGTAGATGCACTTACTTTCGTCAATATGCTCTATCCCCTTCTCATCCTTACTGATGGCTTGCACGGGACAAGCTTCCTCGCAAGGTACGGGAATGTAAACAATGGCATGATAGGGACAACTCTTATGGCAGATGCCACAACTGATACACGCATCATGGTCAATCCACGCCTGCCCGCTCTCCTTGACATGTACCGCCTTCTTGGGACAATTCACCTGGCAACTACGTGCCGTACATCCGCGGCAGAGGTTCGTAATCTCGTAGTTAATCTGCACACATGCCGAACAAGCTTCGTCAATCACACACATGATGTTGTCTTTCGGCTTGCCATTCTCCGCTCTGTCCAGTGCACGGGCAGCATACTCCGACAAGGGAGTCAGCTCATCCGTCTCGTCCTCCATATCGAGTCCCAGCAGTGGCAATGACTTGTACTTCCACACCGCGCGTTCTTTGTGCACGCAGCAGCGTCCCGCATGCTTGGACCGTCTCGGACTCAGCTCGATGGGCAGCCGGTCTATTTTATCCACAAGTTCGTTGTTATTCCACAGCTTTACCAGTTCCTTCAGCAATCTGTGGCGGACAATCATAATGTTGCTCGTAAATGCCATAATTTTAAAATCAGAATTAGTTAGTTCGATAACGGTCCGCAAAGATAACGATTGTTTCACAAAAAATACTTAACTTTACGCCCCAAACAGTATAAATACCACCGATATGTTTACCATAAGAAAAGCAACGACAGCAGATTGCGCACTGATTCAGAAACTTGCGCAGCAAATATTCCCCGTCACGTATAAGGACATCCTTACTCCCGAACAGACCGACTACATGATGGAATGGATGTATTCGCAGGACAACATCCATAAACAAATGGAAGAGGAAGGCCACGTCTACTTCCTGGCTTACGAAGGATGTGAAGTAGCGGGCTATGTGTCCGTGCAGCAGCAAGGGGAAGATTTGTTCCACCTGCAAAAGATTTATGTACTCCCCTACTACCAGGGCGCACACTGCGGCAGTTTCCTCTTCCGCGAAGCCATCAAATACATTAAGGAAGTGCATCCCGGACCTTGCCTGATGGAACTGAATGTGAACCGCCACAACAAGGCACTGCAGTTTTACGAACACATGGGGATGAGGAAACTTCGCGAAGGAGATTTCCCGATAGGAAACGGATATTACATGAACGACTATATCATGGGGCTGGACATCTGAGAAAACAAAGACACAGAAGGATAAAACAAAAGGCTATGCGGTCATATACATCACTCATGACACAGCATAGCCTTTTGGTTAAATCGCTATTTTCAATTATTTCGTCACGCGTTCCAGCCACTTCACCATGCCCAGCATGACACCCATCGACACGATGCAGACAGCAAAGAATACACTCCAGCACTCCCAAATAGGAATCTTGTTATACATCAGCGGGCCTACCCACAAGAAGAGGTTACCAATGGCCGTAGCACCTAACCACAATCCCTGACACAATCCCTGAATATGTTTAGGAGCCACTTTGGAAACAAACGAAAGCCCTAACGGAGAAATGAACAGTTCGGCTACAGTCAAGAAGAAGTAGATGACTATCAGCACCCACGGCCCAGCTTTCAATCCGGACTTGGCTGAATCGGCCATTTCCTTGAACTCAGTGCCCGAAGGATATCCCTGGATGGCTGAATAGACTGCGAGGAACAAGAAAGCAAGTCCCGCGATTCCCATACCGATGGCAATCTTCTTGGGCGTGGAGATTTCCCGACCGCGACGGGTCAAAGAGCCGAAGAACATCATGATAAGCGGAGTGAGTGTAATAACGAAGAAAGGATTCACCGCCTGCCAGATTTCAGGAGCAATGCTGTCCGTCACCACAAAGTCACGAGCAAAGTAAGACAGAGACTGTCCGTTCTGGTGGAAAGAGAACCAGAAAAAGATGACGATACCCAGCACGGCAAACAAAGCATAAAGACGCTGTTTGATTTCTTTAGCCATAGCAGCCTTTTCTTCCGGAGTATAGTCCACAGACTCCTGTTTTACCTTCTTGCCCGGTGTGGGAAATACTTTACGGCACAAGACAAAAATAAAAAGAGAAATGAGCATGGCCACTACCGATGCGATGAACGAATAATGAATACCGGTATTGAACACGTCAAGATACTGGTTGGAGAACGCTCCCAAGTCACCGGTAGCCGTACCACCTACCTTGGCAATAAGTTCAGTGAAGTTGGCAAGCTTGTCGGCAGCCATGTCTGCCCCATCTTTAATGTACTGATGACACAAGGCGGGAAGGTCGGCATTGTACGCCAGGCTGTGCGCCTTCAGCCACCATTCCCTGAGCAAAGGAGCCACAAACGGGGCAACCAGTCCACCGATATTGATGAACACATAGAAAATCTGGAAACCGGAGTCACGGCGGCTCTTGGCCAGCTTCACGGCTTCGGGGCCTTGTTTCTGGGCATCTTTCTCAAAATTGTCATACATCTGCCCCACAATGGCCTGCAAGTTTCCCTTGAAAAGGCCATTGCCGAAAGCTATAAGGAACAAGGCGAAACAAGTCAGGGGAAGCAACCATCCTACATTTCCAGAAGTGGCCAGCACCGGAACAGACAAAATGACGTAACCCAATGACATCACTATCAGTCCCGACATGATGGTCCCTTTATAATTTTGAGTCCTGTCGGCAATGATGCCTCCCACCAGACTCAACACATAAATTCCACAATAAAATACCGAATAAATAATGGCACTCGTCTCATCGCTCAAACCAAACTTGGAGCAAAGGAACAATACCAGCACGGCATTCATAATGTAATAGCCGAAACGCTCTCCCATATTGGAGATGGCAGCTGCCAATAGACCCTTAGGGTGATTCTTGAACATAAAAGCAGTAGGTTTTTAATTAGTAATAAGATTAAATTCTTTATATTTTTGCAAATATATACTTTTTTGCGAATATTCTCCCCAACAAAACGCAAGAACTCATCCGGAACACCACTTTTTATACGCCAGAAAGAACACAAACTTCTGCACGCACTTCCCTTACCAAATCCTTCGGGTCCAGTTTAAGCTGCAAACCGCGTTGTCCGGCACTGATATAGATATACGGAAACCGCAAGCACGTTTCATGGATATAGGTAGGGAAAGGCTTCTTCATGCCGATGGGTGAACAGCCTCCGCGGATGTAGCCCGTCAGAGGTAAAAGTTCCTTAACCGGAATGAGGTCGCACTTCTTGTTGCCCGATGCCTTTGCCGCCAGTTTCAAATCCACTTCGTGCTCACCCGGGATGACACAGACAAAGTAACCGGATTTATCGCCGTGAAGAACCAGTGTCTTGAATACGCAATTGATGTCCTCACCCAAACTGGCGGCTACGTGCACGGCGCTCAAATCGTTCTCATCCACCTCGTAGGGAATGAGTTCATAGGCTATCTTGGCCTTGTCGAGAAGCCGCGCTGCATTCGTCTTATTAATTTTCATAATATATTTCTTATAAGTTAGTAAACGACGTAAATTAGTTCATATTATATTCCAATATCTATTTATACTGAATATTTTGCAACTATTCAGCAATAGGAAAAAAACATTGACGGAATTGAACGATGTGGAAAAACCGAAAAACAGAACAAAATGAAGTCTGTGCATACCTCTAAAAAGGGGAAATGAAAGCTGTCAATTTCGCCAACGGGTAGGGAAAAATATTTTGGTAATTACGAAAATATTTTCAGCTCTTCACGCAGGAATTTCGGAGTATAGCCTTTCTCGCTCTTCGCCACCTCTTCGGGTGTTCCGCAGGAGAGGAGTTCCCCTCCCCCTTTGCCGCCTTCGGGACCCATATCGATGATGTAGTCCGCCATCTTGATGACATCGAGATTATGCTCTATGACGATGACGGTGTTTCCTTTGTCAACAAGTCTGTTCAGTACATTCATCAGTACGCGGATATCTTCGAAATGGAGTCCGGTGGTAGGTTCGTCGAGGATATAGAGTGTCTTGCCCGTATCACGCTTGGAGAGTTCCGTAGCCAACTTCACGCGCTGGCTCTCACCTCCGGAGAGCGTGGTGGAGGACTGTCCCAGCTTGATATAGCCCAATCCCACTTCCTGGATAACCTTAATCTTATTCAATATCTGAGGCACATTCTCGAAGAACTCCACCGCACGGTTGATGGTCATGTCCAGCACATCGGCAATGGACTTGCCTTTAAAGCGCACTTCCAGCGTCTCGCGGTTATAGCGTTTGCCGTGGCACACCTCGCAAGGCACATACACATCCGGCAGGAAGTTCATCTCAATGCATTTGTAGCCGTTGCCCTGGCAAGCCTCGCAACGCCCGCCACTGACGTTGAAGGAAAAGCGTCCCGGCTTGTACCCGCGTATCTTCGCTTCGGGCAGGCCGACAAACAGATTGCGGATATCCGAAAACACACCCGTATAGGTGGCAGGATTGGAGCGCGGCGTACGTCCCAGGGGAGACTGGTCCACATTCACCACCTTGTCTATATGCTCCAGCCCTTCAATGCTGTCATAGTCCAAAGGGTCTTGAAGGGAGCGGTAGACCTTCTGCGAAAGAATAGGCTGCAACGTCTCGTTGATAAGCGTGGACTTGCCGCTGCCGGAGACACCGGTAACACAAATCAGCTTGCCCAACGGGAACTCCACATCCACATTCTTCAGATTATTGCCCTTGGCGCCTCGCAGCCACAGGCTGTGCCCATTGCCCTCGCGACGCTTGGCAGGCACCTCAATGGCACGTTCTCCATTCAAGTATTGAGAAGTCAGCGTATGCGTCCGGAGCATTTCTCGGGGAGTGCCGGCAAAGACGACATCCCCTCCCAGGCGACCGGCTTTCGGACCCATATCAATGACGTAATCGGCAGCCAGCATCATGTCCTTGTCATGCTCCACCACAATCACGGAGTTGCCAATGTCGCGCAGGTCCTTCAGAGAGTGTATCAAGCGCTGGTTGTCACGCTGGTGCAGGCCGATACTCGGCTCGTCCAATATATAGAGCACATTCACCAGCTGAGAGCCTATCTGCGTAGCCAGGCGGATACGCTGGCTCTCTCCACCGGACAGGCTGACGGAGCTGCGGTTCAGCGACAGATAATCCAGACCGACATCGAGCAGAAACTTGAGCCGCGTACGGATTTCCTTCAGAATTTCACCGGCAATCTGCTGCTGCTTGCTGCTGAGATACGGGTCCACGTTTGCCAGCCAGTCATACAGCTCATTGATGTCCATCGTGGACAATTCGTAGATGTTCTTGTCGTGGATGCGGAACGAAAGCGCTTCCTTGTTCAGCTTGGCGCCATGGCACTCCGGACAAACGGCAGTCTTGGCAAACTGGTCCGCCCACTTCTGCGCCGTGGCGGA
>Ga0129308_1003015_pt1 | contig 12997 bp, 12 predicted proteins | sample L827metagenome_FD_94440 | JGI IMG/M metagenome (GOLD analysis project Ga0129308, IMG submission 94440) | Ring-tailed lemur group fecal microbial communities from Wisconsin, USA - L827 metagenome | ecosystem: Host-associated > Mammals > Digestive system > Large intestine > Fecal | place: USA...
TTCTGCCAATGGCGGACTCCCTCCGATGGTTAAACGACAGCAATACTATGATTCCCTGAGAGAAGCAGCATAGGGTGCAAAATCCTTGAGGAAAATGTGTCTACTAATCTTGACAAAATCATTTACCCATTTAGGATTAGCGATGGTGACGTTGATTTCGTCCTCTAAAAGGTTAAACACAGGAGCCCAGTATTTGCCGGTAGATTCCATGCAGACATCACGACATTTGTTTTCAATCAGCCATTCTTTGAACGGTAGGATAGAATTGTTAAAAGTGGAGAAGCGCTTCTTTTAATAAGAAGGTTCAACTCCGGAAGTGGTTTTAATGATTGTGGCAACGAGAAACGATTTGTGGACATCGCTCTCACAACAGGTTTGATAAACAACTTGCATGGTCAAAAACCTCTTTCAAAGTAAGATAAAGAAGCCATTGACTGTTCCATCACACATTTAACAGAGAAGTTAAAACAATTCTTACTGTACGGTCTTATAGAGCCACTTATTTGTGCTTGAAAGATGAAACTTACACTGAATTTTATGCTGTCTAAAACGAAGAAAATCTTTACAACTCACCTCTCCGTGCTTTGTAGTATAGCTTCTTTAAAGAATTATTTTACCAATAACGTGGAGAATTGGAAGACTTTCATTACTATTTGTGCCGCCGACTTGGCGGCGGAATGGAGAATTTTATGGAAGTGAGGAATCATGCTGGTACTGATTACTTATGATGTGAATACAGAGACGGCCGCTGGGAAGACAAGACTTCGCAAGGTTGCAAAGCAATGTGTAAATCACGGGAGACGTGTGCAGAATTCTGTTTTTGAATGTATTTTAGATTCGGCGCAATGCGTGAAATTAAAAGCCTTGCTGACAGATATGATTGATCAGGAACGGGATAGTCTGCGCTTTTATTATTTGGGAAATAAGTACAAGACAAAGGTGGAGCACATCGGCGTGGAACGTGGAATTGCGGTGGATGATGTTTTGATTCTGTAGTGCGGAAGAGACTGGAAGACTGCGGTTGCGATACTTCGATTGTAGTATGGCAAGGGAGATAATATCGAAAATGTCTACTGGTGCGAACCAGAAGCGGCGGCAAAATCCCCGGGGGATTCGCACCGGAGATGTTGCCTTATAGCGAATGAGGGCAGATAGTTTTAATTGTGCTTTTGAATTTTGGTTGTTGAATATGTATAAAAATCAAGTGATAATAAAGTAGATTATTGGTTGATTTTGCGGTCGCTCCCCTTGCGGGAGCGTGGATCGAAATATCGTGACCGTGAATCACGGTGGAGAGCGGGCACCGGTCGCTCCCCTTGCGGGAGCGTGGATCAAAATGGTTCAAACGATGACGGAGCTCGTCACTCAGGCTTGGTCGCTCCCCTGCCGGATCATAAATCGAAATGTACACCATATACGGCTGCGGCTACCGGCGTGTCACTCCTCTGCAGAAGTATGGCCCGAAATTAGTGTTATACCTATTAATCCAATGATAGAGGGCAAACTATATAGCTGCTTCCGCTATAGGAATCAAAAACATTTTCCGTTAGAAAAACAATATGTAACAACAATATATCCCACATGCTACTGACGGAATGCTCAAATATATTTAAGGAGGAAACTCTATGAAATGTAAAGTGTGCGGTGCCGAAAGCGGCAAATATCCGCTGTGTAGAGAGTGCAATAAGAAAAAGGAAGAAGGACAGGTTATCAAATGTCCCAGATGCCAAAAATGGCACTATGCTGATGTGCCCTGTATGGAAGAAAAAGAAATTGCGGGAGAAGAAGATAAATTTCTCTATGAGTTAAAATCTTCTTTAGTAACAAAGACGGAAATGGAATATCTAAACAGTATCAAATCCGTATTGCCGGAACAGTGTTTAATCCAGGCACAGGCAAATCTGGCTTCATTCATTGCAAGAACAGATGGTGCAAGATTTCAAAATGAGCTATACAGAAATGTTGATTTCCTTATTACAGATTTATCTTATAAACCCTTGCTGATAATAGAAATTAATGATCAAACCCACTTGACGGAGGAAAGGCGGGAACGGGACAAAAAAGTTGTTAATATCTGTGAGGAAGCGGGGATTCCTCTGATTAAATTGTGGACATCCTATGGAATAAATCAGGAGTACATAAAAAAGAGAATTACAGAAACACTCGCAGCATTACCGGCGGCTCGGATACATCATTTTATAAAAGAAAAAAAGACAGAAGAGCTGCCTGCTCAGGCAGCAGCGACACAGAAGGAATCAGGACAAACGGCTTTGGCACAGGCCGGCGGGAAAAATGGCTGTTATATTGCTACCTGCATATATGGTTCATATGATTGTCCACAGGTACGGATATTACGTAGATTTCGGGATGAGAAGCTTAGACGGAGATGGCTGGGACGCATTTTTATAAAGCTATATTATACAGTCAGCCCTTCTCTTGTAAAGTGGTTTGGCAACCAAAAGTATTTCAGAGCATTCTGGAAAAAGCAGTTAGATACTTTAGTTTTACAGCTTCAGGATGCGGGAATAAAAGATACTCCATATACAGACCCGGATTAACTGTTTCTCAGGCGAGAAAAAGGATGTATCGGAAGGCACAAAAGGAGATTCAAACATGAAGTACAATTTCAGCAAACTATGGTCCGAACAGTTCCTGGGATTCTATCAATTCAAGGATTTTTATGAATATGCATCAAATAAGGAGTTCCAAGCGGAGTATTATAAGAGATTAGGGGCAGTAGGAAATGACGAAGAAGGAAATTTGATAAAAATAGAAACCCCGCAAGCCCTGATCGATGCCAGTATAGAAAGTAACGAAGAGACTTTGGAAATGATAAAAAATCAGGTTATTGTATTCTTATTTACGAGATACGAATTCGTAATACAGGATACAATGAAATGCTTGATATGCGATAAGCCGGAAAGAATTCTCGATTTTATCAAAGCATATCCGGCCTATAAGGATTCTCTTGGTTTTACCTTAACAGAGTTTATGAAATATGAGTCGAAGGAAAAGTATGTTTCCGTCATGAGTGAACGTCTGAGCTCTAAAGTTTTATCCGGTAAACCGTCAAAAGTAATTCAGCGTTTAAAGTGCCTTTTGAGCTTTGAAAATATCGATACAGATGTGTTGGATGATTTGATGGTGAAGAGGAACCGCATTGTGCATGACGGTACAGTACATAAACTTCGATTAGACGAATTGGAGATATATTATGAGGCAATTGAAAACCTGTTGAAGACATTGGCATTGGCGCTTCGGAACATTAACATAGCCATTGTTGACAACGGTGGTTTGTTGAAAGAACCGCCGTTCTAGAGGAACGTAAAGATTTTCTTTACATCTAAAGAAAAGAAACTGCGTTTTTTGCCAATTAATACTTTTTGAAAATATATGTTTTCCCTCTTCGAAATAAATAATCTGATTGACAAAATAACGATATTGCGTTATTATGAAATTGCGAAAAGCGATTATTTATATGAAAACGAAATTATAATCTCAAGCAGAGAGGGAGGAACCTATGATAAAAAAGAAAATGCGCGTACGGGAAAACTCATTTAAACAGTTAAACGATCCATTTCCAAATGCAGAATCCGCGAAATACATTTTTTATGTTAAGATAGATGATGTGCCGGACGGCGTTCCCATGGCCACCAATCCCCGTGAACAGAAATTGACCTCAGGGGTAGCGGCTGCCATTACAGAATCCTTATTAAGCAATGACGGTTACTTTCATTTGAAGAACCGGGGAATCGTCATTTCGGCTGATCGCGTGGTTTACAGCCCGGAAGAAGAAACCGTGACGATTTATTTTGCTGATAACATGTATCACGGCAACATTGACGGCGGACATACCTATAAAATAATCTGCGAGCATAGAGGAGAAAACCTGGAACAGTATGTGCAGTTCGAAGTGATGACCGGAGTCGAGGATATCATTGAAAGCCTGGCAGAAGCGAGAAATACCTCCGTGCAGGTTGATGCCAAATCCATGGCGGAGCTCGCGCAGAAATTTGATCCGGTAAAAGAGGCACTCGAGGGAATGCCGTTTTTCAAACGGATTGCTTTTAAGCAGAATCAGATTACAATGGATGACGACACCGGTAAAAAGCTGAAAATGATTGATGCCCGTGAGATTGTTGCCATTATCAATATGTTTAATATAGAGGAATACGATGCGGCCCATCACCCCATTCAGGCATATTCCTCAAAGGCAAAAATGCTGGATTTGTATTTAAAGGATCCGGAGCTGTACCGAAGATATGTCAATGTTATGCCGGATATCTTTGATTTGTATGATGCGATAGAACTGGAATTTGCTGATGCCTATAATGGCAGCGGCGGCCGGTACGGGCGGAAAAAGTATGCGGGGTACAAGGAAGGAAAAGTAGTGGGAAAAAGCAAATTCGGAATGAACGACATGCTTTACAAGGTTCCGGACGGCCTTCTGTATCCGACGATTGCAGCCTTTCGTTCCCTGCTCGTATTTAATAGGGGGACAGGAAAGTACGAGTGGAAAAACAAAGTGGATCCGATTGAAGTCTGGGACAGATGTAAGGGAGAATTAACCAATAAGATTATGAGCTTTGCTGCGTCCCTTGGAGATAACCCGAATGCGGTGGGCAAGGATAACAACATATGGGATCTTGCCTACATGACTATAGTATTGAGGAATAGGAATTAATATGAAAAGAGAAAATTATACCATCCGGCTCAAAATAAAGGAGCTTCTGGAAGAGCGGAAGCTCACCCAAAAAAGACTGGCACAAATGTCGGGGATCCGAGAATCCACGATTAGTGATATTGTGCGCGGAACAAGAACGGTGATTAATTTTGAACATTTGTCCAAAATAGCGGCGGCATTAGAAATATCGGACATATCCCAGCTGATTGATTTTGAGGAATAGCCTGTCCGGCTATGCCGCCGCCTGATCCACCTGATTTATAAGAAAGATTGACTCCATGGCCCGTTTCATCATCCGGAAAATTTCAGGCCCATATTTTATTATGGCAAAGCAAAACAGGATCAGTCAGGCAAATGCCGTGTGCAGGAGACGGATTAGCTTAGAATCCGCTCCTATTCTCATATCAGCCATGTCTCTATTTCATCCGCTTTGCTGTATTGCTGTAAAGTGTGCCTGAATTTCTCCATCCAGGGCTTTAACGGCTCTGTGCCGTCAAAAGAGTAAAGAATGGAGAGAATTTCCCGTTCCCCTTCCTGGATCATAGCCCGGCGGCTGTCACTGGTGGGATTGCCGAAAGGCCCCAGATCATCATATAAAACGGGCAGATGTTCAATATTTACACTGCCTTTTCCAATGCCTCCGTAGCGGGCACCGTCTTCGGCGCGGCACAGCCTGATATCGCCTTCCAGGGCGCTGACATCATAGGATCCGATGGAATAGCCGGAGGAGATAGAAATGAGGTTATTGATCTCCACCACGTTATTGATATGGTAAAGTCCGGCCTGTTTGACAACCCGGCGAAGCATGGCTTCGGCGGCATTGCGGTATTCCTGAGGTGATTTTCCCAGCGCTTTGTAGGCCTGCCGGGTAGCAGCAATGTGGGGGTTCATTGCGACAGCGTCCAATGTATATTCAGAGGAAAGGGTCTGAATCGTATGTTCAAAAACCTCTAAAAGCGGGGCCGGACTGGGCTCTACCTGTACTTTATAATGAAGAATACCCAGAGCGGCATTCTGACAGAGCTGTTTGATCTCATCGGAAATCGTGAATTTCATGGTATTTGGCCTCCTGTATTTGTATTTTACGTTCCCAATTATAAAATAAGTGGGAAAGAAAGTAAAAGAATAATTCTATTTTTATTCCGGCTTTTTCATAAAGTTCCGAACGCACCGGAATGCGGGATGGATACCGGATGTTTTGGTGAATCTGTCCGGGTGAAAATGACAGAAAATGAGAGCTGGGATCGAATAGAAGAGTTCGTTTAGAGTTCCTGCGGTTTCAAATTGACATTTATGCATCATTTTGGTATATTTATACAATACATAATGGAAGAAAGAGAAAGGGGACTATGAGTATGAATTATGGAGTTTTAAGCCTTTTACCGCCTTTGGTTGCGGTAGTTCTGGCGATTAAAAGCAAAAATGTAATTTTTTCATTGTTCTGCGGCGGATTTGCCGGTGCTTTGATTTTATGCACAGGAAATCCATTTGCGGCTGTAAAATCCATGATTGGAGATTACTTTTTCGTTCAGCTGACGGACAGCTATAATGCCGGTGTCATCGTGCTGGTTATTTTTATCGGCGGTTTTATCAAACTGATGGAAAAATCAGGGGGCGCCCAGGCCTTTGCAAAAGGGGTTCACAAGGTTATCAATACAAAGCTGAAGGCCCAGCTGTGTGCATGGCTTGGAGGAATTCTGATTTTCTTTTCCGATCTGGGAACGCCGCTTCTGGTGGGACCGGTTTTCAGACCGTTATTTGATAAAATGAAGGTGTCCAGAGAAAAGCTTGCCTGGATTTTGGACTCCACGTCCTCACCGGTGGCAATTCTTGTTCCGTTCATTGGCTGGGGCGTTTATATTATGGGACTGATTCAGAGTGAATTTGCCAATCTGGGTGTGGCAGAGTCCGATTACACTACCTTTGTGCGGGCAATTCCGTTTCAGATTTATGCAATTCTGGCAATTCTCATGATCCCGTTGGTGGCATTTACGAAAAAGGATTTCTCCCAGATGCGCAGAGCTGAGCTGCGGGCGCAGCAGAATCCGGTTCCGGAGGAAATGAGAGAAAACTACGTGGCAGAGACAGATGAGAAAGGCTATTCTCTGGGAAATGCAAAGCCGATCATGGTACTTCTGCCGATCCTTACGGTTTTTGTGGTGTTGTTTGTAAATCTGGTACCCTTGGGCTTCCCATTTGCCAAGGTGGATGGAAATACCTTCCGTGTGGCGCTGACCATGGGCTATTTTCTGGCTGCTGTGCTTCTAATGGCCATGATGCTTTTCTTTAAGGTAAAGAATGTGGAAGACACGTTCAAAATTTATGTGGACGGAATGAAGGGCATGACAGATGTGGCCATTACGCTGGTACTGGCCTGGTCCCTGGGAACCATGATAAGCACTCTGGGAACTGCAGAGTTTATTATTGATATTCTGCGGAATGCCAACTTTAAAACAGAATTGATTCCCGGATTTATCTTTCTGTTTGGTATGTGTGTGTCTTTTTCAACCGGAAGCTCCTGGGGAACCTTTGCAATTATGATGCCGTTGGCCATTCCCATGGCCCACGCTTTTGGAATTCCCTATGAGATCTGTGTGGGCGCCGTGCTTTCGGGCGGTCTGTTCGGAGATCACTGTTCCCCTATTTCAGATACTACAATTCTGTCCTCAACGGGAGCCGAGTGTGATCTGGTGGCCCATGTAAAGACACAGCTTCCTTATGCATGCGTAAATGGAATCATTGCTTTCAGCTCCTTTATTTTAGCGGGATTCACAAAAAGCCCTCTGTGTGTGGTATTTGCGGTTGCGGTGCTTGTTGTGTGTATGTTCCTGTGGAATAAGCTGGAGGGAAAGACGGAAGCCGTCTGACGGAGTATACGTTTGTGTGTCTGCCAGAGCGATCGGGCGGATGTTGGCCTGGCCTCTAAGAATACCTGAGGGCAGGCCTTTCATTTACGCGGGTGACGAGCCAAACGAACATGCCTGCAGGATCAATTGGCGGCTGCCGCGATAACGGGCAAAACTCGCGAAGCATGATTTGTCTCGTTCATGCAGGAGGTGGACCAGGCAGCGGGCCAAAGTCATGTTTCAACATACTATAAAGATAAGAAGAAAAACAGGAGTCAAGATGACTTCAGCAAATCGAACCGTACCGTTGGAACGAGATGCAGAAGAGGTATGTGAACAGAGCGCTCTTTATCCACGCATTTATCAGCTTCCTCCGGAGCAGGGAAGGCGGAGACTGGAAGAGGCCCAGAGCACACCGGTGTACAAATATCCTGCCGATATCAAAATTAGCCGGATTCATACAGGAAAATGGGGGACTATTCCTGTCTATCTGGTTTCTCCCACAGAAATACGGGAAATGCTGGGAGAAAGAAAGGTTTGTAATGTAATATTCTATCTTCATGGCGCCGGATGGGTATTCGGAAGCTTTCATACCCATGAAAAGCTGGTTCGGGAACTGGCAGCCCGAACCGGCTCCCTGGTGGTATTTCCGGAGTATTCCCGCGCGCCGGAGGCCAGATATCCGGCTGCCATGGAACAATGCTATTTTCTGCTGAGCCATCTCTGGAGCTGGCTGGAGCGCCTCTATCCGGATATCAGGCGGGAGACATTGACTGTGGCAGGCGACAGTGCGGGAGGAAATATGGCCATTGCCATGGTTTTTTTACAGAAAATGCGGAGCGGACCGGATATTCAGAAGCTTCTTTTGTATTATCCGGTTACCGATGCCTGTTTTGATACGCCGTCCTATTGCCGGTTCGCGGAGGGGTATTATTTGTACCGGGACGGGATGAAATGGTTCTGGCAGCAGTATGCGCCGTCCTCTTTCGAGAGAAATCAGATTACGGCGTCTCCTCTGCGGGCCGATGTGGAGTATCTGAAGCATTTTCCGGATACGATGATTATAAACGGCCAGGCGGATGTGCTGCGAAGCGAAGGGGAAGCGTTTGGAGAAAAACTGCGGTGTGCCGGTGTGAAGGTGGCTGCCCTGCGGGTGCAGGGGACCATCCATGATTTTGTCATGCTGAATGCGCTGGATCAGACGGAAGCCTGCCGGACAGCCATGGATGCATCTGTAGGATGGATAGTCAGGAAAAATCAGGAGCGGACAGAAACAATAGTCTGAAAAGAAAACAAAAAAAGAAGCAGAATCCCCCGCGTTTTATGCAATGGAGACTGCTTCTCTTTTTGCTTTATTCCTAGTTACTTGGTTCCTGCTTACCGAAAGGTCTCCCGTGCATACTGAGACAGCTCATCCCTGAAGTCAGGATGCGCAATGGCAATCATAGCCTCAGCTCTCTCGCGCAGGGAAAGACCGGAGAGCTTGGCAATTCCGTATTCGGTTGCCACATACTGTATCATGGTACGCGGAGCGGAAGTCACACTGCCGCCCGGAATAAAGGGAACAATATTGGATTTTAAGGAGCCGTCCTTTTTCTTGTGGGTGGAGGCTAAGCAGATAAAGCCCTTTCCTCCCTCGGAACGGAATGCGCCCTCCAGAAAGTCAAGCTGTCCGCCTGTACCGGAAAGCTGTCTTGCTCCGGCAGATTCAGCATTTTCCTGTCCCATGAGATCCAGCTCCACGCCGCCGTTGATGCTGATGACATTCTTCATCCGGCTGATGCGCTCCGGAGAATGGACATAATCCACATCGGAGGGGCGAAAAAGCTGCGGCTCTGCATCCAGCCAGTCATAGAGCTCCTGAGAACCCATGGCCAGATTCCAGGTGGAGTATCCGGTGTCAATCTCTTTCTTTTGGTTTGTCAGCTTTCCTGCCCGGTGAAGCGCCAGGAAGGCATCGCTGATGGTTCCTGTATGGCAGCCCAGATCCTTTACATCGGACTCTGCCAGCATTTTGGCCACGGTAAAAGGAACACCGCCTACACCGAGGGATAAAACGGCTCCGTCCGGGATTTCATTTACCACATGCTTTGCAATCTCGATATCCACGGCAGAGGGTTCCCGGTAGGTACGAAGGGGCAGAGGAGAATGCTCCCCCTCTACAATGAAATCCGCTTCTGACAGATGCACCCGGTGGGAGCCGTCTACACCCTGAAGCTTCGGAAGCTTTTCATTGATCTCGAATACAACGGTCCGCGCATTCTCGAAGATCGTGCGCCATGCATAGTTGGAGATACCAAGGCCGCAATAGCCGTCACTGTCAGGCGTGGAAACCGGCACAAAGGCCACGTCAACGCGGATATGGCGGCGGTAAAGCTCCGGAAGGCTGCGCAGAATCATCGGGATAAATCGGCATAAGCCCCGGCTCTGCAGCTTGCGCTCATAATCGCCGATATGCCAGCTGTAATAGGTGAAGGCGGACTGTTCGGGATCGCATTCCACCACTTCGATTCGGGGCTGAATCACCAGGCCGCCGCGGATTTTCACATCCTTTAATTCATCCTTTCGCGCTGCCAAAGCCTTATCCATCAGCTCCGGAAAGCCGGCGCCAAAGCCGTAGTCCACCCAGTCACCGGAACGGACTGCTTTTGCAGCCGCCTCCTCCGGGGTGACAAATTTGCTTTTGTAATCACTCAACATACGTATTCCTCCTGGTTTTTGTTCAAGTATCTTGTATAAAAACGGGATGCTGTTCCCTGTGTGATACTCTGAGTCAGAAATAATTTTACCATATTTTAGGATGGAATGCGATCCCCAAAATAGAAAAGCCATATTTTGCAAAGGCCAGCTGTTTTTCTCACATCAGCTTGACATACAAAGAAACATTTATTAAAATAATTATTATAATAGTTAAAATAATTATTACAGCAAATACATGCTATGCAGAACCGGAACCGGCACAAAGAATATAGTAAAGGCAGGAACCATGAGAAACACAGCACAAATAAAACGATTTAACATGAACCGAATCCGCAGTATTTTCCGAAGCGGCGGCTCTTACACAAAACAGAATATTGCAGAAGCTGTCGGATTAAGCATTGCCACCTGCAGCAATTTCCTGAATGAGCTGGAAGCAGCGGGAGAAATTGCAGGGCAGAAGCAGCAGACCCTGGAGGTGGGGCGTGCGACTATGGTATATGAGCTGAATGCAGATTACCATCTGATTGCCTGTATTGCCGTAAAAGCAGATCGTAACGCCCAGACGGTTCAGTGCCGGATCAAAAATTTACTTTCCCGGACAGTCTGGGAAGAAGAAGCGCTTCTGGAACAGCCGGATTATGAGCAGATAGAAGCCTTTATCACAGCCCTGCTGGAACGCTGCCCCGGGATTCACTGTATCAGCCTCTCCATTCCCGGGACGGTCGAGAGGGGAGTCATCCGTCAGTGCGACATCAAGTCCCTGATTGGAGAGCCTTTGGTTGAAAAGCTGGAACGAAACACAGGGCTTCCTGTTTATGCTGCCTGTGATATGCACTTAAGCATCTATGGATATTATAAGAAGGAATGTGAGGAACACCAGTCCGTCTCCATGCTGCATTTCCCGGAGGGTGTTCTGCCGGGAGCCGGCAGTCTGGTATGCGGCTGCCCCATTGAGGGTGCCAACCATTTTGCCGGAATGATTGCCTACCTGCCCTATGGAATCAGCCTGGAGGAACAGCTGAAAAAATGCAGGAAAAAAGAATACATCGGCCTGGCAGCGCAGGCGGCAGCTTCTGTGATTGCTCTTATCAATCCGGATTTGATTCTCCTGACCGGAGATTTAGTGGAACCGGAGGATATTTCCTGTCTCTACGGAGCCTGTCTGGAATGGGTTCCGGAGGAAAATATTCCGGAGTTGATTCATGTGGAGGCACCGGAGTCCTACCTTTATGAAGGCCTGTATATGAGGGGATTGGAAAAGCTGATGGAGGGAGAATAAAATGACGGAAAAAGAAAAAATGCTGCAGGGCCGCTATTATATCAGCTGGGATGAGGAGCTGACCGGAGAGCGGGAACGGGCAAAAGACAGTCTGTTTGCGTTTAATGGATTAAAACCGTCCCTGAGAAGGGAACGGGAACAGATCATCCGCGGGCTGTTCGGAAAGGCCGGCGCCAACTGCTGGATTGAATCGCCTTTTAATTGCGACTACGGCTATCACATTACAGTGGGAGATGATTTCTATGCGAATGCCGGCTGCTGTATATTGGACTGCGCTCCTGTCAAGATAGGAAACCGTGTCCTCCTGGGTCCTAATGTGGGGATTTATCCTCCGGAGCATGCCTTTGACAGGACAGAGCGGGCGCAGGGCTATGAGCGGGCCTTGCCCGTCGTGATTGGGGATGATGTCTGGATCGGCGGAGGCGTCACCATAACCGGAGGCGTGACCATCGGCCCCAATACGATTATCGGAGCCGGAAGTGTGGTCACAAAAGATATTCCCGGCGGAGTGGTGGCTGCCGGAGTGCCATGCCGCGTGATCCGCAGAATAACCGGGCAGGACAAAATCGTATACAAAGAAAAACTGTAAAATCAGTAGGAAAGGGAAAACGGCAAATCAGAAAGCCCTGTCTCAGCGCAGATAAGTAACCCGCGACTCATCAAAGAATCCCCGTGCTGCCGGTGCCTCATCGGCTTTACCAAGGGCAATGATGCAGAAAGGCATGCTGTTCACACCCAGAATTTTCTGAAGCTCTGCAGCCCGTTCCAGCTTTGGATAGCATCCGCACCAGCAGGTGCCGTAGCCTAACTCGGTGGCAGCCAGCAGCAGATTCTGGGCAGCAGCGCCGCAGTCCTGGGGCCAGTATCCTTCGCTGATCCCTTTCTGCAGATCCGGACGCCCGCAGATTACGATGGCTAAGGAGGCAGTGGAAAGCATGGAGGTATACGGGTGTATTGTCATGATCTGATCCTTTGTCTCCTCACTTTCCACCACAACGAATTCCCAGGGGCGAGTGTTGCAGGCACTGGGAGCCATCATAGCTGCCTCCAGAATCTGTCTTAAATCCTCCGGTGCAACTGCTGCGCCGGTTTTATATTTTCGGATACTGCGTCTTGCGTGAATGGTTTCCAGTGTATTCATATAATTCCTCCTCGTCTTACATCACCCGAAGAATGAGTCATATCTTATATCTCAGGGCGTTTGAAATGAAACTGTGTGATTACAGTATACCGTATATCAAACAAACATGCCATACAGCTGTCGCGTTTTCCGTGTTAAAATATGATGATAACATATCGTGTATCATGGGTTTCTGCTGCCGGCAAAGCGATCCGGAGGCTAAAAGAAACCCTGTTTTGAATTCCATAGGTAATTGCGAAACAAGTTTGCACCCTTGATTCCAACAAGGTAAAAATCCGGCTATGCCGTATTTTCAGGAGGTATATGTAAAAAGCAGGATTTTAGAGCATGAAGACAAAGCAGATAAA
>Ga0129308_1003016_pt1 | contig 12993 bp, 7 predicted proteins | sample L827metagenome_FD_94440 | JGI IMG/M metagenome (GOLD analysis project Ga0129308, IMG submission 94440) | Ring-tailed lemur group fecal microbial communities from Wisconsin, USA - L827 metagenome | ecosystem: Host-associated > Mammals > Digestive system > Large intestine > Fecal | place: USA...
ACTTCCATAACCATAAATCCAGGTATCGCCGATTTCCGAAGTCACTACCGGCAGCTTATCCTGTATCGAAACCAATTCTTCGGCGATTTCATTGAAAGAAGAGGCTATCAGACGAGCATTCGGATAACGTTTATGCAAATCGGCATAAATTTCTTTCACCTTTTCATAAGAATGAGGACCATGATTATCTCCGGTAAAATTAATGGATATAACCGCTTTGTCTCCCGGAAGTATGTTCTCCGATCCGTAATCCTGCTGATAAACCAGAATCAGTTCACTACCATCCGTATCTCTCCAACGGCAGAATTCAGGAACAGCAGGAATAGGACAAGCCGGATTCACACCTATATGCAGGAAACGAATTCCCGCACGACTCATCGGAGCGACAATACTGCGTGTATGTCCCGGTACATCAGTCATTTTAGCGGCAATTGTTTTCTTTCCATATTTTTCATCCAGCTTATGCGACAAAAGCAGGCAGGTTTCAAACAAGTCCAGATTCATCGACTCAGATTCAACGGTATAAGGGACCGAATTCCAAACGATATCCCCCCGTTCGATTGCAGCCTCCAAACGATTTACCTCCTGAGGAGATGCTGTATGAAGATATTTCCAGATAAGCCATGCCCCTGTGGTCCATACATATTTTTCTCTTGCATTCTCAGCATGTAGTTTTTCCGACACATCCAACGCTTTAGGAATAAACTCCGACACATAACGTTGCGTAACTACCGAACTCAAATCGGTAAAACCGACATCCAGATGTGTTTTAAAAACAACATATACTTTATCGACAGAGGTATTCGTCTCTTGACCTAAAAGAGGAGTAATTCTCCCCAAAACAATCAATAAAAAAATTATAATTTGTTTCATACAATAATTTAGCTTATTACTTTATATTACAATACTCCTACCAATTTAACATATTCCTTGATAAAAGGACTAGTTATATTCAGACTGGCTTGAGAAATTATTACATTATTTTCTTACCTCTGTTACATTTGAATAAGGCGCTATTTCCATGGCTTTTATCATGGCTCCGTTAGCCGTCTGGCGCAGTCCGAGAACCAGGACATTCTTCTTACCCTTGCCGAAGTTCAGCCAACATTCGGGCAGGTAAAACTCACGTTGCGGACCCGCCTCCCAATGACGGCCGATGTTATGACCGTTCAGCCACATGTAACCGTTGCCCGATGCATTGATCCGGGCAAGCCAGGGAATCCAGACGGAAGGATCGGATGCAGGAAGCTCAAACTCTGCCCGGTACCAGGTGAAAAGACCGTCGGGACCGCCTTTAGGCTGTATGTCGTTTCCTTTCCGGGGAATATCGCCGGTTGTATCCAAAGATACCGGTTCCCAGCCCTGCGGTACGAACTGCGGCCGGTTCCAACCTGCCGTGATTCCGGCAGCATCCTTCGCACACTCCCATTCCAACGGATGCGTCATCGCCGTTTCCGTCACTGAAAGACCTCCCTGACGGATACCCGCCAGCTCTTCCATCGGTACATACCCGTGGGCATGGCCCAGGTTCTCATATACGGCAATGATCTCGTTATCACCTTCTTTCAGCAAACCCGATACGTCAAAACGGTTATCGTATTCGTCCGAACGGATACGGTCGAAGCAGTTACGGGTAGTCCAGCTTTGCGCATCCGCCTTATCCGGGAACAGACGTCTGGCCTGCTTACCGTTCACCTGCACCGAGACGATATCACGGGTAAACATATTGAACAGAAGGAAACGTTCGTCCGATGCCTGCTGTGCCGTCAGATTCACATGGCTCCGGTACAGGTTATAACGGAAATCATTCACATCCAGATCGGAAAGCGATACCAGCTGCGGCAGCAACTGCCATTGCGCTTTGGAAAAGTCGTCTTCCTGTTTCAACACGCTGGCGATCCGGACAGTTTCCGGCAGACGGGAAGGACGCAAGAGATGTTTCTGTTCCTTCGGCCACCATTCTCCTTGCGACGGTTTCTTGCCGACCGGGACCACCAGTACTTTACATCCTAAAGCCGGAAGTTCATAGCGTACCTCGATCGGTTCAACCGTCAGAGAATCGGCGTTTTTCACATCCGCCGAAGCGATCAGCACTTTCTCGCCGTTCTGGTTGATGTTATACATCGGTTCCGACGGCTTACTCAACTTTCCGGGGATCAGTGTCACCTTCCCTTTCAAAGGATGATCGGGATCGGTATTGTGAAGGAAGATAAAACGAGTTCCGTCAACGGCGATACGTACGCCTCCGAACAGTTCTTTCGGAGCGCCATCCAATTCGCAGGGGCCTCCTTCCGAACGTACCAGTTGCGATTCGAACGCTTTTATAAAACCACCGATCTCCTTGGCTGCAAAATATTTAGGACCCAGCGCACCGCTCTCACGGATGGCTGCATTATAATCATAACTGGTAGTCATTCCTCTCGCTCCCCATCCGGCAAAATGGGTTCCTCCGAAAAACATATAATAGTTAATACCAGTACCGCCTCCCAGGATGGACATCAAACCCAAAGCCTTGAAATGCCGGTCGTCGGAATAATGTTCTTCACTCAGCTTCCCGGTAACCAGCGAGAACCAGCCCCCTTGCAGTTCGGTCACAAAACCGGGCGCATCCGGCTGTACACGGCAAAGATCCGCCATTCGGTGCGCACAGCTGGGTGCATCCGACAGACCACCCACATAATAATTGTCGCAATCGAAGACTTGCGACAGTTCGGGATCCTTACTGCTACGGCATTCGCCGGTCAAACAGGTAAAAACAGGAACATCGAAACCGTTCCTACGTACGGAACGATACAGTTCTTTCAGGAAACGTTCTTTTCCCTCACACCCGTGAGCATTATATTCATTCTCGATCTGAATCATAATAATTCCTTTCTCTCCTTTTGACTTACGGGTAACCTGCTCGTCTGCCAACGCTTTGCATACAGCATCGAACCAATGCACCGACCAGCGGACATGTGACGGATCGGCACTACGCAGCCATAATCCTTTTACATCGTCCGGGCGGAATTTAGCCAGCCAACGGGGATAGGCTCCCCCAGAAAACTCGGCACAGATAAACGGGCCGGGGCGGACGATCGTATAAAGATCAAATTCCTCCTGTGCCATCTTCAACCAGCGTTTCAGGTCGGAAAAGTCGAACTTCGTCGTATCGCTCAGGCTGCTGGGCATACTTCTTTCATGCCAGTTCCAGGGTACATAAGTCTCCACCACATTAAACCCCGCCTCCTTGATCTGACGGAAACGATCGCGCCACAACTCTTCCGGGCAACGGAAATAATGGAAAGCCGCACTATATACAAAAATATCTTTTCCGTCGATGGTCATACAGGAACCGTCATAGCGGATACGGTCTGGTTGTACAAATTGTTTGACGGTGTTTACTTCCTGCTTGACTGAGTTTTCATCTTTCGCTTGCGCAAACTGACTGCTTATACACAGGAGAAGAGCTGCCCAGGCTGTCTTCATTAAAATTGTATTCATTCTATTTAAGGGAATATTTTATTAGAGCCTATTTACCAGGCGACAAAATTAATCGTTAAACTCCATAAGAAAATAGCAAAAAACTGCCTATTCCGTGGATTATTATTGCTTACAACGTTTATAATCCGGAACCAAAAAGGGCACGTAGAACAATAATCACACGCCTACGTGCCCGCATATTAATCCAAAAACACAATAGCCTTAAAGTATTTTATTACAATAACGGATCGAAAGTACCTCCCCACTCTTTATTCTGTTGTAACTTCGAGTTTCTGTCGAGGTCATCTTTCTTGATCGGATAAAACCAATGGTTCAGATCCAGATTGAAACTATAATCAGTGTTCGCATCCAGACATTCGATATAATCGAACCGGAACATCTTACGCAATTCCGGATCATCAATCATGTTACCGGTCCAGTCCATTTTCTGAATATCATCGTTATTCTTGATTACCAGATAAAGTCCGGAACGATACTTCAGGTTATTCAAAATATCGAAACGTTTCCAACGGCGCAGGTCACCCCACCGTTTGCCCTCATAAGCAAATTCGATAAAACGTTCATTCACATAAGCCTCCCGGATTTCACTTTGTGTATTGGCAGTAATTCCATAACGGCTGTCGCCGTAAACGATCCCTGCCCGTTTACGGACATCATACAATACCTGAAGGGCTTCAGCACTTTTCCCGATCTCATTCGCACATTCACCGTAATTCATCAACACTTCCGTGAAACGGATTTCCATCCAATCGGTTTCCGCATACGACAAAGTTCCTCTGTCCAAAGAACGATCCAGTCCTTTCAACTGGAACCAGCCGGAAGAATTGTTGCCCACACCTACACCCAGCTGATTCTGCACCAATGTCACATAACGCAATTCTTCGCCGTCGTACACTTTTTTCCATCCATTCCAATAACTCTGTCCGTCGTTATCTTTGTCGGCAGACGGATATACTGTTCCCGGATTAAAAATAGTCGCATAGAAACGAGGATCACGATCGCTATAAAACTCATCCAAGAAAGAGGCATTATACTCAGAATCCGATGCCAGACGTTCCACATCCAATGTCAATTTAGAACCGTCTTTCTTCGGAAAAGCCAATGCTAAAGGCAAAATTGCCTGATTACTATTAGCAGAACCATTACAGAACGGTTCCGGACGGATACCACTTTGATTAAAGGTATGGTCTGAATAATAGAACTGATTAACCATCACACCTTCACAATTTTGTTCATCGTACCAGATATCTTCAAAAGCACCTTCATACATACCTTTCCCCACACTCTTCAAGAAATCGACGGCATCTTTATTTGCCTGATAAGCTTTCTGCCAACGTTCCGGGTTATTATCCGGGTTGAAAAGGGGGCTGGCATACCACAACAGGACACGCCCTTTGAATGCCATGGCACAACCTTTGTCAATACGTCCGTAATTATCATCATCCCATTGATCGGGTAGATCTTTAATGGCAGCATCCAGATCTGCCAGTATCTGCTCCATACATTCGGTCGTACTATTACGCTCCACCAACAAAGACTGAAAATCAGAGACATCCTGAGGTTTCAGGATAAGCGGAACCCCACCTAAGTTCTGCACTTTTCCCCAATAATCCCAGGCCCGCCAAAAGAGTGCCTGAGCCGCCAGTTCTTTCTTTTCTACCTCTTTCAGTACATCAGGAGATACATTTTCAAGTTCGGTCAGGAAATAGTTGATCTTATCGATATTATCATATCCCAACCCTATACCGGCATTGTCCACCGACAATTGTCCACGCGCATACTGGCTCATATCACCCGGTCCGTTCATCCCTTCATCCGTATTATTGGCAGAAGTAGGCCATCCCGGCATCATACCTCCGGCTATATCCGTAATAAAGGCAGTGATCATCTTCTTATCATTCCACACATTATCCGGATTAATCGCCCCGGTATTCTGATAATCCAAACTACATCCGGTCATACCCAGAAATAAGCCGAACAATATACTATTTACTATTTTCATAAAGCTTTCCTCCCGATTTAAAATTTAACATCTACACCGAAACTGATAGAACGGGTTACCGGAAATACTTTTCCCTTACTAATTTCCGGATCGTAATATTTAAAATTACTCAGTACAAACAAGTTCGTACCGGAACAATAGAATCTGAGATTATCGATCACATTTCCAAATGCGCCTGCAACGAAAGTCTTTGGCAGCGTATAGCTCACCGTCAAATATTTCAAACGCATGAAATTCATCTTCTTAAACCAGTATTCACTGTCTCTGTCGTACGTCTTGCCTCCGTCCGAATAAGGTAATCGCTTCGGAAGCGTAGCATTGGGATTGTCTTCCGACCAACTATCCGTGTACCAGTCTTTCCACATACGATGCCACTCCGCACCTTCGGCCAAATCGCGGAACGATTTGTATTCGCCTAACCTTCCGGAGAACATCATATCCAGACTCAGACCTTTCCAGCTTCCACCCAGATTCAGGCCATACACCACCGGAAAATTATTATCCTTTAAAACCACTCTGTCCCACGAGTCGATAATACCGTCAGGTGTTCCGTCGGGTCCTGAAATATCTTTATAGATCATCTGTCCCAAAGCGGGAGGAGTTCCGTCGATCCGGTAATCGGGATGCGCAGACTTAAATTGATCCAATTGTTCCTGTGTACGGATAATACCGTCGTACACCCAACCTGTAATATAGCTTGTCGCTTTTCCGACCGGGATATCGACATATTTTGCATTTTCTGCATAATCCTTCTTAATAACCTCATTCCAGCCATACGACAATGTCAGATTTCCAAAATAAGAGAAATCCTTACTTTGTCCACGGTAACCTAAAGAGAAATCAATACCCTGAGCATGGATCTGTCCATAATTCTCAGCCGGCATACTCTGGCTATAAGTGGTAGGTAGAATGGCTCGCCGATCTCCCAAAATATCGTAAGAGTTTTTAAACCAGTAATCGGCCGACACATTCCAGTTTGTAGCAAAATTCATATCGACCCCCACATTCCAGCTTAAAGCTTTTTCCCATGTCAGGTCCGGATTGATCACACTACCATATTTAACCCCGTACAACCGGGAAGGAGTCTTTCCATAATAAGCCGAATTGCCCTGTTTAAAGGAATATTGCCATTGCCATCCTCCCACAGCATCATTACCGGTCAAACCGACAGAAGCCCTCAGCTTCAGATAATCGACGAATGTCTTGTTGAAAAAGTTCTCTTCCGATATAATCCAACCTACAGAACCGGCAGGGAAAAACCCCCAACGCTGGTCAGGTGCAAAGTTCATAGAACCGTCCTCACGAAACGAGAAGCTTGCCAGATATTTATTCGCATACGAATAACTGAACTGGCCAATGTACGACATTCTACCATTTGTCCAATCTGTATCGCCACCACCGTCTGTATCTTCTCTTGCATTACTGGCTGCCCAGAATTGATCTATAAGAAAAAGTGGATATTTTTCCCGCATTCCATATACACTAGTGCCCGTTGATTCATTCCATTCAGATATCAAAGCTGCATTTACATGATGTTCTCCAAATGTTCTATCGTAAGTTAACTGAAAATTTAATTGCTGACTTCCATCTTTCACTGATTCTCTCCTCAATGAAGATTTATCTGGCCATGTTGAATTATATACTTTTGTAATATCTTCATCTTTTATTGATACAATATGTCCATTTGTCCCACTCAGTTTCGTATTAACCATCTCATAAACAGTCTCATAACGTTGTTTAAAAGTATTTGACCAGGTTTGTCCATATAAAACTTTAACACTTAAACCCTTCATAAAAGGTATTTTATAAGTCAAACTAGCTGTCAACTGAGGTTTTATGTAATCATTATGCCAATACCTTTTAGACTCGTCATATGTCGCCATTGCATTCCAAGAATTGCCACGGCCTATTAGCCTATTACTTTCCGTATAATAAGGAATACCTGGATTATCAGAAATCAAGCTTTGATAACCAGCATCAGCATTATCTATCGTCCCTTGCTTTGTGTCCACCAAAGAGAATCCAACAAAGGCTTCTAAATCTTTTGTGATATTGGCTGTAACATTCATTCTAATATTAAACTTATTATTCCATAATACATCAAAAATTCCTGTCTGCCTAATATAGGAACCTGATGCAAAATAATGAATCCGGTCATTACCTCCGTCCACGGTCAGGTTATGTACCTGAGTCGTCGGATCTTTATACAAAGCATCCAAGTGATCATAGCCATATCCTCCATTTACCGTTTTTAAATACTCTAATTCATCTTCTCCCCAAAAGTCAGCAGTTCCTGAATTCCCATTAATTTTATTATATAGATCATATGTCTCATAAGCACTTGTAAATTCTTGGTTTTTCGTACGAGAGTCAAAACTATATCCGTAAGAATAATTGAAGACAGGTCTACCCGTTTTACCTTTTTTGGTTGTTATCGTAATAACTCCACCGGCAGAACGTGAACCGTAGATAGCAGCCGAAGCAGCATCCTTCAATACGGTAATATCCTGAATTTCATTTATACTCAGATTATTAAAGTCACTAGCAGAACTAACCACTCCATCTATAACGAACAGGGCATCCTGATCATTCCAAGAAGACCGTGTGCGGATAGAGATACTGGGAGTTGATCCCGGCACACTATTCGGAGTACTTACATTTACACCGGCTAATTTTCCTGCCAGTATATTTCCCGCAGAGGTTACAGGCAAAGTTTTTAATTCTTCCGAAACCGTCATATTGGAAATAGCTCCGGTCAGCAACCCTTTCTTCTGTGTTGTATATCCCACTACCACGACCTCATCCAAAGTCTGCGTATCTTCTTTAAGGGTAATATTCATCAAGGCACCCTTTCCTACTTTGACTTCCTGCGACAAATATCCGATATATGAAACCTGAAGGACAACTCCTTCGGATACATTTATCTCAAAAGCTCCGTTCAAGTCGGATATAACACCGTTCGTAGAACCTTTCTGAACGATATTGGCCCCGATAACAGGTTCTCCGTTCATGTCGGTGATAACCCCTTTGACTGTTTTACTTTTACCGACAGTCCCATTTTGCAATTCAGATTCTGCGATAACAACTTGTGTTCCCCCTTTTACAGTATAAGAAACCGGGATCTGCTTAACCACCTGTCCCATCACAGCATCGATACTCTGATCGTTCGCTTCGACGGTAATAGGGGTATTCATGCCCGGAAGGCCTTTTTTATAGAAAAAACGGTATTTACTCACCTTTTCGATTTGCTTCACGACTTCGGAAGCGGGTTTGTTCTTCATATTGACAGTTATCTGTGCGTGGATTTCCAATAATGGAAAAGTTAACAAGAGTGTCAGAAAAACCATCTGTTTAAATAAATGCTTCATGTTACTCATTTTTCTTTTAATTAGAAATAAGATGTAGATAAAATAAATGTTTGTAACTTTGTAAGCAGAGGAGTCCCGTTAACAACAGTCGGTCTCCTACATCGACTGTATCAACTTGTGGGATATCTGCTAAAATTGTACATGTGAGGTAGCTCTGTAAAGGGTTACCTCTCTTTTTTTAATTCTTTTATTCCTTTCCCATAGGCAATTCGTTAGATTAGACATATTAGTATTTATTTCCGTAGGGTTAACATCCCCTGCTAAGGAGTTCTCCTTTTCAGGAATACAGTATCTCCTTTATTCTCATAGACAACCGGAGTTGTCAGGTTGATAATGTCGATAAAGTTTTCAAGACTGTTATTCCGAATGGTTCCTATATAGCATTCTTTTTTCAACGATTCGTCTTCTATATGGATGGTCGTATTGTACAGGCGGTTCATGATATGAGCGATCTCTTCCAAAGATTCGCCGTCGAAAGAGATTTCATTCTCCCTCCAAAGGGCAATACTGGCCATATTTTCATCCTTATACTGAGTAAAACTCCGGCTCGGCAGATCGATCCGGACCGATTCGTGCGGCCGGAGGATCGCCACATGGTCATCATAGCTGACTCGTACGGAACCGGAAAACAGAGAAGCAATCATCTTATCGTTATCCCTATAAGCGTTGATGTTGAAAGCTGTACCCAAAGCTTCGACCTGCATACCCTTTGCTTCCACAATAAAGCGTTTAGCCGGATTCTTAGCGACCTCAAAATAAGCTTCCCCTACCAACGCCACGTTACGTTCCTTCATGCCATAATCAGCTGGATAGCTGATCTTCGTATCGGAATTAAGCCATACCTTCGTGCTGTCAGGCAGAGTGACAAAGGCCCGCTGGCCCTTCTCTGCCGATACCGTAAAACTCTGCGCTGCCAGTTGTTTCTGCTTGTGGCTCATATTATAGTTGAGCAGGCTCAAAACGACAATGATGCAAGCAGCTGCTACCTGCGGCCAGATCTTCCAGGAAACGCGCGGACGCAACGGAACGGCCTTCACCTCTTTCTTCTTCTCATCCAGATGCAGGTTCAACCGGCGATACATACGTTCCTGAATATCACGCGGCATCTCATCCGAACTGTCTTTCCAGGCAGTCTCGAACAACGCAAAAAATTCCTCTTTGGATGCACATTCCCGGAACCATTCCATCAGCTGCCGATTTTCCTCCTCGGTAGTAGTTCCTGCTATCAGACGGTGAAGTAATTCTATTCTCATAATTTAATTCATATATATATAATAGTCGATTAAGTACCCGATGTACTTAATCGACCTATGCAATATATTGCATATTTAACTTTAATTCACAAAACACACTGTTATTAACAAGGAAGAAATCAGGCAAAAGAGCGGCGTTTCACATGGAAAGATAAATGAGCAGGAAAGCCACAGCCTTATCTCCCAACACCTTACGAAGCTCCTTCAATGCATGGTAGATATGCACGGCAACCGTACGTTCGGATATAGTCAGTTTTTCTGCTATTTCAGCGTGCGAGAGATTTTCAAAACGGCTCATGATAAATACTTTCCGGCGCATTTCCGGAAATGAAGAGATGACATTGAAGATATATTCCCTCAATGACTCGGCTTCGATCGTTCCTTCGTCCGAATTGGTGATCAGATTACTATCATTGATATCTTCCACCGATTGGTTGTTATGGAATGCCTTTCTCACATAGTTATAGGCCTGGTTACGGGCGATGGTAGCGATATAGGCCTCAAAATTAAGTTCCGGCTGTATCTGTCCGCGCCTCTCCCAAATTATCAGAAAAAGTTCCTGCACGATATCTTCAGCGGCATCAGAATCATTCAGCAGATACAAAACGGTATTGTATACTTTCGGACTATACCGCCAATAAACGGTATTAAAAGCATCCCTATCTCCCTCTTTAAGGCGATACAAAAGTTTACTATCCATATTTATGCTGCTATCCCCCATAATTAAACATAAAATCTTATGTTTCACTATAAAATAATATGCCAAAGATAGCAATTTTATTTATCTTATATAAAAACGGTCCTATCCTCCGGTAACCGTCACATACCGTAAAAGCTCGCAATTCCCGTTGATATCCAGTATGCCTTTTTTTAATAATTCGCTTTCCAGCCTCTTAAACGACACCTCTCCCATGTTATGCAATGTTTTCAACTTATCCAGGCCTTTGTGTTCTATAACATACTTCATCAAGTCCTCAAGCGTCTCTATATCATTGCCTCTTAACGCATTGACCGTCCTTCTATCCAGCTCGAAAGGGACGGTCAACAGCTTATCCAGTAAGTGCCGCTGGTCCTCTATTGAGATCTTCTCTCCGGAAAACTTCATCCGCAAGGCTAGCTCACTCTCCAATTTCTCTATTCTGGCATTCAACGATATTATCTTTGATTTCAGTACCCTGATTTCTTCTTCTTTCTCTACGCCCTCATCCAGATATTTCCTGACAAATCCGGTCTGAATGCCGATATCCGTCAGGGCATCCTGGAATATGATCTTTACTTTACGCTGTGAAATATTCAGATGTTTTGCCACTTTTCTGGAACTTATATGGGTTGCCAACGCATGAAATACGAATTTCTTTCTCTCGGAGTTAAGCAGATTGCGCATTTCCATTATGATAAACAGATATTCCGGGGTAAGTTTCTTAAATGATTCGGACAGGAGCTCTTTCTCCGTCACATATTTTTTTGGGGATACAGGTTGTGATTGTGTCTCTGCGCTTTGTTGTTCAGATACGGGAGGTCGTTCAGGTATGGGAGATTGTTGATCGGGCGTTGAAGGGACAACGCAAGCTTCCTTCGACGACGTTGCGGCAGGGTCAGGAAGCGGATTACTTACAAGGCTAAGCTTCGGGTCGTAGGTAAAAAGATGTTTTACATAATCGCGTAATCTAATTAACAAATTCATCATAATATAAATAGTTTAGTTTAAGTCAAAATATAAAGAATGTGGAGTTACCGCTATCTCAGCCGGGATTAAAATCGGGGATAATTTATGCAGACAGAGATACTGTCTTAAAATGCCTTTCTAAGAAAGTCAACGCTATGGCTTCTAAAACATTCCCTACAAGGACAAAGGTAACGGATATGATTAGAAAAACAACAGAATCAGCAAGAAAATCAATGTCAGGACTAAAAACTGCCCTATCCTCGCGAACCGAACAGTTATCTACATATTTGAATGAGTCGTATACTTCTTCCAAATATGAATAGTTGGGAGCTTTTGGAAAGCTCTAACCCTCTTTTAATGTTTACCAGTCTTATCTCCTTTTTCATTTGTATCTACATTTATGAATCTAAAACCTGTTATTTCTTTCTTACAAAGAAAGGCAGAATATCCCCATACCCCAATATTCATGCCTAGGTAAAAAACATAAACGGCTAAGTTTTTTACCCGGCATGCAGGAAAAGAAAAAAGCAAGGCAGATTGTTATTTCCCATATGACAAGCAAGGACTTTATCGTTTTGTCCTTATATTTGTCTCAAATAAACTAAGTTCGATATGGAAAGAGAAACAGAAGAGAAAACCGGAAAGAACGTTCACCAGGGTGCGAACGTCCGCAGATTACGTAATATAATGGGTGTCAAACAAAGCTCATTGGCGGAAAAGCTCGGTACTACGCAGCAAAAGGTTTCACGCATCGAAAGCCAACGGGTGATCGAAAAAGACACATTGCTCCAAATCGCGAATATCCTCCATGTTTCCCCCAAGATCATTGAAGAACTGGATGAGAACCCGCTGTCGATCGTGATTGAGAATAACAATTTTGAAACAGGTTATGGCAGTATTGGTAATTTAGGAATAATCCAGAATGATCAAAACAACGAAAACACGATCAACAATCCCCTGGATAAAATCATGGAATTGAATAAACAGTCTACCGACCTTTTTGAACGCATGCTGGCTGTTGAAAAGGAAAAGTCCGCCTTGCTGGAACAATTGTTGAAGGAGAAGGGGAAATAAGGCCTGTCTATTATAGCGCATATCTTATCAGATGTGAACTACTTTATAGTGTCTGTTCATAGTGACAGATGGTAACTGATTCCCCTCTCGAGAGGGGATAAGGGGTGTGTTATCTTACTCTGAAACAAGCGAATTTCACACACCCCC
>Ga0129308_1003017_pt1 | contig 12992 bp, 6 predicted proteins | sample L827metagenome_FD_94440 | JGI IMG/M metagenome (GOLD analysis project Ga0129308, IMG submission 94440) | Ring-tailed lemur group fecal microbial communities from Wisconsin, USA - L827 metagenome | ecosystem: Host-associated > Mammals > Digestive system > Large intestine > Fecal | place: USA...
AAAACAGTATAACCATCCGCCTCCGTAAAGGACGCCAATGTGGGCAGATACGGTTCGATCAGCCTGCAGATCGAATTCTTCCTCTGATCATTTCTGGCGCTCCAGGTGGGCAGATAAACGACCTTCGCTCCCAGCTTATGCGCCGCCTCAACAGCCCAGATGTTGCAGCCTCCGGCGGCGGCGTTAAGCGTGATGCTGGCATAAATGCCGAAATCGGAAAACTCCTTCGACAGATAATACGCGGTCGTCGTCGTGGGATAGAAATGCGATTTGAACACCACGCCGCCCATTCCTGCGTCTTTCATCATCTGCACGGTCTCTCTGTCGCTGAACCTGTTTGGAAATTCCAGACTGAACTCCGGAAAACCATGACAATGCATGTCGATCGCGCCCAGTAATAGTTCATCTGCTTTACTCATAAGAAATCCCTTCCTCTCTTGTCCGTATACTTACAATACGAAAAGAGATACACTGATGATAATGCCCGATATAAACAGCAGCACTGCCGTATATCCCAAATAGTCCTTTGCCTTTCCTCCCATCAGTCCGACGATGGGCAGCACCCAGAAGGGCTGGATCAGGTTGGTCCAGGCATCGCCCCAACCCACCGCCACGGCTACCTTTGCCAGATCCAGATCAAGTGTCTGAGCAGCCTCGATCATTATAGGACCCTGCACCGACCACTGCCCGCCTCCTGAGGGCACGAATATGTTCAGCAGTCCCGCCGACAGAAACGAAAAGACATAGTAGGTGTCCGCCGTAGATATCGACACAAAAAAGCTGGCGATGATGGAAACGAGGCCAGAGGATGTGATCATCCCCATGATCCCCGCATACAGCGGAAACTGCATCAGGATGCCGGATGCGCTCTCCGTCGATTCCTGGAACGCCGCGATCAGGGATCTTGGCGACTCGTGCAGGAGCAGGCCAAGGGAAAGCAGGATCAGATTTACGATGTTCAGATCCAGTCCCACCAGTCCGGCATTTTTCAAATAATCAACGATATAAATAAGGGTAAACAGGAAGAAAATAAAGTTGATGATCCTGGCGCCATCCATTTTTTCTGCAAATGTCTTCTTCCCCTGAGCCGGAGCCGCCTCTTCTTTTTTCTCTTCAAATTCCTCCTCCGATAAAAATTCGTTGGGCAGCAGCATATTTTCCGCTCTCTTTGGGGCCATAAACCCGAGAAGAACCGGTACCACGATCAAAAGTATTAAAAATGTAACATAAGACGCAGGGCTGAAAATAGTCTGTGTCAGGGGAATCACCCCCATCTGCTCCGCCAGCACATGGCCCTCTGTGGCAACCTGCAGCGGGATCCCCCCGGAAAAACCGGCTTCATATCCCAGGATCCCTACATATACCGACGCGCCCAGCAGCGGATAATGGACCGGCACGCCTCTTCTATACAGTCTGACCGCCACCTCCTTCGCTAGGATCGCTCCTCCGATCATTCCCACGCCCCAGTTTACATAGTACAGCACCATCGAGACCACCGCCACCAATACCGCCGCCTGCGCACAGTTCTGCGGGATCCTCGCCACACCGGAGATCGCTCTGTATCCTGCCCGCGATTTCACCAGAGCCGCGCCCAGAATGAGAGTCAGTGACGCCTGGCACATAAAGGTCAGCAGATTCCAGACACCGCGGCCCCAATAAACTCCCATGTCAAAAAGTGAATTCCCCGCCGCCATACCGGCAAACAGGGTAATAAAGGTAATGATGATCGCGATAACGAATGCTTCCGGAAGAACCCTGCGCATAAAATTCATCAGTGAAATACCTAACCGTTCCAACATCTCGCATTCTCCTTTCTGAATGAATATCTTCTCTATGGATCACTTATGTCCTGACGTCCTTGCTTTCACATATTCGATCATCCCTCCCCTGTCTATGATCTCCTGTATCTGTTCCGGATACACGCCCGCATAAAAATCTTCCCCCGTGGTTATGTCCGTGATTTTTCCCTCCGCCAGAGAAATCTCGCAGACGTCGCCCTGGCGGATCCTTGCCGCGGCTTCTCTGGATTCTAACAATGGCAGACCGATATTGATGGCGCTTCTGTAAAAAATCCGTGCAAAGCTGCAGGCTATGATACAGCGGACTCCCGCTGCCTTGATGCTGATCGGCGCATGTTCTCTCGAACTTCCACATCCGAAATTCTCACCCGCCACAAAGATATCCCCGGGGACGATACGGGACGCAAAGCCGCTCTCATAACCCTCCATGCATACGCCCGCCAGTGCTTCCGGATCTGTCAGGTTCAAAAATTTTCCCGGAACGATGGCGTCCGTATCAATATGATCTCCAAATTTAAATACTTTCCCCATTCTTATAACACCTCCTGCGGATGAACGATGCTTCCTCTGACTGCTGACGCTGCCGCCACGGCGGGCCCAGACAGATAGAGCTGACTTTCCGGCGCGCCCATCCGCCCCACAAAGTTTCTGTTTGTCGTCGCCAGGCCCTTTTCCCCGCTGGCGAGACAACCCATGTGCCCTCCGAAGCATGGCCCACAGGTAGGAGTGGACACCACGGCTCCCGCCTCCATAAAGATATCGATCAGCCCCTCCTTCATCGCCTGTCTGTAAATATGATTCGTAGCCGGTATGATGATGGTCCTGACATAGGGATGGACCCTGCGCCCACTCAGGATTTCCGCCGCTGCCCTCAGGTCTTCCATTCTTCCGTTTGTGCAGGAACCGATCACGACCTGATCCAGCCTGACTCCGGCGCAGTCTCCCACGGCCGCTGCGTTGCCCGGAGATCCTGGCAGCGCGACCTGAGGCTCCATTTCCGTAACGTCTATTTCTGTAATACTTTCATAGACAGCATCCGCATCGCTCTCATAACTACGGGGCTGTGCGCTCTTCCCGCCTGCTTTTTCCAAAAACTGCTTTACGCTGCTGTGACTGCGGCCGACACCCATAATGCCGTTTTTCGCGCCTGCCTCGATAGCCATATTACACATCGTAAACCTGCTGTCCATGGACAAAGATTCGACCACAGGTCCGGCAAATTCCAGCGCTTTATACAGTGCGCCGGCCACCCCCAGTTTTCCGATGGTATAGAGGATCAGATCCTTCCCCGTTATATAGGGGCCTCTCACACCGCCGTAGACGACCTTCATGCTCTCCGGCACCTTCAGCCAAATTTCTCCCAGCGCCATTGCAGCAGCAATATCAGTGCTCCCCACTCCGGTAGAAAAGGCGCCCAAAGCCCCATATGTACAGGTATGAGAATCCCCTCCGATAATTACCTGCCCTGGCAGCGTCAGCCCCATTTCCGGCAGGAAAGCATGTTCGATCCCCACATTTCCCGTATCGTAAAAGTGTGTCAGCCCCTTCTTTTTTGCAAATTCCCGGCAGTATTTGCACTGCTCCGCCGCCTGTTGATTGGCATTGGGTGTAAAATGGTCCATCAGAAAATAGATCTTGTCCCTGTCAAAGACGTCTTTGACTTCCATTTTTTCAAACTGCCGGATAGCGATCGGCCCTGAAATGTCATTTGTCAGCACTCCGTCCACCTTCACCACAACCAGTTCTCCTGGGCTTACCTCCTCCCTCCCCGCGTGATCCGCGATAATTTTTTCAGTTATTGTCATTCCCATTTCTTAATTCTCCTTTCTTGTGACTATATAATTGCAAGGGGCGTGCCAGTGGAAACGCAACATACTAAAATCTTTTACCTCACTGAAATTGCCCGCTTTCAGGCCATTCCAGGCGTGTGTCTGTGCATGGAGACAAAAAAATGAAACGGCGCGTGAAACAAATTCGTTTCACTCGCCGTTTCATTCCGTTTCATTTTTCACTTCATGTTTCCCGTCCAACTACCTCGCGTTCAGCCTTCTCCACAGTGTTGTACGGCTGATCCCCAGTTTTTCCGCCGCCAGAGTCCGGTTTCCTCCGCATTCCCGCAGCGTCTTTTCCACTTCATCGTCCTCAAATTTCAGACCGTCCGAGGCCTCGTTTCCCATGAGCATTGCCAGAACACCGCAATAATCGTCTCCCTCCTCACAGACCGCAGCAAACCGCTCTATGATATTTCTCAGTTCCCGGATGTTTCCCTTCCACTCATTTTCGGCAAGGATCCGGCTTGTCGCAATTTCTTCTTTTACACGGCCGGGGAGGTCCGCACAATACAAATTTAAGAAAGTCATAGCAATAAGGGGAATGTCCTCCCGACGCTGACTCAGGGAAGGGATCTTGACTTCAAGAACGCACAGTCGATAGTATAGATCTTCTCTGAATTCTCCGCTCTCGACCATTGCCCACAGATCCCGGTTAGTCGCGGCAATGATACGCGCATCCACAGGAAGAATCTTCTCGCCGCCTACCCGCATGACTTCGCCGGTCTCGATCACGCGCAGGAGCTGAGCCTGCGTATTCTTGTCGATCTCCCCGATCTCGTCTAAAAAGATCGTTCCCCCGTTGGCCATCTCAAACAGTCCCTGCTTGCCGCCGCGCTTGGCCCCCGTAAACGAATACTCCGCGTATCCAAACAGCTCGCTTTGTAAAAGCTGAGAGGACAATGCGGCGCAGTTGATCGCCACAAACGGCGCATTGGCCCGACTGCTGAAATTGTGGATCGCCTGGGCAAAGATTTCCTTTCCCACGCCGCTTTTTCCCAGCAGAAGGATCGTCGAGTTCTTTTTCGCATATCTCTGCGCGTTTTTCTTGACCATGCGCATCTTTTCACTTGTGCACAAGATATCGTCAAAGGTGGCTCTCGCCACAAATCCCTTCTCATGCAGGTTTTTTCTGATCGCGATCTCGCTTTTCTGCACGCTGCCCACATCCTGAAAAGAAATGACCGCCCCTTTCTTCTGCTCGTCAAACTCAAAGGACTCCGCGTTCGTCAGAAACTTGGCGCCGCCCACCGTGTAGATGTGGTCCACGATGCAGCTGTCATTCTCAATGCAGCCTCTGACATCCATTCCCACGAAAATTTGATCTATATCCCGATGCAGCAGCTGCTCTTCCGAAAATTTCAAAATACGTTTTGCAAAAGGATTCACTTTCGTGATCTTTCCGTTATGATCGGCTACGATGATCCCGCCGTACGTGTTATTGAAAATGGTCTCCCAGGATTTTGCTTTCTTTTTTTCCTTATCCCTGGCGATGAGGATCTCCACGGCGCGGTCAAGAGCATTCCTGAAACTGTTCACTTCGTACAGCACAAAGCCCCGCATTCCCAGACTTTCCGCCTTTTCCAGAACAATGCTGGTTCCGACGACTCTGGTGATCCCCTTTTCTTTCAACCTGATCAGCTTTGCCACCAGATCGTCAATATCAAAATATGTATGTTCCTCTGTCATTCCCTTCAGAACACCTTTGATCTCTTTAAATCCCTTGATCTCCTGTTTATATGTGACGACTGCAACAGGTTCGCCCTCAGATTTTCCCGCCATAGCTCTTTGTACTGCGTGCAGAAGATCAAATCCGCTGACTTCGATATTCACCACTGGAGATTTTACGTACTGACACACATCCGTGGTATTGGCCGCCGCCACAAACACATCGGCCTCACCCTTTCGTTCCATCTCCAGGGCAACTTCCCTGTAGTTTTCAATGCTGACGTCCGCCAGCTTTACGCAGATACCCTTTGGCGGTACATAATGCAGGGACCGGATCACAGCGCTCATCCACTCAGAACTCAGGACCACGATTTTCTCCATCATCGTTCTCCCCGCGCTCCTGGCGCGGCCTCCCGCAGCTCCGCTATGGCCTCCCGCAGCCCTGTGACGCCGGCCAGCCGGACGCCCGACGGAACGTCGGCGATGCGCTCAGCGTTCTTCTTCGGCAGGATGATCTTCTTGAAGCCCATGCGGGCCGCTTCCCGGATGATCTTATCCGCGTTGGGTGCGGAGCGCAGGTCCCCGGTCAGCCCGATCTCGCCGATGGCCAGAGTGGTGCTGGATCCCGGGATTCCCTTGAAAGTGGAATAGATGGCTAGTGCCACAGCCAGGTCGATGGACGTGCCCTCAGGCTTCAGACCGCCCACCACATTGACGTAGACGTCCTGATTGATGAGGGAAACTCCCGCCTTCCGATCCATGACAGCCAGGATCATATTCAGTCTGGAGTGTTCCACGCCCACTGTGGTCCGCCTTGCAAAACCGATGTTGGTAGGCGAAGTCAGAGCCTGCACCTCCAGCAGCAGAGGCCGTGTCCCCTCATAGACCGCTGTAGCAACAGCCCCCTCCGTGCCGTCCTCCAGCCCCTCCAGAAAGCTCTTGGACAGGTTTTCCACCTCGATCAGCCCCTCTTCCTCCATCTCAAAAGCGCCGATCTCACTGGTAGTCCCAAACCGGTTCTTGAAGGCCCGCAGAATGCGCAGCTCCTGATTTCGCTCTCCTGTGAAGTGCAGCACGCAGTCCACCAAATGCTCGACGATCTTCGGCCCCGCCAGCTCGCCGCTCTTCGTCACGTGGGCCACGATGAAGATGGGAAGCTGACCCATCTTTCCCAGACGCATGAGCAGATTGCCGCAGAGCCTCACCTGAGACACACTGCCCGGAGCCGCGTCCAGATCCTCAGAATACATGGTCTGAATGGAGTCCACAATGAGAAACACCGGCCGTATCTCCTCAGCCACCTTCATGACCGCCTCCATGTTGGTCTCCGCCAGCAGATACAGGTTGTCCACGCTCCCTCTGCACACCCGGTCCGCCCTCATGCGGATCTGCTCCTCCGATTCCTCGCCGGACACGTAAAGTACGGTCCCATAACGCCCAGCGATCTGCGCCGCCGCCTGGATGATCAGCGTGGACTTTCCGATCCCCGGCTCGCCGGAGATCAGCGTCAGCGATCCTTTTACCATGCCGCCTCCCAGCACCCGGTTCAGCTCGCCGATCCCCGTATCCATCCTGGTATAGTCACCGGATCTGACGTCGGAGATCCGGGTGGCCTTGGCTCTGGCCCCCGCGCCCCCCTCCGTCCCCGCAGAACTGCTGCGCCGCCGTTTGTCCTCACCGTCGATGGGCAGGACCTTCTCCTCCACAAACGTGTTCCAGGCGCCGCAGATGCACTGCCCCATCCACTTCGGGCTCTCATATCCGCACTCCTGACACACGAACACTGTCTTCGTTTTCTTTACCGCCATACCTTTCCCAGCCCTTTCCGTCCCGTCTTCCCCGGTTTCCCTTCTTCCGCCGTTTCTGCCGCTTCCACTGCTTCCTCTGCTTCACGGTCATGATCCGTTCCCCGCCAAGTTGCCGTCTCCGCCGCTCCCGGCGTCCTCTGTGTCCTCAGCGCCCTCTGTGTCCTCAGCGCCCTCAGCGCCGCTGTGCCGGAGCCATTGTCCTGATGACACGCTCCGGCACTGCTGCAACAGCGCCACTAACCCGGCACCTAGTCTGGCACTGCTGATCCGCCCCGCGTTCCAACATCGCTGATCCTGCACTGCCGGATCAATTCCGCTGGCCCGGCATTTCGTGACACCGCCGCTCCCGCCGCCCGAACTGCATATTGCAGCCTTCAGCAGCTGTGATACAACCCACCGGGCGACAGCGCTTTGACCCTGTTAAACTCTCCATTCAGTATACTTGAAAAGCATGTTTTATGCAACTTACCGGCGATGCGCCAGATACCTCCTGGCCCTCTGCAGTGCTAAACGCAGCGCAGAAACAAAGATCTGATTGCAGATCGGAGATCCAGATAGGTGAAACTAACAAAAAAAATCGATTTTCACCTATTTTCGCATGAAAACGGACCTTGATCTCTCGATTTTTTCATTAAAATAGGTGAATATTTAAAAATAAAGCTGTTTTCACCTATTTCCCGGTACTATTTAGGTGAATATGAGAAAAAAAATGAAATCTCGCCTATCACCTGTATTGCGCGTCCCGGCCGGGACACTTCCCGCCCAGTACTCTCGCTCAGCACAGCTCAGCCGCTGTGTTCAGCTGTGGCAGGCATCATAACAGACGCCAGCGGTCTCCCCCGGCAGTGCCCCACTGGCAAGTTCTCCTCCCCTGCAATGCATTCCCCGACAACATCCCCTCCACCTGCGTCCTCAGCAGTGCCCTCCCGGCTACATCCTCCCACCGCGGCTGCCTCCACCAGCGCCCTTCACAGCAACGCCTCCCCCACCAGCATCTCTCCCCCGATCCTGCCCTCCCACTTTCCCGCCAGATGAAAAGAGAGCGCCCCGTTCCCTTGTTCAGGGAAAAGGCCGCTCTCTCCATTTTATTACCTGTAAAGTTTATCGTTTCCTTCACCTGTGGGCCCCGGCATCTGCCTTAGCGGGCACAGAGGAAAGGGTCACTCGGCTGTTCGATCGCTGGTCCAAGCCGTTCGATCGCTGCTCGAAAGTTGCGCAATGGCAATCGCAGGACTGCGCCATAGCGGTTCGACCGCTGCTCGAAAGTTGCTCGACGGCAATCACAGGACTGCGCCATAGCGGTTCGACCGCTGCTCGACGGCAATCGCAGGACCGCGCCATAGCCGTTCGACCGCTGCTCGATCGCGATCGCGATCCGGGGACTACTCTGCGTCCTTCTTCGCCTCTGCGATGATCTTCTCCGCCAGATGGGCCGGAACTTCTTCATATCTGTTGAACTGCATACGGAAGGAGCCGCGTGCCTGCGTCATGGAACGCAGCTGCACCGCGTAGGTCAGCAGTTCGGCCATGGGTACCTCCGCGATGAGCTTCTGCTCGTCGCCCTGGGGTTCCATACCGAGGATCCTGCCTCTTCTCTTGTTCATGTCGCCCATGACGTCGCCCATGTATTCGTCGGGAATGAGTACTTCCACGTGCATAACAGGTTCCAGCAGAATGGGCTTCGCCTCTGCAATACCTTTCTTGAACGCCAGGGAAGCGGCGATCTTGAAGGCCATTTCGTTGGAGTCTACATCGTGATAGGAGCCGTCGTACAGCACGGCTTTAACGCCTACGACCTTGCAGCCCGCCAGCGGTCCTTTTTCCATGCATTCTCTCAGACCCTTTTCAACAGCGGGAATGTAGTTCTTCGGAACGGAGCCGCCGAACAGATCCTCCGCGAATTCAAATTCTTCCTCTGAGGGGGAGAAGCGGATCCACACGTCGCCGTACTGTCCCGCGCCGCCGGTCTGCTTCTTGTGTTTGCCCTGAACGTCGGAGTTGCCCTTGATAGTCTCTCTGTAGGGGATCTTCTGCGGCGCAAGGATCACGTCCACGCCGAATTTCTCCTTCAGCTTTGTGGTGATGATACCCAGCTGGATCTCGCCCTGACCGCCCAGCAGCGTCTGATGGGTCTCGGAATTTCTGGTGACGGTGAAGGACGGATCTTCCTCCATCAGCTTGTTGAGACCCGAACCGATCTTATCCTCGTCGCCCTTGTTCTTCGGCTCCACGGCCATGAACAGAGACGGCTCAGGGAAGAAGACCTCGGGGTAGCGGATCGGCGCAGCCTTGTCGCAGAGAGTGTCGCCGGTCTTCGCATACTGGAGTTTGGCGATGGCCACGATATCTCCCGCCTGCGCTTCCGGCGTGTCGAACTGGGACTTTCCTCTCATGAAGAACATTTTTCCGATCTTCTCGCTCTTCTCAGCGTGCATATTGTAATACTCGGAACCCACTTTCAGGCTGCCGGATATGACTTTGATCATGGATATCTTGCCCACGAAGGGGTCCACAAGGGTCTTGAAAACGAAAGCGGAGGCCTTCTCGGAGGATTCCACCGCTCTGATCTCGGTCTCGTCCTTCTCGTTCAGTCCGGAGTATTCCTTGTGTTCCAGCGGGGTGGGGAAATAATCGCAGATCATTTCCAGCAGCGCCTTTACGCCGATCACCTTCGCCGCGGAGCACACCATGACGGGCGCCAGCGTTCCGGCGTTGATACCGGCCCGCAGTCCCTTGTGGATCTCAGCGTCCGTAAACGTTTCTCCCTCAAAGAATTTCTCCAGCAGTTCCTCATCGCTCTCCGCAATGGACTCGATGAGCATCTGGCGGTATTCCTCCATCTGATCTTTCTTGTCGGCGGGCACGGGGATCTCCTCCGAACCCTTTTCCGTGAACTTGTACGCTTTCTCGTTTACGACGTTAACGTAACCCTTCAGTTCCTCGCCTTCCATGATCGGCAGCATGAACGGGGTGACGATCTTTCCGAACCGGTCGCGCAGCTGATTCAGCACCGTGTCAAAGTCCACGTTCTCTTTGTCCATTTTATTGATTAAGAAGAATGCAGGCATGTCGCTGTGGACCGCTTTCCACGCCTTGGTGGTTCCTACCTGGATCCCGGCGGAAGCGTCCACGACAACGATAGCGCTTTCTACCGCTCTCAGAGCACACTTCATTTCACCGACGAAATCGAAGTAGCCCGGAGTGTCTACGAAGTTGATCATCGTATCGTTATACTCAGCGGACACGACGGTGGCATTGATGGAATAGCCTTTTTCCATTTCCATCTTATCGTAATCGGAGACCGTGTTCTTGTCCTCGACGCGGCCCATTCTGGAAATTACGCCCGTATCGAACAGCAGCGCTTCCAGCAGCGTGGTCTTCCCGCATCCTCCATGACCGATGAGTGCAACGTTTCTGATCCTGTCACTGGTATAGCCTTTCATATAGCATCCTCCTGATTTTATTTTTTAACGGCGGCAGTATTTCACTCATCCGCCGACCTGACCGAAGTCAGACTTTTCTATATAATTATATCACCTGGCAGATGAAATAGCAAACGGAAAAAGGGCGGCGGGATCTCTCCCTCCGCCCTTTTTCCGACATGGCCAAGCGCAGGCTCGGCCCTGGTCTCCCGGCAGGGTGTGGGCCTGCCGAAGACCCCCTGCCGCAGGTGTGGGCCTGCGGCGGTTCTTCGTATCTAATCTATATAGAAAAGTAGATACTGGCTGTAAAAGTGTGGCCCGCCCTCCCGGCTACTGCGCGGGAGTGATCCAGTTGGCGTATTTGCTGTAGGGCCAGCCATAGTGGATCAGCATCAGGTTCAGGTCGTCGGTGCCGATCGCCGCGTAGGGCTCCAGATCACTGAAATCCATAAGGTTGAAGCCCGGCAGATCGGGATTGATCTGTCCTACCCAGTTCTTTACGTAAATATCCAGATCGCGGTAATCGATGATGTTGTCCATATTGATGTCCCCCGGATACAGCTTGATGGGCGCGGACTGCGTGGCGATGAGAAATTCTTCCGACGCCGGGATGACCAGTCCCTGGTAACCTGTCTTCGAGTTGGGCTCGATGACCCGCGTCAGGTATCTGGTCTGGCTGATCGTCAGCGTATAGCTGCCGGGACGGATGTATTCGGTAAACTCAAACCTTCCATTCTCATCCGTATAAACGGTCTGAGATCCGCCGATCCCGTCTATATCCACGCGGATGCCCTGATTGGCCGCACTGCTCTGAGACTTTCCGGAAAGGGCCGCATAGCCGTAGACCTTAGACGGTTCCGCCGAATAAGTGACGGGGATACGGCTGGTCTCCATCCGTCCGCCGTCGCCCCACTGCCGCTCTACCGACACGGCGATCTCGCCGCCGGCGCTGTCCAGCAGTCCCGGCACAGAGAACTGGAAGTAGGGCGTCTGCGCGGACTCCAGCTCTCCGGTAGTGATGTACGCGTCCGCCGATTCATATTTGGTATAGAAACGGATCACGTCTCCCACCTGCAGATTGGCCTTGATCTCCACCGTATCGTCCTTCGTCCCCAGCAGGTTCTTTACGATAATGTCATCGATATTCAGCGGCGAATCCAGGTCGATGACACTCACATCGATGCTGGCGGTCTTCCCGGAGATCTTGTCCTTTACCTTTATGGTCTCGTACAGCTTTTCCGGAGCCAGCGGCGTGGCTGTCTCGTTGGATGAGATGTTGCCGGTTCCGTTGAAGTTGATATACGCCGTCGTCGTGCTCATCGGCGTGAAGGTCCATTCCAGATCCGTGCTGTAAACGTCCTGAGGGGCGATCTCCAGCAGATCCTCCAGATTCTTGGCTGTGTTGAAGGGCAGACGCACTATATTCTGTTTGAATTTCAGCTCGCTGGCCTTAAACTGTACCTTGATGCGGATGCTGTCGCTGACAGCCGGATCGTACAGAGACTCTACCTTCAGGATCACATAGTCTTCCCCGTATGTAGTCTTCAGAGGCTGGATGGTCACCGTGGCGTCGGTGCTGTCTGTAGCCGGCGTGCTGGCCATAATGCGCAGCGGGCAGGAATCCTTGCTGGTATCCAGCGGATTGCCGCTGCTGTCCAGCAGGCTCCACGTGACCTGTTTATTCTGGTAGACGCCTTCCGCCACCGTGGGGAACGTGACCGTATACACCCGGTTTTCCCTCTGCGCCTCCGGCATGTCTTCCGGCTCCAGCTTGTTCTGGTATATCTTTTCCTCAACGGACGGAACGGCGTCGGCCGTATTGCCGCTGTACATCTTTTCTGTGATGTGGATAAACTCCGGCGGATCGAAGGACTTGACGTACACATCCATCGTCGCGGTCAGCGCCGAGTTGATCTTGGCCGACGCGTCGAATCGGATCTGCCCGAGATCTGTCTGTGAAAAACTGTCGGGCAGCTTGAATTTGATATACGTGTCCTTCTGTTCCACGATGCTGATGTAATCGCCCAGTTCTGCCGTTCCGTTGTCAGGCTTCATCAGCGTTATCGTCCAGTTCACCTGCGGGAAGGACGCGTCCTCCGGATTGGTCTTGACTTTGACAGTGTAGATCACATCCTTGTTTTTGTTGTTGACAGCCTTGTCTCCCTGATTGGCGCCCGGTACGTCGGCGGCGCTGTCCACAGGATCACCTTCTCCACGTACGATGTCCAAGGTGATGCCCTGCAGGGATTTCACCGTTGTGGTGAAGTAGGGAAACGCTCCCGTTTCGAAGGCGTAGGAAGAGACCTCGTCCTCCGTGTTGGGATTGTTGATGGACCAGTAGGCGCCGTAATCGAATTCCTGCTTGGAAGCTACGTCGAAACCAGGCGCGCCTGCGGGCAGCTTATTCTGCTGGGTAGCCACCTCGAACAGCGTCAGAAGGTTCTTCGGCGTAGCCGCTACGGCGGT